>Ga0255338_1000151_pt1 | contig 296107 bp, 279 predicted proteins | sample MeOH1_35cm_T4_19_FD_203715 | JGI IMG/M metagenome (GOLD analysis project Ga0255338, IMG submission 203715) | Sandy soil microbial communities from University of British Columbia, Vancouver, Canada - MeOH1_35cm_T4_195 | ecosystem: Engineered > Artificial ecosystem > Sand microcosm >...
CGGTCCATCGACTGCACACCGAAGGCCATCTGCGGCTGGTGGTCGATGATGATCAGCTGGCTGTTGCGCGGCGTCAGGACTTGCAGCTTGGCGTTGTTGGCGTTCGACATGGTGGTTTCTCCGGTAAGTAAAGGTTGTTTCATTCAGTTTTATTGCATCGCGCTGTTCGCCGTTGTTTTGGTGTGGCGCTGCGATGGGATGAACTATACGTGCCGATAAGTGCCTTAAAGCCGCTGAAGTCTCACACACTTATTCAAATTTTTTGAAATAAGATCCGTCCGCCCGCCGCGTGAGCCCTGGGGCATGTCTACCCCACTTCCCGGGGCTCAAAGTCCGGCCATACGGGACGTTATCGACACATGTCTTTCCCTCATCCGATAAAAAAAGGAGAAACCATGGGTCGTCGTTATCTCGCCGGGCTGCTGCTGGCCGTTACCGCCCTCGCGGGTTGCGCAGTGGTGCAGAAGCCGATTCCGGCCACCAGCGCGCTGTTCGAGAACAAGGAGAAGACCGTCGCGGTCGCCCTCGAGAAGCTGCCCGAGCCGAACCAGGTCATGCTGGGCGCACAGGGCATCCTGGACTACGCCATCAACCGGGCCAACGCCAAGGCCATCGTCGACCGCCTGCAGAAGCAGGATTTCTCGAAGGTGAGCGGGCTGCCCAAGGAATTCGTCCAGGGCCTGGAATCGCGCCAGATCAAGGTTGTGATGATCGAGGAGCCGATCGATACGGAGTCCCTCGGCAAGTTCACGGAGGGCTCGGGCGATGGCGTGGCACTGCGCGACTACCGCCCGCTGGCCCGCAAGTACAAGGCGGACAAGCTGCTGCTGGTGAGCGCCGCCTCGCTGGGCACGGTCCGCAGCTACTACGGCTTCCTGCCGCTAACCCCGCCGACGGCCTATATCTCCCTGACCGGGCAGTTGGTGGACCTGTCGACCAACAAGCTTGAATGGTATGAAAAGGTCGAGAACCGCAACGCCGCCAAGGGCGACTGGGACCAGGCGCCGGAATACGAAAACCTGATGGGCGCCGTAGACGAAGGCACCCGCGCGGCCACGTCGCAACTGCGCGGCGCGTTCTTCGTGGACCAGCCCGCCCCGGCAGCACCGAAGGTGACGGGCACGGCGGCGGCGGGATCGGCACAGTAATCGCCCGGGCTGGCACACGCCAACGCCGCGCAATAAAAAACCCCGCGTAATTGCGGGGTTTTTTATTGCAAAGACGGCTGACAGACGCTCAGAAGGGAATATCGTCATCCATATCTTCAAACCCGTTCGACGGGCTTTGCTGCGGCCGGCGCTGACCGCCGCCCTGACCGCCGCCCTGACCGCCTCCCTGCGCGCCGCCACCTTGGGCGCCGCCCTGGGCACGGCCGCCGCCGTAGCCACCACCACCGCCACCGCCGGCGCCGCCCTGGGCTTCGCGGCTGTAGCCGCCGCCACCGCCGCCGAAGCTGCCTTCCTCACCGCCGCCCGACGCGCGGCCGCCCAGCATCTGCATCTGGTCCGCGACGATTTCGGTGCTGTACTTGTCCTGGCCGGCCTGGTCCGTCCACTTGCGCGTGCGGATGCGGCCTTCGATGTAGACCGACGAGCCCTTCTTCAGGTACTGGCCGGCGATCTCGGCCAGCTTGCCGAAGAAGGCGATGCGGTGCCACTCGGTGGCTTCCTTGAAATCGCCGGACTGCTTGTCCTTGTAGCGATCGGTCGTCGCCAGGCGGATGTTCGTCACGGCGTCGCCGCTGGGCATGTAGCGGGTTTCCGGGTCGGCGCCCAGGTTACCGACGAGAATGACTTTGTTGACCGATGCCATGTAAATGTTCTCCAAGAACCGCGCCCCGCTTCCCTGCGGCGGCACGGCATGACTGATTTGCTGGTGGGTCGTCCGTCACAGGACGTAAACGACAACACGGTAAACGACATCACGCGCCCCCGGATGGCCGGTCGGGCGCGTGTAGATGCTAACCCCGTTAAGACGAAAAAGCGTTTCGGACTGCTACGGATATGACAACAAGTGTGTCTAACCCGCCACTGCCGACGCACCCTCCTGCCCGCGGGCCGGTGGCGCCTTCATGCTCCACGCGATTATAAGCCAGAGCACCAGCACGGCCGCACAGCCGAGGAATACCGCACTGCGCCCCTCGTGCTTGAGCAGCCAGCCGCCCACCACGCCGCCCAGGAACAGGCCCATCGCCTGGGTAGTGTTGTAAACGCCCAGCGCCGCGCCGCGCCCGGCCGCCGCGTAGCGCGACACCAGCGACGGCTGCATGGCTTCCAGCACGTTGAATGCCACAAAGAACAACAGCAGTACACCCGCTATCGGCCACAGGCCCTGTACCGCTGCGAACATCAGCTGCACCACGGTCATCAGCGCCACCGATGCCAGCAGCACCGGGCGCACCCGGCCATAGCGCTCGGCGGCCATCATCGGCCCCAGCATCAGGACGAAGGAAACCAGTACCACGGGCAGGTAGACCTTCCAGTGCTGGTCCAGCGGCATGCCGGCATCGGCCAGCATGGCCGGCACGACCATGAACATCGCCACCTGGCTGGCGTGCAGCGCCAGCACGCCCACATTCATGCGGATCAGGTCCGCATTCAGCAGCACCTGCCGGAACGGCATGCGCACCGGGTGCGGCGGCGGCGGGGCCGGCACCAGGAACAGCGTCACGCCGATGGCCAGCACGCCCAGCACTGCCATCAGCCAGAAGATGCCGGACATGCCGATGCTCTTCAGCAGTGGCGAGGCAATCACCAGGGACAGCGCGAAGGTCAGCCCGATGCTGCCGCCGACCATCGCCATGGCCTTGGTGCGATGGCGCTCGCGCGTCAGGTCGGCAATGCAGGCCGTGATGGCCGCCGAGATGGCGCCCATGCCCTGCATCGCCCGGCCGATGGTGATGCCGGCCAGGGTGTCCGAGAAGGCCGCCACCAGCGCGCCGGCCACAAACAGCAGCAGCCCGGCCACCATCACCGGCTTGCGGCCGACGCGGTCGGACAGCCAGCCCAGCGGAATATGGAGGAAAGCCTGCATCAGGCCGTAGATGCCCATGGCCAGGCCGATGCGCTGGGCGTCGTGCCCGTCGGGCAGGCCGCGCGCGTACTCGGCGAACACCGGCAGGATCAGGAACAGGCCCAGCATGCGCAGCGCGAAGATGCTCGCCAGCGAGAGACTGGCACGCAACTCGCTTTTGGTCATGCGGTCGCGCACGGGCGCCGTCTGGGCGGCCGGGTCGGCGAGATTGGCGGGCTGGGGAGAAGAAGGAATCGACGGCATTGCGCTCGTGAATGGAATTCTGGCTCGGTCGATGCGAAGCATCCGGATGGCGGGCCATGTGGCACCCGTCCGCATGCCGGATGGCCAACGGGCAACCCGGGAAACCGAAGTTCGGTATATTAGCAGGTTTGCTTCCCCGCGCTTTCCGGGTCACGCGGCGGCCGAACGGCCCCCTGGCGCCCCGGTCTGGGCGGCGCTTCAGGCGTCGTGCAAGGCACTTTGAACATTCCGTGAGACCGACCTGTCCGCCCCGGCGGCAGCGGCGGCCTGGCTGGGCAACTAATCGGTATATGGAAGAAATCAAGATCCGTGGGGCGCGTACCCACAACCTGAAGAACATCAACCTCGACCTGCCGCGCAACAAGCTCATCGTGATCACGGGGCTGTCGGGGTCCGGCAAGTCGTCGCTGGCGTTCGACACGCTCTATGCCGAGGGCCAGCGCCGCTACGTCGAATCGCTGTCCGCCTACGCCCGCCAGTTCCTGCAGTTGATGGAGAAGCCCGATGTCGACCTGATCGAGGGCCTCTCCCCGGCCATCTCGATCGAGCAGAAGGCCACCAGCCACAACCCGCGTTCCACCGTGGGCACGGTCACCGAGATCCACGACTACCTGCGCCTGCTGTTCGCCCGCGCCGGCACGCCCTACTGCCCGGACCACCACATCGCGCTCCAGGCGCAGAGCGTCTCCCAGATGGTGGATGCCGCGCTCGCCCTGCCCGAGGACACCAAGCTGATGATCCTGGCGCCCGTGGTGGCGGACCGCAAGGGCGAGCATTCAGACTTGTTCGATTCGATGCAGGCCCAGGGCTTCGTGCGCTTCCGCGTGCGCTCGGGCGGCGGCACGGCCCATGAGGCCGAGGCCAAGGTCTACGACATCGACTCGCTGCCCAAGCTCAAGAAGACCGAGAAACACAGCATCGAGGTGGTGGTGGACCGCGTGAAGGTGCGCGCCGACCTCAAGCAGCGTCTGGCCGAATCGTTCGAAACCGCGCTGCGGCTGGCCGACGGCCGCGCCATCGCGCTGGAGATGGATACCGGGCATGAGCACGTGTTCAGCTCGCGCTTTGCCTGCCCGATCTGCTCGTATTCCCTCCAGGAACTGGAGCCGCGGCTGTTCTCGTTCAACAACCCGATGGGCGCCTGCCAGAGCTGCGACGGGCTGGGCCAGATCACCTTCTTCGATCCGAAACGCGTGGTGGCCTTCCCCAACCTATCCCTGGCCTCGGGCGCCATCAAGGGCTGGGACCGCCGCAACCAGTTCTACTTCCAGATGCTGCAAAGCCTGGCGGCGTTCTACGACTTCGACACCGACACCGCGTTCGAAGACCTGCCCGCCAACGTCCAGCAGGTGGTGCTGCACGGCTCGGGCGAGGTAGAGATTCCGTTCACGTATATCAACGAGAAAGGCCGCACCACGGTGCGCGCCCACGTGTTCGAGGGGATCATCCCGAACCTGGAGCGCCGCTACCGCGAGACCGATTCGGCGGCGGTGCGCGAGGAACTGGCCAAGTACCAGAACAACCAGCCCTGCCCGGCCTGCGAGGGCACCCGGCTGCGCACCGAGGCGCGCCACGTGAAGGTGGGCGAGGACGACCAGGCGCGGGCCATCTACGAGGTCAACGGCTGGCCGCTGCGCGACGCGCTGACGTGGTTCCTGACCCTGAACCTGCACGGCGCCAAGCGCGAGATCGCCGACAAGATCGTCAAGGAAATCACCGCCCGGCTGAACTTCCTGAACAACGTAGGGCTGGATTACCTGTCCCTGGAGCGCAGCGCCGACACGCTCTCCGGCGGCGAGGCCCAGCGCATCCGGCTGGCCTCCCAGATCGGTTCCGGGCTGACCGGCGTGATGTATGTGCTCGATGAGCCATCCATCGGCCTGCACCAGCGCGATAACGACCGCCTGATCGGCACGCTCAAGCATCTGCGCGACATCGGCAACTCGGTGCTGGTGGTGGAGCACGACGAGGACATGATCCGCGCCTGCGACTACGTGGTGGACATCGGCCCCGGCGCCGGCGTGCATGGCGGGATGATCGTGGCCGAAGGCACGCCGCCGCAGATCGAGGCGGCGCCGGGCTCGCTGACGGGCCAGTACCTGTCCGGCAAGCGCCGTATCGAGGTGCCCAAGACGCGCGCCACCCCGGACGAGGAACGGCTGCTGCGCATCGTCAACGCCACCGGCAACAACCTGCGCAACGTGACCGCCGAGATTCCGGTGGGGCTGCTGACCTGCATCACCGGGGTCTCTGGCTCGGGCAAGTCCACGCTGATCAACGACACGCTGTACCACGCCGTGGCGCGCCACCTGTACGGCAGCACGGCCGAGCCGGCGGCGCACGACCATATCGAGGGGCTGGAGCACTTCGACAAGGTCATCAACGTCGACCAGAGCCCGATCGGCCGCACGCCGCGCTCGAACCCCGCCACGTACACCGGCCTGTTCACGCCGATCCGCGAGCTGTTCGCGGGCGTGCCGTCGGCCAAGGAGCGCGGCTACGACCCGGGCCGGTTCTCGTTCAATGTGAAGGGAGGCCGCTGCGAGTCCTGCCAGGGCGACGGCGTGATCAAGGTGGAGATGCACTTCCTGCCCGACGTCTATGTGCCGTGCGATGTCTGCCACGGCCAGCGCTATAACCGCGAGACGCTGGAAGTCCTCTACAAGGGCAAGAGCATTTCCGAGGTGCTGGACCTGACCGTGGAGCAGGCCTACGAATTCTTCAGCGCCGTGCCGGTGGTGCGGCGCAAGCTGCAGACGCTGCTCGATGTGGGGCTTGGCTACATCCGGCTGGGCCAGTCGGCCACCACGCTGTCCGGCGGGGAGGCGCAGCGGGTGAAGCTGTCGCTCGAACTGTCCAAGCGCGACACCGGCCGCACGCTCTACATCCTGGACGAGCCGACCACGGGCCTGCACTTCCATGACATCGAGCTGCTGCTCAAGGTCATCCACAAGCTGCGCGACCAGGGCAACACGGTGGTGATCATCGAACACAACCTCGACGTCATCAAGACCGCCGACTGGCTGCTGGACATGGGCCCCGAAGGCGGCGCCGGCGGCGGGCAGGTCATCGCCAAGGGCTCGCCCGAGACCGTGGCCAAGAGCCGCGCCAGCTTCACCGGCAAGTACCTCGCCCCGCTGCTGAAGCGGGGGTAGTCAGGGCCCCCGGGGGCTCAGTAGTTCAGCGTCAGGTTGAACATCGCCACGCGCGGGTTGCCCACCGGGAGCACGTTGTTGTTGAGGCCACCCGCGTAGTAGGCCTTGTCGAACACGTTCTTGACGTTGAACGCCGCGCGCCAGTGATTGGCGATGTAGCCGACGCCGAGGTCCGCCACTGCGTAGCCGGGCACGGTATAGCTGAAGCTGTAGCCGCGCTTGGCGCTCTCGCCGCGCATGCCGGCCCCCACGTACCAGCCGGCCAGCGCGCCGCGGAAGCGGTACTGGCTCCAGACCGAGAAGCTGTGGCGCGGCACGGCGTTGAGCGGCTGGCCGACGTTGGCCGCCGTGGTGTCCTCCGTCACCTCGCTCGCAATATAGGCATACGCGCCGGACAGGCTCAGGCCGTTGCCGAAGTCCTGCGTCACCTCCAGTTCTACCCCGCGCGAGCGCTGCTGGCCCACGGCCACGCTGAAGCCGGTGTTCACTGGATCCGAGCTGAGCACGTTGTTGCGCGTCAACTCGAACAGCGCCAGCGTCACCAGGCCGGCCTGGCCCGGCGTGTCGAACTTCACCCCTGCTTCCACCTGCCGGCCGCGCTCGGGCTGGAACGTCGCGCCGTTCACGTCGGTACCGGCATTTGGCAGGAACGAGGTGGCATAGCTGACGTAGGGGCGCGCCCACGGCGTCAGTTCATACATGACCGCCGCGCTGCCGGTGACGGCGCGGTTGTCGTTGTCGGTACGGGCGGCGGCCACGCGGTCCGTGGTGCTGGTGCGCGCGGTTTCGTAGCGCACGCCGCCGGTCACGATCCAGCGCTGGGCCACGCGGACCTGATCGCGCAGGTAGAAGCCGAGCGCGTGCAGCGTGTCGGTGGCATCGGTGCCGTAGCTGGCCGGGCAGTTGATCGCCGCGCCATAGACCGGGTTGTAGACGTTCAGCGCCGCCACCCGGCAGGTCTTCTGCAGGCGGTCTTCCCGGGTGCGGCGGTAGTCGATGCCGAAGGTGAGCTGGTGTTCGTGCCCGGTGAACCGGAACGTGCGCTGCGCGTTGGTATCCACGCCAAAGGCATCGCCCGAGAAGTCCTGCTGCGTGGCGCCGCGGTTCAGCAACTGGCTGTTGACCGCCATCGTCCCGGCCGTGACGAGGGTGCCGGTCAGGGAGGAGGTCTGGTAGCGCAGGTTCTGGTTCACGGTCCAGCCAGAATCGAAGCGGTGCGTCAGCGCATAGCCGATGCGGTTCTGCTCGCCGTCGTAGGGCTGCGCGCCGGGCTCGCCGATAAAGCGCGAATCCGGCACCACGCCGTTACGGTTGCTGACCAGCGTGCCGTTCACCGGCAGGCCCTGCTGGCGCACGTAGTGGCGCTCGTTGTGGCTGGCCAGGATCGTGAAATCGGTGCGCGTGCCGAAGTCGAGCGTCAGCGACGGCGCAATCCAGCGGTTGCGGTACCAGACGTCGTCGGTCGGATCGTCGCTGTCCATCGCCAGCGCGTTGAGGCGGAACGCGGCCTTGCTGTCCTTCGCCAGCGGCGTGCCCACGTCGGCGGTCACCTGGCGGAAGCCGTAGTTGCCCACGGTCAGGCCGAGTTCGCCGAACAGTTCCGGGCGCGGGCGCTTGCTGACGATATTGACCAGCCCGCCCGGCTGCACGGCGCCGAACAGCACCGAGGCCGGCCCCTTGAGCACTTCCACGCGCTCCGCGCCGAACAGCTCCTGCGCAACGCGGTTGTTGCTGTCGACGAGCAGGCCATCGGCAAAAATCGATTCCGAGGCGCGCTGGCCACGGATCACGAAGTCGTCCCAGCCGCGCCGGCCGTAGACGTTGGTCACGACGCCGGCGGAGTTCTGGAGCGCATCGGAGAGGTTCTGCGCCTGCTGGCTGTCGAGCAGGTCGCGCGTGATGACGGTGATCGACTGCGCGGCATCGGCGGCCGATTCGCCGGACTTGGTGACCCCGGCGGGGCGCCGCGTGGCAAATCCGACATCCACGGCGCCGTCACCCGCCGCGCTGACGGTGACCGAGGGCAACTCGGTCACCGGCTCGGCGGCCTGAGCCGCTTGGAGCGGGAGGGAAAGGGCGGCGGCGGGAACAGCGAAGACAACGAACGGAACAACGGAGCGGCGGGAAGACATCACGACCTATGCAAATGCAGCGGAAGTGACGCATATTAAATGCGAATCGTTCTCGTTTGTTGGATTCCGTGGCGAATGTTTCCTAATTGCTACATTGAGCCGTCAACAGGCTACCGCGCCTGGGCCTCTGGCACGCCGGTCACGCCCGCGGGCGGGTCTTCCTTCATCCGGCTGCGGTTCATCAGCCCGGCCTGCTCCAGCACCGGGTAGGCCGTGGCGCAGAACAGCGAGTTGAGGCGCTTCATTTCGCTGATGACGTCCAGGTGGAGCGAGCTGGTCTCGATGCTCTCCGTCGTCTGCACCGCCACGCGCTGCAAGTGCGTCCGCGCATACTTCCGCTCCAATTCGCGGAAGTTGGCCTTCTCGCCCATCAGCTGCTGGGCGCTGCGGATATCCCCGTTCAGGAACACCGACAAACCCAGGCGCAGGTTCGCCACCAGTCGGCCATGCATCTCGGTGATCTCCTGCATGCCGGCTTCGGAGAACGCCAGGTTATGGGCGATCTTCTTCTCCTTGGCGTCCAGGATCACCCGTTCGATCAGGTCGCCCGCATGTTCGAGGTTGATGGTCAGCGAGATGATCTCGGTCCAGCGCTGGCCATCGTGTTCGTCCAGCGCCTCGGTGCTGATCTGGGTCAGGTAGAGCTTGATGGCCGTGTAGAGGTCGTCCACCTCGTTGTCGATGCGGCAGGTGGCGGTGGCCAGCTTGGCGTCGTTGGTGCGCAGCACGCGCAACATGTTGTCCAGCATCTGCTCGATGCGGTCGCCGATGCGCAGCACCTCGCGCGCGGCGTTGGACAGCGCCAGCGTGGGCGTGGGCAGCGCGGCGGGGTCGAGGTGGCGCGGCGTGACCTGGCTGTCGCCGGTGTTGCGGCCCGGCAGGATGGCCTCGCAGATCCGCGCCAGCGGCGCCGTGGCGCCCAGCAGCAGCACGGCCAGCGCCACGTTGAACAGCAGATGGAAATTGACGATGAGCCGCTGCGGGTCCGTGCTGACCAGCGCCAGCAGTTCCTCGGCCTGGTTCAGCAGCGGCAGCGCGATCACGCACCCGAGCAGCCGCGACAGCAGGTTGCCCAGCGTCACGCGCTTGCCCGGCTGGTTGTTGCCCGAGGTAGTCAGCAGCGCCGAGATCCCGGAGCCCAGGTTGGCGCCAAGCACCAGCGCCAGCGCCACATGGATCGACACCACGCCTGCCGACGCCAGCGCGCCGCAGAACAGCACCACGGCCAGGCTCGAATAGCAGAGGATGGTCAGCACCGCGCCAATCAGCATGTCGAGCGCGGCATCGCCAGTCAGCGTGCTGAACAGCACCTTCACGCCGGCGGCCTGCACCACGGGGCGCGTGGCGATCGAGATCAGTTCCAGCGCGAGGGTGATCAGCCCGAGCCCGATCAGCACCCGGCCCACATGCCCGGGCCGGCTGCCCTTCCAGCTCAGGTGGAGAATCACGCCGACGAAGATCAGCAGCGGCGAGAGCCACGACAGGTCCATCGAGAACACCTGCACCATCAGCGCCGTGCCGACGTTGGCGCCGAGCATGATGGCGAGCGCGGGCGCCACGGCAATCAGGCCCTGGCCCACGAACGAACTGACGATGACGGCGGTGGCGTTGCTGCTCTGCACAAGCCCGGTCACGCCGAGCCCGGCCGCGAAGGCCGTGAAGCGGTTCGACACGCTGACCGACAGCACATGGCGCAGATTGGCGCCATACACGCGCAGGATGCCGACCTTGACGATGTTGGTGCCCCAGACCAGGAGCGCCACGCCAGATAGAAGATGGAGAAGTACGCCCATTGCGCGTCCTTATTCCTTCGTGACCGGTGCCGATGTCAACTATCGAGGCTCCGCCCGGTCATCATGTTGTTGTCAAGGGGGCATTATGCGCCGCGCCCCCGGACCCGGCAATGGAGGGGAATGGCGGGGAATGGCGGGAAAAACAACGGCGGGGGGCGGGCCGCAGGGCTCAGTGGCCCTCGAAATTGCAGACCGTGAACAGCGGCAGGCCGCTCTTGTGCAGCAGCTTCGAGCCGCCGAGTTCGGGCAGGTCGACGATCGCCGCGCCCTCCACTACCGTCGCGCCCAGGCGCTCCAGCAGCTTGCGGCCGGCCATCATGGTGCCGCCGGTGGCGATCAGGTCGTCGATCAGCAACACGCGGTCGCCGGGCTTGCAGGCGTCGGCGTGGATCTCCACGGTGGCGCTGCCGTACTCGAGTTCGTACTCCTCGGCCACGGTCTGGAACGGCAGCTTGCCCTTCTTGCGGATCGGCACGAAGCCCAGGTTCAGCTCGTACGCGATGATCGAGCCGAGGATGAAGCCGCGCGCGTCGATGCCGGCCACGAGGTCCAGCTCCTGGTCCATGTAGCGGTGCACGAACACGTCGATCAGCACGCGCAGGGTCTTGGGGTTCTGCAGCAGCGGGGTGATGTCGCGGAACATCACGCCGGGCTGGGGCCAGTCCGGCACGGTGCGGATGCGGTCACGCAGGTAACCGGTGACGTCGCCGAGGTCGGGGGACTGGATGAGGGAATCTGCCATGGGGATTTGCGTCGAAATGGAAATCGCGTGCCGCCTGCGGTAACGGGCTACCACCCGCCCCGCGCAGGGCCGCCGCACAATGGCCCGGCCGGCCTGGACCGGCTCCGGACACCCGTAACCATACAGGAGACTGCAATGGCCAAGAAAATTCTGATGCTGGTTGGCGACTTCGCCGAAGACTACGAAACCATGGTGCCCTTCCAGGCACTTCAGATGGTGGGCCACGTGGTCCACGCGGTCTGCCCGGACAAGAAGGCCGGCGACCACTGCGCCACGGCCATCCACGACTTCGAGGGCGACCAGACCTACACCGAGAAGCGCGGCCACAATTTCACGCTGAACGCGACGTTTGCCGATGTCGACCCGGCTACGTATGACGCCATCGTCATTCCGGGCGGCCGCGCGCCCGAATACCTGCGCCTGAACGACCGCGTGCTGGAAATCGTGCGCCACTTCGCCACGGCGAACAAACCCATCGCGGCGGTCTGCCACGGCGCCCAGCTGCTCGCCGCGGCCGGCGTGCTCGAAGGCCGCACCTGCTCCGCCTACCCGGCCTGCGCGCCCGAAGTGCGGCTGGCGGGCGGCAAGTATGCCGATATTCCGGTCGATCAGGCCCATACCGACGGCAACCTCGTCACCGCGCCGGCGTGGCCGGCCCATCCGGCGTGGCTGGCCCAGTTCCTGACCGTGCTCGGGACCCGGATCACCCAGTAGCCACCCAGTCGACGTACAGTAGAGCCTTCCGAACGCGGCGCCAGCCCCCGGCGCCGCCGTCGCAGGAGGCATGCCGATGTGCGAGATCTTCGTCCGGGCCAATCCGGATTCCTACCAGACCCAGTCCCGCTCGCTGCGGCTGCACGGCGTGGCCACCAGCATCCGCCTGGAAAACCTGTTCTGGGAAGTGCTGGAAGAGCTGGCGCAGCGCGACGCGATGACGGTCAACCAGTTGCTGACCCGGCTCCATGACGAACTGGCCGAGCATCGCGGCGAGGCGTCGCTGTCGGCCAATTTCGCGTCATTCCTGCGCGTGTGCTGCTTGCGCTACCTGATGCTGCAGGGCGAGGGGCGGATTCCGGCCGATAGTCACGTGCCGATCCGATCACTTGACGCCCGCGCGGTGCTCGACGGCCTGCCGCCGTCCTGGGGCGCCGAAGGCTCTCCCCTGCATTCCTGAGCCTCTCTCTATATAGAGGCGCTCAGTCCCGCTGCAGCCGTTCCTCGGCAGACTCCAGCGCCTCCGGCGTACCGCGCAGCACCACGATATCGCCCGGTTCCAGCACGGTCTCGGGCTGCGGATCGAACGCGCGGATGCCGCGCCGGCGCACCGCCGTCACCTCCACCCCGATCCGCTCCAGCCCCAGCGCGCCCAGCCGGCGGCCCACGGCCGTGTGCTCGGGGCCGAGCGAGACCGAATGGAGCCGCACGGTGTCGCGCTCGATCATGTCCTCCTCGTCGTCCCGGCCGTGGAAGTAGCCGCGCAGCAGGCTGTAGCGCGCGTCGCGGGCCTGCTGCACGCCGCGCACCACGCGGCGCATCGGCACGCCCAGCAGCACCAGCGCGTGCGAGGCCAGCATCAGGCTGCCCTCGATGATCTCCGGCACCACCTCGGTGGCGCCGGCCTTCTGGAGCGTGTCCAGCTCGGAATCGTCCACGGTCCGCACGATCACGGGCAGCGCGGGCGCCAGCTCCTGCACGTGGTGCAGCACCCGCAGCGCCGACGGCGTGTTGGCATACGTCACAATCAGCGCGGCGGCGCGGTGGATACCGGCGGCGATCAGCGCCTCGCGGCGGCCGGCATCGCCATAGACCACGGTGTCGCCAGCCCCGGCGGCCTCGCGCACGCGGTCCGGGTCGAGGTCCAGCGCCACGTAGTTGATGCCCTCGCGCTCGAGCATATGCGCCAGGTTCTGCCCGCTCCGGCCAAATCCGCAGATGATCGCGTGCTTCTCGGTCTGCAGGCTCTGGGCGGCGATGCGGGTCATGTTGAGCGACTGCATCAGCCATTCGTTGGCGGCAAAGCGCAGCACGATGGCGTCGCTGTACTGGATCAGGAACGGCGCCGCCAGCATCGACAGCAGCATCGAGGCCAGGATGACCTGGATCAGCACCGGATCCACCAGCCCGATCCCGTCGATCTGGTTCAGCAGCACGAAGCCGAACTCGCCCGCCTGCGCCAGCCCCAGACCGGTACGGATGGCCACACCCTGCCGCGAGCCGAACAGCCGCGCCAGCACCGTGATCAGCACCAGCTTGAACAGGATCGGCACGAACAGCAGCCCCAGCACCAGCCAGATGTGCGCAATCACCACGCTGATGTTCAGCAGCATGCCGATGGTGACGAAGAACAGCCCCAGCAGCACGTCGCGGAACGGCTTGATGTCCTCCTCCACCTGGTGCCGGTAGGGCGTTTCCGAGATCAGCATGCCCGCCAAGAACGCGCCGAGCGCCATCGACAGGCCCAGCCGCTCGGTCAGCGCGGCCATGCCGAGCGTGACCAGCAGCAGGTTCAGCATGAACAGTTCCTGCGAGCGCCGCGCCGCCACCACGTGGAACCAGCGGCTCATCAGCCGCTGCCCGACGAAGAAGATCAGGCCGAGGGCCACCACGATCTTGACCGTGGCCAAGCCCAGGGCCGCCGCCAGCTCCCCGGGGTCGCGCGAGAGCGCCGGGATGATGATCAGCAGCGGCACCACGGCCAGATCCTGGAACAGCAGCACGCTGATGATGTTGCGGCCGTGCTCGGCCTCCAGCTCCATGCGCTCGGAAAGCATCTTGGAGACGATGGCCGTCGAGGACATGGCCAGCGCCCCGCCCAGCGCCACCGAGGCCTGCCAGGACAGGCCAGTCCAGGCCGAGAGCGCCCAGCCGGCCGCCACCACGAACCCCATCGTCAGCACCACCTGGGAGCCGCCCAGCCCGAACACGAGCCGTTTCATCGAGCGGAGCTTGCCCAGGTTGAACTCGAGCCCGATCGAGAACATCAGGAAGACCACGCCGAATTCGGCCAGGTACTTGGTCTGGGCGGAATCGCTGGCCAGCGCGAGCGCGTGGGGACCGATCAGGATGCCAACCGCCAGGTAGCCCAGCATGGGTGGCAGTTGCAGCATGCGGAAAGCCACCACGCCGAAAACGGCGGCGGCCAGCAGCACGAGGGTCAGTTCCAGCGGAGAATGCATTCGGCGGGCTTAGGGAAGACTTGGGCAGAATCTGGAACGAGCCGGCCGGGCACGCGCGCCGTCCCGGCATCGGTGCCTAGCCGGGGAAACACGGCAAGCGGCGGTCGCCGGGACCCCGTGGCCAAAAAAGCCGGGCCGGTCGCCATCGCATTCGTTGGTATACTTCGTCGCCATGATAGCCAATTTCGATGCGGAACGAGCACTTAAGCTCGCCCGCCACACCCTCAAGATCGAAGCCGACGCCGTTTCCGCGCTGGCTGACCGACTGACGCCCGCGTTTACCAAGGCGGTCCAGATGATCCTGGGCTGCACCGGACGCGTGGTCGTGTCCGGCATCGGCAAGTCCGGCCACATCGGCCGCAAGGTGGCGGCCACGCTGGCTTCCACGGGCACGCCGTCGTTCTTCGTGCACCCGGCCGAGGCCAGCCACGGCGACCTGGGCATGATCACGCGCGACGACGTGCTGATCGCGTTCTCCAATTCCGGCGAGACGGCCGAGCTGCTGTCGATCGTCCCGATCGTCAAGCGCATCGGCGCCGGGCTGATCTCGGTCACCGGGAACCCGGAATCGAACCTCGCCAAGCTGTCCGACGCCCATCTGGACGGCGCCGTGGCCCAGGAGGCCTGCCCGCTGAACCTGGCCCCGACCGCCAGCACCACGGCGGCGCTGGCGCTGGGCGACGCCCTGGCCGTGGCCGTGCTGGACGCACGCGGCTTTGGCGAGGAAGACTTCGCCCGCTCGCACCCGGGCGGCGCGCTGGGCCGCAAGCTGCTGACCCACGTGCGCGACGTCATGCGCACCGGCAACGGCGTGCCCGAGGTGCGTGAAAACACCCCGCTGGCCCAGGCACTGATGGAAATCACCCGCAAGGGCCTGGCCATGACGGCCGTGGTGGACCCGGACGGCCACGCCATCGGCGTGTTCACCGATGGCGACCTGCGCCGCCTGCTGGAAACCCCGCGCGACTGGCGCACCGTGCCCATCGGCGAGGTCATGCACCGCAACCCCCACGTGGTGAACCAGGACCATCTGGCCGTGGAGGCCGTGCAGATCATGGAGGCGAACCGCATCAACCAGCTGCTGGTGGTGGATGGCGACGGCAAGCTCGTGGGCGCGCTCCACATCCATGACCTGACCCGCGCCAAGGTCATCTGAACGGGGCCGGCGATGCGGGACTTCTTCGGCAGGATCTCCGGTCTGGTCATGCGGCTGCTGCCGTTGCTGCTGATGGCGATGGTGGCCGGCAGCACGTTCTGGCTGGTGCAGATCAACTCGCCCCATGAGGACGAGGCCGCGCAGAACCGCGCCAAGCGCCATGAGGCGGACTACTACATGGACCGCTTCTCGGCCACGGAGCTGGACACCACCGGCGCCACCAAGATGCGCTTCACCGGCGTGAAGATGATCCATTTCGAGGACGACCAGACCTACGAGGTGACCACGCCGGCCATGCGCGCCTACCAGCCGGACCGCCCCCCGGTCACGGTCAACGCGGACCGGGGCGTGATGAACGCCGAGGGCTCCGTGATCGACCTGTACGGCAATGCCTTCCTGGTGCGGCAGCCCGGCGTCGATGTGGCGAAGGACCCGCGCATGACCGCCGCGTCGCAATATTTCCAGTTGCTGGTCAATGACGACATCGTCAAGACCGATAAAGCGGTACAGCTCACGCGCGGGCCGTCGGTGATGACCGCCAACGGGCTGGTCTTCAACAATGTCACCCGCGAAGTACAATTGCTCGGCAACGTACGCGGCACCATCGTCATGAATCCGCCGTCGGGGCAGGCCCGGACCACGCAGTAAGCACAACAACAAGCACGCCAGGCGCCGGCAACGGATCGCCCGTCATTCTCTCAGCTGACCACCATGACCCCATCCCTGACGACGTTGTCCTGTCGCCGCATCGTGCCCGCCCTGGCGGTGGCAATCGCCGCACTTGGCGCGACCCTGGCCCAGCCGGCCCTGGCGGAGCGTGCCGACAAGGACAAGCCGCTGGTGCTGGAGGCCAACAACGCCAGCTACGACGATGTGAAGCAGATCTATACGCTGACCGGCAACGTGGTGCTGACCAAGGGCACGATGGTGCTGAAGTCTGATGCCGCGCAGATCCGCACCGACCCCGAGGGCTACCAGTACGCGGTGGCCACGGCCAACCCGGGCCGCCAGGCGTATATCCGGCAGAAGCGCGACGGCGTGGACGAATACATCGACGGCTGGGGCGACCGCATCGAGTACGACGGCAAGCAGGAAATGTCGAAGCTGATTGGCCATGCCCGTGCGGCGCGGATCGCCGGCGCCAAGACCGTCGACGAGATCCGTGGCGCCGTGATCACCTACGACAGCCGCAACGAGTACTACACGGCCGCGGGCGGCGACAACAACACCTCCACCGGCAATCCGTCCGGCCGCGTGCGCGCCGTGCTCTCGCCGCGCGCGGACCAGTCCAGCGGCGCCGCCGCGCCGCCGCCGCTGGAACTGAAGCCGGCGCCCGCGCCCGGCAAGCCCTGAACCCGGACGCGCCCGCCGCGTCACGCATGCATTGACCTGATGAACGACTCCGCCACGCTCGCCCCGAACGCCGCCGCAGCCCCGTCGGCCGCCCGTACCGACAGCAGCACGCTGGTCGTGCGCCACCTGAAGAAGCGCTACGGATCGCGCACCGTGGTCAAGGACGTCTCGCTGGACGTGAAGAGCGGCGAGGTGGTGGGCCTGCTCGGCCCGAACGGCGCCGGCAAGACCACATCGTTCTACATGATCGTGGGCCTCGTGGCGCTGGACGAGGGCGACATCGTGCTGGACGACCAGCACATCAGCGGCCTGCCGATCCACGAGCGCGCCCGCATGGGCCTGTCCTACCTGCCGCAGGAGGCCTCGGTCTTCCGCAAGCTCAACGTCGAGGAAAACATCCGCGCCGTGCTGGAGCTGCAGATCGAGAACGGCAAGTCGCTGCCGAAGGCGGAGATCGAACGGCGCCTCGATTCGCTGCTGGACGACCTGCAGATCGCCCACCTGCGCAACAACCCGGCGCTCTCGCTCTCCGGCGGCGAGCGCCGCCGCGTGGAAATTGCCCGGGCGCTGGCCTCCGCGCCGCGCTTCATCCTGCTGGATGAGCCATTCGCCGGCGTGGACCCCATCGCCGTGGGCGAAATCCAGCGCATCGTCAGCTTCCTGAAGGCGCGCAATATCGGCGTGCTGATTACGGACCACAACGTGCGCGAGACGCTCGGCATCTGCGACCACGCCTACATCATCAGCGAAGGCACGGTGCTGGCTGCCGGCCAGCCTGAGGAAATCATCGCCAACGAGTCCGTGCGACGCGTCTACCTGGGCGAAAACTTCCGCATGTGACCCATCGGCCGCCGCGCGCGGCCGCGTTTCTCCCGGCCTCCACGGCGACAGCCGGGGTCGATCAGGAAGCCAGAGCGATAGGCGATAGCAATTTCCGTTCCATAGTCGGAAGGATGCGCATAGAATAGGTCGCATGAAACCGTCGCTTCAGCTTCGTCTCTCGCAACATCTGGCATTGACCCCACAGCTGCAACAGTCGATTCGATTGTTGCAGCTCTCGACGCTTGAACTCCAGCAGGAAGTGGAACAGGCGCTCACCGAAAACCCCCTGCTCGAACGCGAAAACGACTGGATCGAAAGCCCGCTGCGGGTGTCCGCCGATGGCTCGGTCAACCTCCAGAGCGCCCCGGCGCCGGCCTCCTCCGAGCCGCAGCCCAACGGCGACGCGCGCAGCGACGGGGCATCCAGCGGCGAGGACGACAACTACAACGACAACGGCAGCGAGGACTACGGCAGCGACTGGAGCCTCGACGACTTTGCCCGCCGCCCGCAGGGCGACGAGGACGAAAAGACGCCGATGCAGCTGCGCGACGCCGAACCCACGCTGCGCGAGCACCTGATGGAGCAGCTGGCCCCGCTGAAGATCTCGGTGCGCGACAAGGGCCTCGCCATCTTTCTGGTCGAGTCGCTCGACGATGACGGCTACCTGAGCGCCTCGCTCGAGGAAATCTGCACCGAACTGCCCGACGAACTCGAATTCGAGATCGACGAAGTCCACGCGATCCTGACCCTGCTGCAGAGCTTCGACCCGCCCGGCGTGGGCGCGCGCAATGCCGCCGAGTGCCTCAGCCTGCAATTGCGGCGCCTGAAGCACCCGCACCGCGACCTGGCGCTGACCATCGTCAACCATCACCTGGAATTGTTGGCCGTGCGCGACTACACACGGCTAAAGAAAGCGCTCCAGGTGGACGAAATAGCACTGAAGGCGGCTCACGAACTGATTCGCTCGCTGGCGCCGTATCCGGGGCATGCGTTCAACCGTCCCGAGGCCGACTTCGTGGTGCCCGACGTGTTCGTGCGCAAGAGCGGCAGCGGGTGGATCGCGGCGCTCAATCCGGACGTCATGCCACGGCTGCGCATCAACGACATGTATGCGCAGATTCTGCGCGGCGCGAAGGGCGAATCGGGGACGGCGGGCCTGCAGCAGAAGCTTCAGGAGGCGCGGTGGCTTATCAAGAACATCCAGCAACGATTCGACACGATCCTGCGTGTTTCTCAGGCCATTGTCGAACGTCAAAAGAACTTTTTCACGCATGGCGAAATCGCGATGCGCCCCTTGGTTTTGCGGGAAATAGCCGATACACTCGGTTTACATGAGTCGACCATTTCCCGGGTCACCACGAATAAATACATGGCCACGCCCATGGGTACTTTCGAGTTGAAGTACTTCTTTGGGAGCCACGTCTCCACGGAGACTGGCGGCGCGGCCTCTTCCACGGCAATCCGCGCGCTGATCAAGCAACTGATAGGAGCCGAAGACCCCAGGAATCCCCTTTCCGACAGCCGGATCGCCGAACTGCTGGGTGAGCAAGGCTTCGTGGTCGCACGCCGCACGGTGGCCAAATACCGCGAAGCGCTCAAGATCCCCGCAGTGAATCTCCGCAAGACTTTGTAGCCGAGCCGCAACCGCCTGCCTGGTGCGGCTCTTTCAGAAGGAGAAGCGCTATGAACTTCAAGATCAGTGGACACCACCTCGACATCACGCCCCCGCTGCGTGAGTATGTGGAAACGAAACTGGAGCGAATTGTCAGGCATTTCGATCAGGTCATCGGCGTGAGCGTGCTGCTATCGGTGGACAACCACAAGGAGAAGGACCGGCGCCAGTACGCGGAAATCAATCTGCATCTGAAGGGGAAGGACATCTTCGTCGAAGCGCATCATGAAGATCTGTATGCGGCGATCGACTGTCTGGTCGACAAGCTCGACCGCCAGGTCATCCGCTACAAGGACCGCGTACAGGGCCATGATCGCGAGGCGGTGAAGTACCAGATGGCCGCCCAGCAACTGACGCAGCAGTAGACCTGCAGGCAACCGGAAGCAGAGCGGTTGCCAACCCTGCAGAGGACTGAAAAGAAGAGCTCAAGCCGCGCAATCAGCGCGGCTTTTTTGATGCTCGCGCGCCATGGCGGTGACGGTGCGGGCACCTGGAATGTTTCGTTACCTTATTGCCACGCCCGAGGGCGACCCGGGGCCCCCGGGAGCGGTCAAAATGGGAACAAGTGTTCGCAAGCCGCCCGCCACGGTGTATGCTCCGCCATACAAATAACGACAGGACGGCCCCGGGACACCCCGGGTGGGCAAGCCGGCCGGCACGTCGTGGCACCGCCGCGACCCCGGCGCTGCATCGCAAAATCGCGGTGGAGCCCTGCTCTATAATGGCCGGACGCTCCAATGCGGGCGTCCCAGACAAGTTCTCGGTACCCTAGCTTCGCCCCGTATCCGGCGGGACGGCCTTCGCGCCCCGGCCCGCTAACCTGACTTCTCGCGCATCGCCCATGAATCGTTTGGCCAAATTGCTGCCACCCGGCAACATCCATCTCGACGTCACCGTCACCAGCAAGAAGCGGGTCTTCGAGCAAGCCGGGCTCCTGTTCGAGAACAACCATGGCGTGGCCCGCGCTACCGTGACCGATAACCTGTTCGCGCGCGAATCGCTGGGTTCCACGGGCCTGGGCGCCGGCGTGGCCATTCCGCACGGCCGCATCAAGGGCCTCAAGCAGCCGCTGGCCGGCTTCATGCGCCTGGCCGAGCCCATCCCGTTCGAATCGCCGGACGGCAAGCCGGTGTCGCTGTTGATCTTCCTGCTCGTGCCGGAACAGGCCACGCAACAACATCTGGAAATCCTGTCGGAAATCGCCCAGCTGCTCTCGGACCGCGAGATGCGCGAGGGCCTCGCCACGCTACCCACGTCGGAAGCGGTGCATGATCTGCTGACGCAGTGGCATCCCTGACTCCCGCCCCAACGGCCGCCTGAAACGGCCTGTCTGCCCCCGAAAGTCATACGCGCATGGAACTCACCGGCGTCACCTCGCAGTCGATCTTCGACGACAACGCAGCCGACATCAAGCTCTCGTGGGTCGCCGGCCTGGAAGGCGCCGACCGGGCCTTCGACGTGGAATTCGCCCGTGAAGCCACCTCGGCGGCGGACCTCGTCGGCCACTTGAACCTGATCCACCCGAACCGGATCCAGGTGCTCGGCAAGCCGGAAATCCTGTATTACCAGCGGCTCGACGATGAGCCGCGCAAGCGCCAGATGGGCGAGCTGATCCTGCTCGAGCCGCCGTTCCTCGTCGTGGCCGATGGCATGGAGCCGCCGCCGGACCTGGAGCTGCGCTGCACGCGCTCGTCCACGCCGCTGTTCACCACGCCGGTGTCGTCGGCGGCCGTGATCGACCACCTGCGGCTCTACCTGTCACGCATCTCCGCCCCGCGCGTGACGATGCACGGCGTGTTCCTCGACATCCTCGGCATGGGCGTGCTGATCATGGGCGAATCCGGCCTGGGCAAGAGCGAACTGGGCCTGGAACTGATTTCGCGCGGCCATGGCCTGGTGGCCGACGATGCCGTCGATTTCGTGCGACTTGGGCCCGACTTCATCGAGGGCCGCTGCCCACCGCTGCTGCAGAACCTGCTGGAAGTGCGCGGCCTGGGCCTGCTCGACATCAAGACGATCTTCGGCGAGACGGCCGTGCGGCGGAAGATGAAGCTCAAGCTGGTGGTGCAGCTGGTGCGCCGCAACGACGGCGAGTTCGAGCGCCTGCCGCTGGACTCGCAATATCTCGATGTCCTGGGCCTGCCGATCCACATGGTGAAAATCCAGGTTGCGGCCGGCCGCAACCTGGCCGTGCTGGTTGAGGCGGCCGTGCGCAACACGATACTGCGCCTGCGCGGCATCGACACCCTGCGCGATTTCATGGACCGCCAGCGCGCCGCCATGCAGGCGGACGTGGTCTCGCGCGGCCAGGGCCGCCTGCTCTGACGCGGGGGCGCGTCAACGCGCCCCGGCACTCCATCGTTTGTGCTGTAATGGGCATCGAGCCAAAGGATCGGACCCATTCGTAGTGTTTCCACAGCCAAGGAGAGAAGCATGAAGAAGCTGATCGCGATGTGTGTGCTGGTGACCCCGCTGCTTGCCACGGGCGCGTTTGCCCAGAGTGCCTCGGCCCCCGCCGCGGCCGGCGACAAGGCCGCCAACGCCCAACAGGACAAGATGAAGGCCTGCAACGCGCAGGCCACCGGCAAGAAGGGCGACGAACGCAAGGCGTTCATGAGCGACTGCCTCTCCAACAAGCCGGCCGCCGCCGCGGAACCCAAGACCCAGCAGGACAAGATGTCCGCCTGCAGCAAGCAGGGCAAGGGCAAGAAGGGCGACGACTACAAGAAGTTCATGAGCGACTGCCTGTCCAAGCCTGCGGCCTGATCGTCACTTTTTGTGCGCCGGGTGTCATGACGCAGCCATCACCCGGTGCTATCCTTGCAGGGCTATGCGGATCCTCCTCATCACCGGAATCTCCGGCTCCGGCAAGTCTGTCGCCCTCAATGTCCTGGAAGATGCAGGCTACTACTGCGTCGACAACCTCCCGGCACAATTCCTGCCCGAGCTGACCAGCTACCTGGCCGAGCAGGGCTACACCCACCTCGGCGTGGCCACCGACATTCGCAGTCGCGAGTCGCTGGCGCGGCTGCCGGACACCGTGCGCCAGCTCGCCGCCGCCGGCCACCAGGTGCAGGTGCTGTTCCTGACCGCCAACACCGACGCGCTGGTGCAGCGATACTCCGAGACACGCCGCCGTCACCCGCTCTCCGGGCGCGTGGCCGAGGCACCCGCCCTGCCCGGCAGCGCCAATGCCGATGCGGCACCGCACGACACCTCGCTGATCGAAGCCATCGAGATGGAGCGCGAATTGCTGAGCCCGCTGGCCGAATCGGCGCACCGCATCGACACCAGCAACGTCCGTACCAACACGCTGCGCAGCTGGATCAAGGAATTGATCCGGGGCGACAGCCAGCAACTCACCCTGCTGTTTGAATCGTTCGGCTTCAAGCATGGCGTGCCGAGTGACGCGGACATGGTCTTCGACGTCCGCTCGCTGCCCAACCCCTACTACGACCTCGCGCTGCGCCCGCTCACGGGCCGCGACGTGCCGGTAATCGACTTCCTGCAAAGCCAGCCGATGGTGCTGGCGATGGCCGAGGACATCCGCGCCTACGTGGAGAAGTGGCTGCCGAGTTTCATTGCCGATAACCGCAGCTACCTGACCGTGGCGATTGGCTGCACGGGCGGTCAGCACCGCTCGGTGTTTATCGCCGAAAGACTTGCCAACTACTTCCGGGCACATGGTAATGTGCTGGTCAGACACCGCGAGCTTGCCCCGGCAGGCTGACGCGCAACGTCCCTCCCTGGCAGTGGAACCGGAGTCGGCATCGCATGTCGTCACATCCACCAGACACTGGTCATTCGACGCATCCCGCGCCTGATCTGGACGCGCTGCCGCTGTTTCCGCTCCACACGGTACTGTTTCCCGATGGCCGCCTGCCGCTGCGCGTGTTCGAGGCGCGCTATGTGGACATGGTGCGCAACTGCATGCGCGACCGCACGCCGTTCGGCGTCTGCCTGATCGCGAGTGGCAACGAGGTGGCGCAGCCGGACCAGCCCACCGTGCCCGAAGACGTGGGCTGCCTGGCCGATATCGTCGACTGCAATATGGAACAACTTGGCGTGCTGCTGATCGAGGCGCGCGGCCGGCAACGCTTCCAGATCCTTTCCCACAGCACGCGTGATGACGGCCTGATCGTGGCCCGGGTGGCGTTGCTGCCGCCCGACGAGATCGACTGCAAGCTCGAATTGCTCGGCGAATGCCTGTCGGCGCTGCGGCGCATCGTCAGCGCCATCCATGCCGAGCAGGCCGACAAATCGCGCCTGCCCTTCAACGAGCCGTATCTCTGGGACGACCCGAGCTGGGTCGCCAACCGGCTCTGCGAGTTGCTGCCGGTGCCACTCAAAGCCAAGCAGATGCTGATGGCGCTGCCCGATGCCGGCATGCGCATCGAGATCGTCCACCGCTACATGCGCCAGCATCACATCGTCTGACGCCCCTCGCCATTTCCTGAGTTTTCCTAGAACAAGCCGCCGCGCGCCTGATCTTCGAGCAGCCGCCGCACCGGTGCGGGCGTGCCTAGCGCGTCGAGGTCGTCGAGCGACAACCAGCGTCGGCTGACGCCGTCGTCCGCGCCGCTGTGCAGCGCCAGCGCGCCAAGGTCCACCCGCACCGCGCGGATCAACAGGCGGAAGTGTGTGAACACATGCGTCAGCTCGCCGGCCAGCGTCGCGGACGTCGGCACGCCGAATTGCCGGGCGACTTCGCGCGCGGCGTCCTCGGCGGCGTCCGCATCGAAGGGCACCGTGTCGACGGGCATTTCGGGCAGGCTCCACAGGCCGCCCCAAATGCCACTGTCGGGTCGTAGATTGACGAGAACGTCGCGGCCGTGGCGGATGATCAGCATGACCGTGCTGCGCTCGGGAATCGCGGCGCGCGGCTTCGGCGTCGGCAGCGTGCCGGTCAGGCCCTCACGGCGGGCCACGCATTGGTCGGACAGCGGGCAGGCCGCCGCATCGGCCAGGCAGGCCGGCTTGCCACGCGAGCAGATCGTCGCGCCCAGGTCCATCAAGCCTTGCGTGTAGGCCACCATGTCTTCGGCCTGATGCGGGCCGGCGGGCGGCAAGGCGCGCTCGGCCAGCGCCCACATCCGCGTTTCGATGGCCCGCTCGCCCGGATAGCCGGGGATGCCGAACACGCGCGCGAACACGCGTTTCACGTTGCCGTCGAGGATGGGCGAGCGCACGCCGGCGCTGAACGCGGCGATGGCCGCCGCCGTCGAGCGGCCGATGCCGGGCAGCGTGACCAGCACGGCCGGATCGGTCGGGAACACGCCGCCGTGCTCGTCCATGACCGCCTTCGCACAGCGGTGCAGGTTGCGCGCCCGCGAGTAGTAGCCCAGGCCGGCCCAGAGCGCCATGACGGCGTCAGCCGGCGCGGCGGCCAGCGTGGCCACGGTGGGCAGCGCGGTCACAAAGCGCTGGAAGTACTCGATCACCGCCGCCACCTGGGTCTGCTGGAGCATGATCTCGGACAGCCAGATCCGGTACGGGTCGCGCGTGTTCTGCCACGGCAGGTCGTGCCGGCCATGCGTGCGCTGCCACGTCACCACGCGGGCGCCGAAGTCGTCGGGCACGGCAATGTCGGGGCTGGCTGGAAGTGTGGGGGCGGCGGCTGACTTGCGGGGCATTGCGGCGATGGGGAAAAGAAAAGCGCCGCTCGAAGGCGGCGCCACATGATACCGCGATGCGGTGCCCGGTCAGGCCGCGCGCACGCCCTGCTCGACTGGCGGTTCGACGAGAACCTTGGCAAACGCCTCGATCTTGTTGCTGCGCTCGTCCAGGCCGTTGAGCACCTGTTCGAGTTCGGCGATGCGGCTCTCCAGCGTGTCGGTGGCCTCGTGGATGCGTTCGATCGAATCCACCCGGCGGCGCAGTTGCTTCTGATGCTCGCGCACCTGCGCCTCGAGCGGCGTCATCACAGACTTCAGCCAGATCTCGATGTCGCGGTTCAGGTCTCGGAAATTCTCCAGAACCCGGCTCGCCATCGTTGCGAATGCGTTTTGCACCAGCTGCGGCCGCGAGCGGGTGAGCATGTTCACCGTGCCGAAGTGGTTGTTCACCAGTTGCAGCGTTTCCTGCAGCTCCACCGCGTAGCGCGCCGTGACGAACTGCATCGGCGCCGGCAGCGTGAAGCCGTGCTCGGCGTTGAAACGGCGATACATGCTGTCCACCAGCTGATGCAGGCCGGCGATCTTCTGGTCGGCATCGTGGATCAGGCCGGTCAGCTGGCCGAACAGCGCCTCCATGTCCTCGCGCAGGCCGCGCGAGAAGAAGCGCTCCTTCATCTGCTCCCGGGCGTCACGCATGGTGCGGCGCACGTCGCGCAACTGCAGGCTCTTGATGATGTCCGCGCTGTGGCGGCCGAAGACCAGGCGCAACGCCTGGAACTTCGAGATGCTCTGCTCGAATTCCTCTTTCTCGCCCTGCACGCGCAGCAGCATGTGCTTGACCATCGCGTGGTTCTTGCCGCGCAGGCCGCGCAGCTCGAACAATTGCTCGACGATGTCCCGGCGGCGGCTTTGCAGCAACTGCTGGGCACCGCGCGACATGTCCTGCACCAGGCGCTGCACCTGATCGGACACGATTTCGCGCCGCTGCGGAATCAGCTGGTCGGACAGCACGTGCTCGAACTGCGGCAGGTTGCTGCGCACCAGCATCGGCTGGTCGTGGGTGACCTTGGCGACCAGGCCCTTCTGCGCCGAGACCGGGTAGACGCGGCGCTCCTCGATGCCGAGGATCTGGGCCGTCGAGCGGACCTGCCGCGAAATCTCGCTGGCGATCTCCGGGGACGACTTGAGCGGGTCCCAGAGCCCGTCGATCTTGTTCAGCACGGCCAGGCAGCCCCGGCGATGGCCGGCGCCCACGTGGCTGCGCCACAGTTCGAGGTCGCTCTTGGTCACGCCGGCGTCGGCGGCCAGCACGAAGACCACCACATGCGCATCGGGGATCAGCCGCAGCGTCAGCTCCGGCTCGGTACCGATCGCGTTCAGGCCCGGCGTGTCGAGGATGACCAGGCCCTGGCGCAGCAGCGGGTGCGGAAAGTTGATCACCGCATGGCGCCAGCGCGAGATCTCGACCATGCCATCGGCATCGACCGACCACGCGGCGTCCGGGTCGTTCTCGTTATAGAGGCCGAGCGATTCGGCCACGGCCGGCGTCACGCGCGTGGTTTCCACCACGTGCTGGAACGCGGCCAGCATGCCCTCGGGCGACGACGGGTCCAGCGGCACCGTGGTCCAGTGCGAGTTGGACGCGCCGGGCTCCATGAAATCGGCCGTGGAGGCGTCGTGCAGGCGCGTCTCGATCGGCAGCAGGCGGATGCACGGCTGCTCGTTCTCGTCGTAGCGCAGTTCGGTCGGACACATCGTGGTCCGGCCCGCCGACGACGGCAGAATGCGCCGGCCGTAGTCGGCAAAGAAAATGGCGTTGATCAGCTCGCTCTTGCCGCGCGAGAACTCGGCGATGAACGCCACCTTGAGGCGGTCGCTCTTGAGAACGTTCTGAATGCGCTGGACGCGGTCATCCGCGGTGGCGTCATAGAGGTCGTACTGTTGCAGCCACGACTGGAATTCGGCGAGAGACTTGAGGACCCCGGTTCTCCAGGCGCCATATTGTTCGAATTGATGGGCGAGGCTCGTCATGGAGTTGTGCGCGTTCGCTGTTTCGGCTCGGATTTATTGGTTCGAACTCGTACGACCCGCCTCGCGCAAGGCTACCCGTTGACCCTCGGACCCCGCCACGAGACGCGCGCCGGATCAATGCCACATTGGTGGGAGATTCGGCGCTTTTTGTAACTTTTTATGTCTGCGCACACGATACATGGTTTGTGTCGGATTTTGTGGAATTCGCGCCCCTTGCGCGCGCCGCCGTCACAGAGTGTTGCGCGGAGCCATCGGCATTGCCGGACGACAATGTATGGACATTGGATCGTCACGCTCGCCACGCCGCCGAAACGCCCGTCAGTGCTGGCAATGCGGGCAGTAGAAGGTAGAGCGCTGGCCCTGCACGATCTGGCGGATCGGGGTGCCGCAAACGCGACATGGCGCGCCGGCCCGGTCGTAGACGAAGCAGTCCAGCTGGAAGTAGCCGCTGCTGCCGTCGCTGCCGACGAAGTCGCGCAGCGTGCTGCCGCCCCGGGCGATGGCCTCGGCCAGTGTCTCGCGCACGGCCACGGCCAGCTTGTCGCAGCGGGCGGCACTGAGCCGGCCCGCCGCCGTGGTCGGCCGGATGCCGGCCCTGAACAGGCTCTCCGAACAATAGATATTGCCCACGCCCACCACGATCTCGCCGGCCAGCAGCGCGGTCTTGATCGCCACGGACCGGCCCCGCGTATGGCGATGGAGCCAGGCGCCGTCGAAGCGCGGATCGAACGGCTCGAGGCCAAGTTTGCGCAGCAGCGGATGTTCTCCGAGGGTGGCCTCGGGCAGGGGGCTCCAGATGATCGCCCCGAAACGGCGGGGATCGCGGAAGCGCAGGACCACCGGGGAGGCGCCGGGGGGGTTGTCGGGCGCAGCCAGGACCAGGTCGAGGTGATCGTGCGTGCCCGGGGGTGGTGCATCGGGATAGACCCGCAGCGTGCCGGTCATGCCGAGGTGAATCAGCAGCCAGCCGATGGCGCTGTCGTCCTCCAGTCCTTCCATGCCCTCTGCGCCACATCCGGTGCCGGCCGCCGGCAGGCATTCGAGCAGCAGGTACTTGCCACGCCGCTCGATGCGCCCGATCACGCGCCCGGCCAGCCGCGCCTCCAGTTCCGGCTCCACCGGCCAGCGCAGGCCGCGGTGACGCACCGTCACGTCGACAATACGCCGCCCCACCACGTGCGGCAGCAGTCCGCGCCGCGTGACTTCCACTTCCGGCAATTCCGGCATCGCCCCAAAACCTCCTTCGCGTCTTCCTTTGGCCTTCGCATCAGAACCTCTTGCCCGGTTCGGCGCTCCAATCTCGCAAGAACCGGTGGCGCGCGCAGCGCGCTGTGCGGGTTCCCAAACGCAATGGCCCCTCGCGGCAAGCAGGGCATTGTAGCGGCAGGCTACAATGCCTCTCATCCATTCCTACGCCCCCGCGCGCCCGGAGCATCGATTTCATGCCGGACTTCCGTTCGTCCCTTCAGGCCATGCGCCCGGACCTCTTTCCGATGACTGCATTTCCCGCCGCGCCAGCAGGCCCCGCCAGCGGCTTGCGCCGCCATGCGCGTGCGCTGGCCGTCTCTGCCTGCCTTGCATTTGGCGCATTTGCCACCGTGGCGCAAGCCGCGCCGCCCCGGCTGGCGCAGGGCAATGAAGAAGCTATCGAGGTGCCGCCGCCGGCCTCCCTGACCAAGCCCCGCGCGCCGCGCACGCCGCTGCCGAATGTGTCGCTGACGCCAGACATCCTCTACCGGGTGCTGGCGGCCGAGATCTCGCTCCAGCGTGGCCTGGTCGGCACCGCCTACCGCACCTACATGGACCTCGCGCGCCAGACGCACGACCCGCGCCTGGCCCAGCGCGCCACGGAAATCGCGTTCAACGCGCGGATTTCGCAGCAGGCGCTGGACGCCGCCCGGCTCTGGACCGAACTGGCGCCCACCTCGCCCGCCGCGCGGCAGGTGCTCTCCACCCTGCTGGTGCTGAACGGCCGCTGGGACGAGGCCGAGCCGCTGCTGGTGCAGCAGCTGGCCAGCTCGCCCCCGGGCCAGCGCCCGGAAGCCATCCTGCAGATGCAGCAGCAGATCTCGCGCACCAGCGACCCGGCCGGCGCCGTGGCCGTGCTCCAGCGCGTGACCGCCAACGACACCAAATTCGCCGAGACGCACCTGGCCCTCGCCCGCGCCAAGGAAGCAGCCGGCGACAACACCGGCGCGCTGGCCGAGCTGGACGAGGCGCTGCGCATCAAGCCCGACCTCGAAGCCGCCGCGCTGATGGCCGCCGAACTCCAGGCCGAAAGCGCGCCGGACAAGTCCATCGCCCTGCTCAAGCGCTTCCTGGCCAAGGCGCCGGCCTCGGTCAACGGCCATATCACGCTGGCCCGGCTGTACCTGCAGAAGAACGACATGGAAGCCGCGCGCGCCGAGTTCGAGGCGCTGCGCAAGGTCGCCCCGAACGACCCGCGCGTGCCGCTGGCGCTGGGCCTGACCAGCCTCCAGGCGCGCAGCTACGACGACGCCGAGCGCTACCTGCAGGAATACCTGCGCATGGCCGAGAAATCCCCGGCCGCCAATCCGGACGTCGCCTTCCAGTACCTGGCGCAGATCGCCGAGGAAAAGAAGAACTATGCGCAGGCCATCCAGTGGCTCGACCGCATCGAGGACAGCCGGCTGGCGCCGGCCGCCCAGGCCAAGCGCGCGCAGCTGCTGGCGCGCATGGGCAAGCTCGACGACGCCCAGGCCGTGTTCAGCGACATGCTGGCCGATGCCGAGGACATCGCCGACCCTGGCCAGCGCGGCCAGCGCATGACCGCGATCCGCCAGGCCGAAGTCGCCACGCTGATCGACGCCAAGGCCTACGACCGCGCGCGCAAGTCACTGGAGGAACGGGTGCGCGTGGAGCCGGACAATGCCGACTGGGTCTACGAACTGGCGATGCTCGACGAGCGCGAGAAGCGCTACGACAGCATGGAACGCGGGCTGCGCAAGGTCATTGCCATGCAGCCTGAGCAGAAGCAGGGCTACAACGCGCTCGGCTACTCGCTGGCCGACCGCAACGAGCGGCTGGCGGAGGCCCGCAAGCTGCTGGAACGCGCGTCCGAACTGGGCCCGGACGATCCCTACATCATGGACAGCCTGGGCTGGGTGAAGTATCGCCAGGGTGAGCTGCAACCGGCCGCCGAGTTGCTGCGCAACGCCTACTCGAAGGCGCCCGAGGCCGAAATCGGCGCGCATCTGGGCGAGGTGCTCTGGCAACTGGGCCAGCATGACGAGGCGCGCCGCACCTGGACCGAGGCCGCCAAGGCGGAGCCCGAGAACCAGACCCTGATCGACACGCTGCGCCGTTACAACCAGAACGTGCTGCTGTCCAAGTAAGCTGCCAACCGGCCCGGGCGGCCTTCCATCCGATGCAATACCGTGCGATGGAAGGCGCCGGGCGCTGTCGTGCGCAGGCTGCCGCCCCCGGCGGCCATTGCCACACATCGCCCCACATCGCCACTCATCGTCATACATCCCGATTTTTCCGACCGACGACTCATGACCATGCTCCGATCCCGTCGCCTGGCCCTGTTCTGCCTTGCCGCCCCGCTCTGGGTGGCCGGCTGCGCCAGCGTGGCGCCCTCGCGCGGCTTCGACGCCAGCGAGACCGCCCGCAGCGAGCACTACTCGGGCCGCTTCGCCGCCAACTACACCCGCTATGGCCGCAACGAAGGCGTGCAGGGCAGCTTCCGCTGGGAGGAACAGGGGCGCAACGTGCGGCTGGACCTGGTCTCGCCGCTGGGCCAGACGCTGGCCGTGGTGACTTCCACGCCCTCGGGCGCCACGCTCGACCTGCCCAATGAGCCGCCGCGCAACGCGCCCGAGGTGGACGCGCTGATGGAACAGGCGCTGGGCTTCTCGCTGCCCGTCTCGGGCATGCGCGACTGGCTGCACGGCCGCCCCGCGCCGGGCGCGCCGGCCAACGCCACGCGCGACGTGCGCGGCCGCCTGGACACCCTCACGCAGGCCGGCTGGACCGTGCGCTATGTGGACTGGCAGGAACCGCCGCAAGACGCCACCGTGGCCACCGCCCGGCCGCGCCGCATCGACATGGCGCGCGATGGCGGCCCGTCGCCGCTGACCGTGCGGCTCGTGATCGACCCGGAGGCGCGCCAATGACCGCCGAGACCTTGCTGCCGCCCGCGGACCTGCGCGACTGCCCGGCGCCGGCCAAGCTCAACCTGTTCCTGCACGTGACCGGGCGCCGCCCGGACGGCTACCACACGCTCCAGACCGTATTCCAACTGGTCGACTGGTCGGACACCCTGCACTTTCACCGCCGCGACGACGGCGTGATTGCCCGCACCACCGACATCCCCGGCGTGCCCGCCGACACCGACCTTGTGGTGCGCGCGGCGCGTGCCTTGCAGCAGGCCAGCGGCACGCAGTTCGGCGCGGACATCGCCATCGACAAGCAACTGCCGATGGGCGGTGGCATCGGCGGCGGATCGTCCGACGCCGCCACCACGCTGCTGGCGCTGAACCACCTCTGGGGCGTGCGGCTGCCGCGTGCCGAACTGATGCGGATCGGCCTCTCGCTGGGTGCCGATGTGCCGGTGTTCGTCTTCGGCCAGAACGCCTTCGCGGAAGGGGTGGGCGAGGAGTTGACCGCAGTGGATTTGCCGTCCAGCTGGTTCGTCGTCATCCACCCGCGCCAGCATGTGCCCACCGCTGCAATATTTTCGGACGAACGCTTGACAAGGGATACGCCTATCTCCATAATTACGGACTTCGCTGCTTGCACAAACAAATTCGCTTTCGGTCGCAACGACCTGCAAGCGATAGCAACAGCGAAATTCGGCGAAGTTGCCCGAGCCCTTGAATGGCTGAGACAATACTGTCCGCATGCAAGGATGACCGGTTCCGGAGCCTGCGTGTTTGCCCGTTTCGACGATCAGCAAACTGCGCAGCAGGTTGTGGAACAGGTGCCATCGGAATGGGATGGCCGGTGTGTGAGTAGTTTGTCGCATCACCCGCTCGCAACGTTCGCATAGCAAGTTTTCGTCTGGCGAGGTGCTTCAGTTTGGCGCCGCGACGGTCGATAAAGGTTGTGTAGGGGAGTCGCCAAGCTGGTCAAGGCACCGGATTTTGATTCCGGCATGCGAGGGTTCGAATCCTTCCTCCCCTGCCATTACTTCCTATAGTGTTCTGACGAACACTCGCAGAATCGGCTGCCGGCACTGGCCGGCGGCCCAAAAATCTCCCCCAGCAGCAAGACAGGTGCCCCGAATGAGCAGCGAAGGCTTGATGGTATTTACCGGCAACGCCAACCCCAAACTCGCGGAGGCTGTCGTACAGCACCTCGGCATTCCGCTGGGCAAGGCGCTGGTAGGCCGTTTCTCCGACGGCGAAGTCCAGGTCGAAATCCAGGAAAACGTTCGCGGCAAGCACGTCATCGTGCTGCAGTCCACCTGCGCGCCGACCAACGACAACCTGATGGAACTGATGGTGATGGTCGATGCCCTCAAGCGTGCTTCGGCCCGCAGCATCACCGCCGCCATGCCGTACTTCGGCTATGCCCGCCAGGATCGCCGCCCGCGCTCGGCGCGCGTGGCCATCTCGGCCAAGATCGTGGCCAACATGCTCGAAGTGGCCGGTGTGGAGCGCGTCCTGACGATGGACCTGCACGCCGACCAGATCCAGGGCTTCTTCGATATTCCCGTCGACAACATCTACGCGTCGCCCGTGCTGCTTGGCGACCTGCGCGAGAAGAACTACGGCGACCTGCTCGTCGTCTCGCCCGATGTTGGCGGCGTGGTCCGCGCCCGTGCGCTGGCCAAGCAACTGAACTGCGACCTCGCGATCATCGACAAGCGTCGTCCCAAGGCCAATGTGGCCGAGGTGATGAACATCATCGGTGAAGTGGCGGGCCGCAACTGCGTGATCATGGACGACATGATCGACACCGGCGGCACGCTGTGCAAGGCTGCCCAGGTGCTCAAGGAGCGCGGCGCGCTGAAGGTCTTCGCCTACTGTACCCATCCGGTGCTGTCGGGCGGCGCCGCAGCCCGCATCGCGGCGTCCGAGCTGGACGAAGTGGTGGTGTGCGACACCATCCCGCTGTCCGACGAGGCACGCCAGTCCGGCAAGATCCGCCAGGTCTCCACCGCCCCGCTGCTGGCCGAGACCTTCACCCGGATCGTGAAGGGCGACTCGATCATGTCGCTGTTTGCCGACCACTGATGCGCGCTGGGTAGCCGCTGCATAGCGATACCTGCTAGAATTTTGGGCTTTACCGCATTGGCTGCCAGGTTTGGCGGCCAATGTGCTTCAAGCGGCATAACATTTTCGTCGTGCCGCTTCAGTCGAGGCTGTCTGGTCGCGGACAGCCTTCTTACTATTTGGAGTACACCATGAAAGTCATCGCTTTCGAGCGTAGCGTACAGGGAACGGGTGCGAGCCGCCGCCTGCGCAATTCCGGCAAGACCCCCGGCATCATCTATGGCGGCGCCGCCGAGCCCAAGATGATCGAACTGGATCACAACGCGCTGTGGCACGCCCTGAAGAAGGAAGCGTTCCACTCGTCGATCCTGGACCTGGAAGTGGGCGGTTCGTCCGAGAAGGCGCTGCTGCGCGCGTTCCAGATGCACCCGTTCAAGCCGCTGGTGCTGCACGTTGATTTCCAGCGTGTGTCGGCCACCGACAAGATCCACGTGAAGGTGCCCCTGCACTTCATGAACCAGGAATCCGCTCCTGGCGTGAAGCTGGGCCACGGCATCGTGAACCACATCCTGAACGACCTGGAAGTGTCGTGCCTGCCGGCCGACCTGCCCGAGTTCATCGAAGTGGATCTGGGCCAGGCTGAACTGGGCCAGACCCTGCACCTGTCGGACGTGAAGCTGCCGAAGGGCGTGACCGCCATCACCCACGGTGACGACAACCCCGCCATCGCCAGCATCTCGCTGCCGGCCGGCGGTGTGTCCGAAGCTGCTGAAGGTGGCGAAGCCGCTGGCGAAACGCCGGCTGCCTAAGCCTTCTCCCGCATCGAAGAAACCGCCGGTTCGCCGGCGGTTTTTTTTCGCGCGGGATTTTCGCCAGCGTTTTGACGTATGCTGTCTCGCGCCAGACCCTCCCGACCTTCCCGATTCATCGCATGATCAAGCTCATCGTCGGCCTCGGCAATCCCGGGGCGGAATACGAGGCCACGCGGCACAACGCCGGCTTCTGGCTCGTCGACCAGCTCGCCCGCATGGGCGGCACAACGCTACGCGTGGAGGGCCGCTTCCACGGCCTGGCCGGACGCGCCCGGCTCTGGGACCAGGACATCTGGCTGCTCAAGCCGTCCACGTTCATGAACCGCTCCGGGCTCGCCGTGGTGTCGCTGGCGCGCTTCTACAAGATCCTGCCGGACGAGATCCTGGTCGCGCACGACGAGATGGACCTGCCCGCGGGCGCGGTCAAGCTCAAGCGCGGCGGCGGCGCGGGCGGCCACAACGGTCTCAAGGACATTGCCGCACACCTGACCACCCAGGAGTACTGGCGCCTGCGGCTTGGCGTGGGCCATCCCCGCAATGCGCCGGGCGGTGCCGGGGCGGGCCGCGAGGATGTGGTCAACTATGTGCTCAAGCCGCCACGCAAGGAAGAGCAGGAAGCCATCGACACCGCCATCGACCGTAGCATCGGCCCGCTGGGCCTGCTGGCGCGTGGCGAGAACGAGCGCGCGATGATGGAACTGCACACCGGCAAATAAGGGGCGATGTAACGGCCTCGCCGGCCGCAGACAATAAGAAACCCCGCAGTGCGGGGTTTCTTATTTGCCGGACAACCCGGAACGAAGTGGCCTGAGTGCCGAATAATGCTCAAGCTGCATGCCGCGCGGCGGTCAGCAGCCGATAGCGTTGCATCAGCACCTCGTGGGACTCCACGCGGTTCGGGTCCTTCGGAATACAAGCCACCGGGCATACCTGCTGGCATTGCGGTTCGTCGAAGTGGCCGACGCATTCGGTGCACTTGTTGGGGTCGATCTCGTAGATCTCGGGCCCCATCGAAATCGCTTCGTTCGGGCACTCGGGCTCACAAACGTCGCAGTTGATGCAGTCGTCAGTGATCAATAGCGCCATGATATTTCCTTCCTGCGACCCGCCCGCGCCCGACTGGCCGCGTCGGCGGGTTCGAAGGCTCCATTCTATTCCGCTTTGCCGATCTTCTCCTGCAGCCAGCGCTCCACCGAGGGGAAGACGAACTTGCTGACATCGCCGCCCAGCACGGCAATCTCGCGCACGAAGGTGCCCGAGATGAACTGGTACTGGTCCGAGGGGGTCAGGAACATGGTTTCCACGTCCGGCAGCAGGTAGCGGTTCATGCCGGCCATCTGGAACTCGTACTCGAAGTCTGACACCGCGCGCAGGCCGCGCACGATCACGCGCGCATTGTTCTTGCGCACGAAGTCCTTGAGCAGGCCCGAGAAGCCTTCCACGCGCACGTTGGGATAGTGCCCGAGCACCTCCCGCGCAATACCGATGCGCTCCTCCAGCGAGAAGAACGGGCGCTTGTTGGGGCTATGCGCCACGCCGACCACCAGCTCGTCGAAGATATTCGACGCGCGACGGACGAGATCCTCGTGTCCCCGGGTCATGGGATCGAATGTACCGGGATAGACCGCGACGACCATATTTCCTCCTTTGGGGTGCCCGCTGCCGGCCTTGTGGCCGATCGATGGATTCTGGCTGCGCGACGAGCGTTGAACAAACAACAGCGGCGTAGTGTAACGCCAAATGCGGCATTTGGAAGGCCATCCACGAGCTTTCTGCGGCATTGCAGCACGCCCGCAAACGCTTGCCCGGCGCGGCAACTCGTCGTACGACTACCCTGGCTCGCCCTGCCCCGGCACCTTGTGCTGGAGCAGGTGGAAGTACACCGCGCCCGCACGGGCCTGCCGCACGATCTCGAGCGAAGCCGGCACTGGCGCATCGGGCCCGATCAGCGCGTGGTCGGTCTCCACATAGACCGCCCCACCCGGCCGCGACAGCCGTGCCGCATGCTCGAGCGCCGGCCCGAGCCAGTCCTCGGCGAACGGCGGGTCCAGGAAGATCACGTCGAAGCTGGCGCCCGGCATCTGCGCGGCCACGGCGAAGGCATCGCCCTGGATCACCTTGACCTGTGCAGCGTCGAACCGGTACTGATTGTCACGCAACTGGCGCGCCACGCGCGGATTGGCCTCCACCAGCGTGACGGCGGCCGCGCCACGGGATGCCGCCTCGAAGCCAAGTGCGCCGGAGCCGGCAAACAGGTCGAGGCAGGTCATCCCGGACATGTCCTGGCCCAGCCAGTTGAACAGGGTTTCCCGCACGCGGTCAGGCGTGGGCCGCAGCCCTTCGGCCTCGAGGACCGGCAGCAGCGAGCGCTTCCAGCGCCCGCCGATGATGCGGACCTGCGCCGGCGCCTGGCGGGGGGAGGGAGAAGCAGAACGCCCGCGCGGTGCGGGCGACGGTCTGGTGCGCGAATTCATGCCGTGATTGTAGAGCCTGCCGCGCCCCGCCACACCCTCTGGCGGCTGCGCGGCTTCACAATCAGAATCGTCTCAACGATCGAGGCAGCGCCAACCTGGCGCCAAGTTAGCGCCAACTCAGGGCTGCGCCGGGCCGCCGACGATGACCGTGGCCATGGCATCCGGATGCACATGCTTCTGGAACGCCGCCCGCACCTGCTCGCGCGTGACCTTGCCGATCTGCGCCGTCCAGGTGTCGAGGTAGTCGAGCGGCAGGCCATACCAGCCGATGTTCGCCACGTTGGTCAGCAGCTTGCGGTTGCTGTCGATGCGCAGCGGGAAGCCATTGACGAGGTTGTCCTTGGCGGCACGCAGTTCGGCGTCGGTCGGGCCGGTCTGCACGTACTGCTTCAGGATCTCGCGCACCAGTCGCAGCGCCTCGTCGGTGTTTTCCTTCTTGGTCTGGAGCGTGATGCCGAACGGCCCGGGCTGCTTGGCCGGCGCGAAGTAGCTGTCCACGCCGTAGGTCAGCCCGCGCTTCTCGCGCACCTGGTCGGTCAGCCGCGAGCTGAACCCGCCGCCGCCGAGCACGTAGTTGCCAACCAGCAGGGCGAAGTAATCGGGATCGCCGCGCGCAATGGCCGGCTGGCCCATCGCCACGCTGGCCTGTTGCGCCGGATGGGGGATGCGCGTCTCGCTGCCGGGAATCGTCATCTGCACGTCCGGCACCTTGGGCGCTGCCACGCCTTCGGGCAGGCCGCGCGTCAGGTCCTCGGCGATCTGCTCGGCCTGCTTGCGGTCGATGGCGCCGATCAGCGTCACCACGGCGCGCTTGGCGGTGTAGTTGTCGCGCCAGAACTTGAGCAGGTCATCGCGCGAGATGGCCGCCACCGATTCCGGCGTGGCCGACACCCCGTACGGATGGTTCGGATACACGGCCTTCGACAGCGTCTTGTCGGCAATCACGCCGGGGCGAGAGTCGCCCTCGCGGATGGCGGTGATCAGGCGCTGCTTCTCGCGCTCGACCACGGCTGCCGGATAGGTCGGCGCCTTGATCAGCTGCCCGGCCAGCCGCAGTGACTGCTCACGCTCCGGCGAGGCCGTCAGCGTGCGCAGCCCGATGCCGCCACGGTCGCCGCCGGCCGCGCCGCCAAAATCGGCGCCGGTGTCGGCAAAGGCATCGGCCACCTGGGCTTCATTGCGCGCGGGCTGGCCGTCCTGGGCGGCCGCGCCCTTGTCGAGCAGCGCGGCGGTCAGCGTGGCCAGTCCGGCCTTGCCGGGCGGGTCGTAGCGGCCGCCGGCGTCGAAATCGATATTGACATCGAGCATCGGGATCGACGGGCTCGGCACGAAGAACACCTTCGCGCCGGTAGAGGCCGTCCAGTTCTCGATGGGCAGTGCGGCCTGGGCCAAGGAGCCGGCCAGGAGGGCAACCGCCCCGCAGGCCACCGCCGCAAGCCGGCGCACCATCCGTGGCGAGGCAATCGTCATGACGGACAAGGACATCGTGGCTCCTCAGTGACGCAGCCCTTCGGGGGCGGCGGTCTTGGGCTTGTTGGGGTCGATTGGTTGCGGCACCAGCGTGGCCACGGTCAGGTTGTCATCATTGAAATACTTTGCCGCCACGGCTTGCACCTGGGCCGGCGTGACTTCCTTGATCTTGTCGAGCATGCGGTCGATCTGGCGCCAGGAGATGCCCGAGATCTCGGCCGTGCCGATCTCCATGCCCTGCCCGAATACCGAATCGCGCTTGTAGATCTGGCCCGCCACCACCTGCGCCTTGACGCGCTTCAGCTCTTCCTCGGACACGCCGTTCTTCGCAATGCGCTGGATCTCCTCGCGCAGGGCCTTTTCGATCTCGTCGGTGGTGTGGCCGTTGGCCGGGGTGCCGTCGAGCACGAACAGCGATTCGCCGCGGTTGATGCTGTCGTAGCCCACGTTCACGTCATCGGCCAGACGCTGCTCGCGCACCAGTTCGCGGGTCAGGCGGGCGTTGTCGTAGCCGTTCAGCACGGCGGACAGCACCTCCAGCGCGTACGGATCGACGTCCTTCTCCACGTCGTGCAGGCGCGGCACCTTGTAGGCCATGACCATGTACGGATTCTCGGCCGGCGCCTTGACCCAGATGCGCTTGATGCCCTTCTGGGCGGCTTCGAGCTGGGTCTTGCGCAGCGGCAGCGGGCGCGGCTTGAGCTTGCCGTAGTAGCGTTCGGCCAGCGCGCGCACCTCGTCCGGCTTGACGTCGCCGGTCACCACCAGCAGCGCGTTGTTCGGCACGTACCAGGCCTTGTACCAGGCCTGCACGTCCTCCACGCGCATGTTGACGAGGTCGTCCATCCAGCCGATCACCGGATGCCGGTAGGCGGCGGCGGTGTAGACCGTGGCCAGCAACTGCTCGTAGACGGTGCCGCGCGGGGAGTCGTCGGTGCGCAGGCGGCGCTCTTCCATCACGACCTTCATCTCGCGATCGAACTCGTCCTTCTTGATGATGAGGTTGGCCATGCGGTCGGCTTCCAGCTCCATCATCTTCGGCAGGTACTGCTTGGCGATCTGCTGGTAGTAGAGCGTGAAGTCGCGGTTGGTCATGGCGTTCTCGCGGCCGCCAAGCATGGCGATCTGGCGCGAGAACTCGCCCACCGGCACCTTCGGCGTGCCCTTGAACATCATGTGTTCGAGCATGTGGGCCACGCCCGTGGTGCCGCTCACCTCGTCGATGCCGCCCGTGCGGTACCAGATCTGGTGCGCCACGGTGGGCGCGCGATGGTCTTCCTTGACGATCACGCGCATGCCGTTGGAAAGCTGGAATTCGGTGGTGCCCGCCTGGGGCTGGCCCACCGCGGAAGCGGTCCGCGCTCCGGAAGGCGGGCCCTGCGGCGTGGGCGCGGTGGTCTGGGCCATTGCCGCGCCACTAAATCCGGCGAATCCGCCAAATCCGGGCAATCCTGACAGGCCGGAGAAGGCGAAAGCAGCAACCAGTGTGGGAAGGACGCGCCGCGAGAGGCGGGCGGTGGACAGTGATCGGATTCGGGCGGCGCCCGCTCCGGACAAGACAGCGCAATGGTTCATGCGACCCCGTCTGCTAGAATTTTGGCGATTGATTCTACCGGGGTATTGACCCCTTTCCCAATGTTTAGTTTCTGGAAGAAGCGCAAGGCCGAGCCGGCCCCTGCGCCCGCCGAGCCGCCGGCTGCCGAGCCGGCGCCGGCCATCACGCCGGCACCGGTGGCCTCGCCCACCGCTGTCCCCCAACCCCAGCCGTCGCCCAGCCCGGCGCCGGCGCCCTTGCCTGTTCCTGCTCCAACCCCTGCTCCAACCCCTGCGCCTGCCCCGGTTCCGGTCCCCGTGCCGGTGCCGGTTCCGGTGCCAGTCCCTGTTCCCGTCCCGGTTCCAGCCCCCACGCCGGCTCCGGCTCCCGCACCGGCGCCTGCTCCGGTGCCCGTACCCGTGCCGGTCCCGGTTCCCGCCCAAGTGCCGCCTCCGCCGCCGGCGCCGGTCGCCTATGACCCGCCGGTTGTCGAGGAACTCGAACTGACGCCGCCGCCAGCCCAGACCGCCGAGGCCAAGCGCGGCTGGATGACGCGCCTGCGTGCCGGGTTGTCGAAGACGAGCCGGAACCTCGGCACGCTGTTCGTCGGCGTCAAGGTGGACGAGGCCCTGTTCGAGGAACTCGAAACCGCGCTGCTGATGGCCGACGCTGGTGTCGAAGCCACCGAATTCCTGCTCGGCGAACTCCGCCGCCGCGTGAAGAACGAGCGCCTCGAGACCGCCGAAGCCGTGAAGACCGCCCTGCGCGAGTTGCTGACCGACCTGCTGCGCCCGCTCGAGAAGACCATGGAACTGGGCCGCGAGCAGCCGCTGGTGATGATGATCGCGGGCGTGAACGGCGCCGGCAAGACCACCAGCATCGGCAAGCTCTGCAAGCACTTCCAGGCCTACCACCAGTCGGTGCTGCTGGCGGCCGGCGACACCTTCCGCGCCGCCGCACGCGAGCAACTGACCATCTGGGGCGAGCGCAACAACGTCACCGTGGTTGCCCAGGAAGGCGGCGACCCGGCGGCGGTGATCTTCGATGCCGTGAACGCGGCGCGCGCGCGCAAGATCGACATCGTGATGGCGGACACCGCTGGGCGCCTGCCCACGCAGTTGCATCTGATGGAAGAACTGAAGAAGGTGAAGCGCGTGATCGGCAAGTCAATGCCGACGGCCCCGCACGAGGTGCTGCTGGTGATCGACGCCAACACCGGGCAGAACGCCCTGTCCCAGACCCGCGCCTTCGACGACGCGCTGGGCCTGACCGGCCTGATCGTGACCAAGCTGGACGGCACGGCCAAGGGCGGCATCCTCGCCGCCATCGCCCGGCAGCGCCCGGTGCCGGTGTACTTCATCGGCGTGGGCGAGAAAGTGGAAGATCTTCAGCCATTCAAGGCGGACGAATTCGCTGAAGCACTACTCGGTTGAGCATGGCTGGCTTTGGCCAGCTTCCCCTGCAAAACCAGCATGGCGAGCCCCCGGGCTCGCCATTCTCGTTTTATCGCTAGCGCCTCGCTGCGACTTGCCCCTCCGGCAGGCCCGTTTGGCTGCCGGAAGGGGCCGGACTAGCTGCGTGGCCAACGTTGACTGACATCAACCGTCGTCCCAGGGATGGCTGCTGCAATGGCTCGCCCCCGGCATTTCTCACCTGAGGACGAGAACCATGAATGGAACGTTGAAGCCACGCAGGATGCGCGCCTGGCTCGGATCGCTTTGCGTCGCCACGCTGATGGCGGCGTGCGGCGGCGATGACAATGGCGGCGGAGGCGGAGGCACCGGCAAGGTCGATCCGCCGCCCGTGCCGCGCCAGACCATCGCCCTGTCGGGCCAGGTCTACCAGGCCGCCGGCGGGGACAATCCCCACGGCCATGCCGCCGATGTCACCGTCAAGGTGTTCGATGCCGATGGCAAGGCCGTGGTCGCGCAGGGCGCCACTTCGGCCAGCGGCGACTTTGCCGCGCTCGCGGTGCCCGCCGGCAATGCCGTGGTGCGGCTGTCGAAGACCGGCTACGTCGAGCAGGTGGTGCCGGTGACCGCCACGCGCGACGCACGCATCGCGGCCACGCTGCTGCCCGTCGGCACGGCCATCTCCGCGCCGGGCTTCCAGTCCGGCGGCACCTTTGCCGGCGGCGATGGCGCCAGCGTCACGGTGGCCCCCGGGTCGTTCTTGACCCCTGACGGCCAGCCGGTCAGCGGCACCGTGCAGATCGACATCACACCCTACAGCGCGGCCGGCAATCCGGATGGATTCCCGGGCACGCCCTACCTGAACCAGGCGGGCGTGGACGGCATCATGGTCAGCATGGGCATGGCCGATTTCTCGTTCTCGCAGAACGGCCAGCCGCTGCAACTGGCGCCCGGCAAGACCGCACGGATCTCCGTCCCGCTCTATGCCGCCACCACGCCGGACGGCAAGCTGCTCAGGCCCGGCGATACCGTGCCGGTCTGGAGCATGGACAGCAACACTGGCCAGTGGCAGCAGGCCACCGGCATCGCGGGCACGGTGATCGCATCGGCCGACAGCCCTACCGGGCTGGCGATGCAAGCCGACGTGGATCATTTCAGCTGGTGGAATTGCGACTACTTCCGGACCACCCGCGCCATGCGGATCAAGGTGCTCGATGAAGCCGGCGCGCCGGTTTCCGGCCCGGCGTACCTGACTGCCACGTTCACCGAGGCACCCGGTGGCTATGCCACCAGCGGCCAGGCCGTCATCACGCTGGACGGCGGGGTCGCGTCCGTGTCCGTGCCGGACGATGCGGTCGACGGCCGGTTCTCGGTCCGCATCGGCAATCTCGGCGGCGGCGCCAGCGTGAACAAGCTGCAATGGCGCGCGACCAACGAAGTGGTGGTGCGCCTGTCCGGGCTGCCCCAGATCGACTTGACGCCCGGTACCGCGTCGCTGGTGTTCTTCGATGCCGACAAGGCTGGCGGCAAGACAATCCAGTTCGCTCTCGCCACCCGCAACCTTGGCACGACGCCCCTGGAATGGCTGGTCGATGGCGTACCCGGCGGCAACCCGGCAGTCGGCACGATTTCGGCGAGCGGGCTCTACCGCTCCCCGCGCGGCGCCAATCTCGACGCCGCGCTGGATGCGGGTGGCCGCCAGGTCTTGATCACCGTGCGCAGCACTGCCGACCATCTGGTCATGCGCCAGGCATGGGTGACGCTGGAAGCGCCGTCGATCGTCATCGTCGGACGGCGCTATGGCGCAGGCGGCCGCACCGGCGATGACCTGACCACGTACACCGATGACAGCGGCCTGCACAGCCTGCCGACCTATCCGGTCCACAACCTCCATGACGACGCCTTCCAGGCCTACTTCGGCAATGCGGGCCATCCGTTGCGGTCGGTGCAGTGGGAGCTCTCGTGCGGCATGGACATCAACTACGGCGTGAGCGACTGCGCCCCGTGGGCGCCGGGCGCTGCCATGGCCGCCGACGGCACGCTGACCATGCCCGATGTGTCGCCCATCATCCCGCCCGATCACACGATGGACCTCGTCGTCGGGGCAAGCTACGCCGTGCCGTCGCTCTGGCTGCGCGCGACCTCGCCGGACAAACCCGGTCTGCGTGGCGTCATGCAGCTCAAGGTGGTGCCGGTGGAAGACCCGGTGGGCGACAAGGTGAACATCGACTTGCCGGTGGGCCTGTCCACGCCGAGCGTGGCGGCGTCCGGGGTGGACGTTCCCAGCGGCCAATACGTGGTCAAAGATGGCCAGCTTGCGGTCCGCAGCACCGCCCCCGCGCTCGATGTCACGGCCCCCGTCACCTGGAGCCTCGTGTGCCTGACGAGAAGTGGCGCATCCTGCCCCGCTACAGCGTGGCGGCCGACGCTCACGCCGGATGGGCGCCTCTCGGGCATGGCCGGTCAGCCTGGCCTGTGGAGCAGTGACTATCTCTACGTGATGGCTCAGTGGACGGCCGGCGGCGTCAGCAACCGCCTGACGCGATGTATCGTCGGACAAGGTAGTACGGCCTGCAAGCCGTTGGCCCCGTAACCGGCAAATCGGCAACAAAAAAGCCCGGCATCGCTGCCGGGCTTCCTACAACACCATCCACATCGGAACATCCGATAAAAGCCGACTACTCGCTATCCGGCTGCGCCGCCGGCGCGGCCTTCTGGAAGGCTTCCAGTTCCATGCAGGCCGCGTGAATGCGCGCGATCTGCGGATATCGGTCCAGATCGACGTTGAACCGGTGCGCGTTGAACACCTGCGGCACCAGGCACAGGTCGATCAGCGTCGGCGTGTCGCCAAACGCGTACCGACCCACGCGGCCGATCTGCTGGAGGTTGCCTTCGAGCGAGGCAAAGCCCTGCTCGATCCAGTGCCGGTACCACGCATCCTTCGCCTCCTCCGCCACGCCCAGCGTGTGCTTGAGGTACTTCAGCACGCGCAGGTTGTTCAGCGGATGGATCTCGCAGGCGATTTCCTGCGCCAGTCCGCGCACGATGGCGCGGTCCAGCGCGTTCGCCGGCAGCAGCGGCGGCTCGGGATGCGTCTCGTCCAGGTATTCGATGATCGCCATCGACTGGATCAGCGACTTGCCGTCGGCCACGAGCGTCGGCACCACGCCATCGGCGTTGAGCGCGCGATACTCGGGCTTCAGCTGCATGCCGCCTTCCTTGAGCAGGTGCACGCCCGCGTACTCGTACGGCAGGCCCTTCAGTTCCAGCGCGATGCGCACGCGGAACGACGCCGAGCTGCGGAAGTAGCTGTAGAGCTTCAGCATCGGCTCAGACCACCTTGACGGTCAGCTCGCCCACACCCTCGATGCGGCACAGCATGACGTCGCCCTTCACCACCGGGCCCACGCCTTCGGGCGTGCCGCTGTAGATCAGGTCGCCGGGCTGCAATTCGAACAATTTCGAGAGGTACGACACCATCTCGGGCACCGACCAGATCAGGTCCGACAGATCGCCGCGCTGCTTCTCCACACCGTTCACCGCCAGCGTGACCGCACCCTTCTGCGGATGGCCGATCTCGGACACCGGCAGGATCGGGCCGATCGGCGCCGACTTGTCGAATGCCTTGCCGGTCTCCCAGGGGCGGCCGGTCTTCTTCGATTCGTTCTGGAGGTCGCGGCGCGTCATGTCCAGGCCGAGGGCGTAACCGTAGACGTGGCTGGCGGCCTGCTCGACCGGGATGTCCTTGCCACCTTTGCCGATGGCCACCACCAGCTCCACTTCATAGTGGCAGTTGCTGGTGCCCGGGGGGTACGGGAAGGTGCCTTCGGTGCCGTCGGCCACGTAGCTCACCGCGTCGGACGGCTTGCAGAAGAAGAACGGCGGTTCACGATCCGGGTCCGAGCCCATTTCACGCGCATGGGCGGCATAGTTGCGGCCCACGCAATAGACCCGGCGCACGGGAAAGCTTGCGCGGCTGCCGCGCACAGGGACGCCAACGGGGGCTTGCGGCTCGAAAACGAACTCGGTCATCCAAACTCTCCAGACTGTTTTTCTGATGGAATCCGCGCCGGCGGGGCGCGGTAGGCCAAAAGCATACACCCATGCGTACGGCCGCATACAGTCGCGACGGGCAGTTGCCACGGCGCCCGCCCCTCCGCACGCGGCTGGTGCATTGCACAACTGTGGCGCTGCGGGGCGGGCCGGCCCGCACTAGTTCGCGCAGGCCGCCACCGGCCTATCCATCCCCCATGCCCCGCCACGGCCCACCGTCCGCACCGTCCCCGGGCGGACCCGCCACGCGCCGCCTCCCGATAGGGATTTCCGGCAACTTTTCCGCGCGCTTGTGCGCCGCAACGGCGCTGGCACGTGGCTTGCGTTATCGCCTGCACGGCCAACGACGGCCGCGTGGTACCGAAGCACGAAGCTCGCAGCACCCGAACTCACAACCTGAACAACGCGTCCGCGCTGCCGACCATGGCACGCGCGGCGGGACAACGGCGTCCTGAACTGCAAGCTGGCGAAGGCGGGCTGCGGGTCGGGACGCCTTTTTCTTTTTTCGGAGCCATCGCCATGCCCTCTCGCCTCAAAGACGCCAAGCCCCTGCCCGCCGCCGTGGTCCCTGTCATCCCCGACGCAGCCCCAGCCAGCCAGAGCCGGCGCCGCGTGCTGGCCACCATCGCCGGGGCCGGCGTGATGACGCTGGTAGATCCGCTGGTGCGCAGCGGCGCCTGGGCGGCCGGCTCCGATGCCCCGGAGAAATCCGAAGTCCGCATCGGCTTCATCCCGCTGACGGACTGCGCCTCGGTGGTCATGGCGTCCACGCTCGGCCTGGACAAGAAGTACGGCATCAAGATCACGCCGAGCAAGGAAGCCAACTGGGCCGGCGTGCGCGACAAGCTCGTCAATGGCGAACTCGACGCCGCGCACGTGCTCTACGGCCTGATCTACGGCGTGCAGCTCGGCATCGGCGGCGCCAAGAAGGACATGGCCGTGCTGATGAACCTGAACCACAACGGCCAGGCCATCACGCTGTCATCGAAACTCGCCGAAAAAGGCGCCAAGGACGGCGCCAGCCTGAAGGCGCTGATGATGAAGGAGCGGCGCGACTACGTGTTCGCCCAGACCTTCCCCACCGGCACCCACGCCATGTGGCTCTACTACTGGCTGGCCGCCAACGGCATCAATCCGATGCAGGACGCCAAGGCCATCACCGTGCCGCCGCCGCAGATGGTGGCGAACATGCGCGTGGGCAATATGGACGGCTTCTGCGTGGGCGAGCCGTGGGGCGCGCGCGCCATCGCCGACAAGATCGGATTTACCGCGGAAACCACCCAGGCGATCTGGAAGGATCACCCCGAGAAGACGCTCGGCACCACGGCGGAGTTCGTCCAGAAGCACCCGAACACCGCGCGGGCGATGGTCGCCGCCATCCTGGAAGCCTCGAAGTTCATCGACGCCTCGACCTCCAACCGCCGCAAGACCGCCGAGACCATCGCCGCCAAGTCCTATGTGAATACCGACATGGACATCATCCTGGACCGCATGCTGGGCCGCTACAGCAACGGCCTGGGCAAGACCTGGGACGACCCCGATTCAATGAAGTTCTACCAGGACGGCGCGGCCAACTACCCGTTCCTGTCCGATGGCATGTGGTTCCTCACGCAGCACAAGCGCTGGGGCCTGCTCAAGGAGCACCCGGACTACCTGGCCGTCGCCAAACAGGTGAACCGGATCGATATCTTCAAGCAGGCCGCCGCCGCCGCGCAGGTGGCCGTGCCGAAGAGCGATTTCCGGACGGCCAAGCTGATCGACGGTGTGACCTGGGATGCCACCAAGGACCCCAAGGCCTATGCCGATGGATTCAAGATCAAAGCCTGACCTCGCCGTTTCCTTGATTTCCCGCTGCCCTCACTTCAGGAGCCAGACGTGAATGCCATTGCCCACCCCGCGCCGGAAGGCACACCCGCCATGACTTCGGACATTGTCGACACCGACACCAAGGAGCAAACCCGCCGCCGGGCGGCGCAGCTGGCCGCACAGGAACGGGTGGCCGCCCGCCGCGAGGCGCTTGGCGCCATCGTGCGCCGGACGGTGCCACCGCTGGTCGGCTTCGTCCTGTTCCTGCTGGTGTGGCACGGCATTGCCACGCTGATTCCGGCGCTTCCCACGCCGGGCGCCACCTGGAACGCCGCCGTGCCGCTGTTCTCCGATCCGTTCTACCGCAACGGGCCGAACGACCAGGGCATCGGCTGGAACATCCTGGCCTCGCTGGCGCGCGTGGCGGCCGGCTTCGGGCTGGCGGCAGTGGTCGGCATTCCGGCGGGCTTCCTGCTGGGCCGCTTCGCCTTCCTGAACGCGATGGCGGCGCCGGTGATCAGCCTGCTGCGCCCGGTCTCGCCGCTGGCGTGGCTGCCGATCGGCCTGCTGCTGTTCAAGGCCGCCAACCCGGCCGCCATCTGGGCCATCTTCATCTGCTCGATCTGGCCGATGATCATCAACACGGCCGTCGGCGTGACGCGCGTGCCGCAGGACTACCTGAACGTGGCGCGCGTGCTCGACCTCTCCGAATGGAAGGTGTTCCGCAGCGTGCTGTTCCCGGCCGTGCTGCCCTACATGCTGACCGGCGTGCGGCTCTCGATCGGCACCGCGTGGCTGGTGATCGTGGCCGCCGAGATGCTCACGGGCGGCACCGGCATCGGCTTCTGGCTCTGGGACGAGTGGAACAACCTCAAGGTGGAGCACATCGTCATCGCCATCTTCATCATCGGCGTGGTGGGCCTGATCCTCGAGCACCTGCTGCTCGCGCTGGCCCGCCGCTTCAGCTACGGCAACAACTGACCGCCCCCCGAAGGAGCCATCGCCATGGAAAAGTTTGTCAGCATCGAGAACGTGGGCCAGACCTTCAAGACGCGCAAGGGGCCGTTCGTGGCCCTGCGCGACATCAACCTGGGCATTGCCGAGGGCGAGTTCATCACGCTGATCGGGCATTCTGGCTGCGGCAAGTCCACGCTGCTGAACCTGATTGCCGGCCTGACCACGCCCACCACGGGCGCGCTGATCTGCGCCGGGCGCGAGATTGCCGGGCCGGGGCCGGAGCGCGCCGTGGTGTTCCAGAATCACTCGCTGCTGCCGTGGATGACGTGCTTCGAGAACGTCTACCTGGGCGTGGAGCGCGTGTTCGCCGCCACGGAGGGCCGCGCCCAGCTCAAGGCGCGCACCCAGGACACGCTGGCGCTGGTCGGCCTCACCCACGCCGAGAGCAAGTATCCGCATGAGATCTCGGGCGGGATGAAGCAGCGCGTGGGCATTGCCCGGGCGCTGGCCATGTCGCCGAAGGTGCTGCTGATGGACGAGCCGTTCGGCGCGCTGGACGCGCTGACCCGCGCCCACCTGCAGGACGAACTGATCAAGATCGTTGCCCGCACCCGCAGCACCGTGGTCATGGTCACGCACGATGTGGATGAAGCCGTGCTGCTGGCGGACCGCATCGTGATGATGACGAACGGCCCGGCGGCCACGGTGGGCGAGATCCTGAAGGTGGACCTCCCCCGCCCGCGCGACCGCGTGGCGCTGGCCGACGACAAGGGCTACCACGCCTGCCGCACCGCCGTGCTGGACTTCCTCTACCGCAAGCAGCGCAACCCGGCGCTGCGCGAGGCAGCCTGACCCCGGCGGGGGGTGCGTGGGATAGCGGGCGTGGGCGAAGCCGCCCTGCTCCGCTATCATGAACGGCAGAACGATCCACATATCCCCCTCCCGCCATGACATCTGCCACCCCGACCCTTCCGCCGTTCTCGGCCAGCAAGTACATCAAGGAGATTGGGCGCGGGGTCAATGGCGCCCGGGCGCTGCCCCGCGAGGACGCCCAGGTGCTGTTCGATGCGATGCTGGCCGGCCGCGTCTCCGACATCGAGCTCGGTGCCGTGCTGATGGCCTACCGGATCAAGGGCGAGGCGCCGCACGAGCTGGCCGGCATGCTGGAAGCCGCCCACGGCCACTGCGCCCCGCTGGCGGCGCCGCCGGACAAGCCCGTGGTCGTCATCCCCAGCTACAACGGCGCGCGCAAGCAGCCGAACCTGGTGCCGCTGCTGGCGCTGCTGCTGGCGCGCGAGGGCGTGCCCACGCTGGTCCACGGCTCGCGCGAGTTCGACGGCCGGGTGACGAGCATGCAACTGTTCGAGGCCCTCGGCGTGCCGCTCTGCGCCACGCCGCAGGCCGCGCAGGACCAGCTGCGCGCCGTCGCCAATCCGCTGGCCGTGCTGCCGATCGATGTGCTGTCTCCAGCGCTTTCGCGCCTGCTCGACAAGCGCCCGATCATCGGCCTGCGCAATTCCTCGCACACCATCGTCAAGATGCTGCAACCGGTAGGCAGCCACACGCCGGCCGAGGCGCTGCGGCTCTATAGCTACACCCATCCGGAATATCGCGAGACGCTGACTGACTACTTCTCCCACGAGCCCGCCAACGTGCTGCTGGCGCGCGGTACCGAGGGCGAAGTGGTGGCGGATGCCCGCCGCAGCAGCCGCATCGACTGGCTCCACGATGGCCATCAGCGGACGATGGTCGATCCGGCAAGCGGGTCGATTGGCGAGGTGCCCGAGCTGCCGCCCGGCACCGACGTCGGCCAGACCGCCGCCTGGATTCGCAAGGTGCTCGATGGCGACGTGCCGGTGCCGGCGCCGATCGCCACGCAGGTGGCGACCATCCAGGACTGCCTGAAGCAGGCCACGCGCGTGGCCTGGGCCAGTCCGGTCTGACGACGCCTGTGGACGGTCAGGGCCGGCGCGGGGGCAGCGGAATCCGCTCGGTCTCGCCCGGCACGTGCGGGAACTCGTCGTTCTCCCAGCGGCGCGCGGCGTCGTCGATGTCTTCCTTGGTGCTCGCCACGAAATTCCAGTAGATGAAGCGATGGCCGTCGGTCGGATCGCCGCCCAGCAGCATCACGCGTGCGGCGGTGGTCGCGGTCAGCGTGGCCGGCTCGCCCGGCACCAGCACGGCGAGGTGTTCCCCCGCCAGCGCCTCGCCATCGATCGTCACATCGCCTTCCACCGGATAGAGTCCGCGCTGCACATGCTCGGGCGGAATCACCAGCGTCGCGCCGGCTTCCATGTCGATGGCCACGTAGAGCGTGCGGCTATACACCCGCACCGGGGATTCCGCGCCGAAGGCATCGCCGGCAATCACGGTCATCCGCACGCCGGGCAGCTCCAGCTTGGGCAGCGTGGCGCCGGGATGGTGATGGAACGACGGCGCATCCTTCTCATGCGCCTTCGGCAACGCCACCCAGGTCTGGATGCCGTGCAGCAGCGGGCCGGCCTGGCGCGCGGCGTCTGGCGAGCGCTCCGAGTGCGTGATGCCGGTGCCGGCTGTCATCCAGTTCACGTCGCCGGGGCGAATCACCTGCTCGCTGCCCAGGCTGTCACGGTGCATGATCTCGCCCTCGAACAGATACGTCACGGTCGCCAGGCCGATATGTGGATGTGGGCGCACATCCATGCCGCTCTCCGGCGGCATGGACACGGGACCGAGGTGATCGAAGAAGATAAAGGGGCCCACGGTCTGCGTGGCGGCGGCGGGCAGCAGGCGGCGGACCGTGAACTCGCCGATGTCCCGCACATGGGGCTTGAGCAAGTGTTCGATGGCAGACATGACAGGACTCCTGGCAATGGGATAACAGCGAGACAACAGGGAGATAACAGCGGAAAGCGGGGCTCCAGTGTAGCGAAATGCGCAATACAGCATCCCGAAATCACGATGAAACCGATTGGGGCAAGTTCCCTCTAATCATGGTACGCGACGCTGGCGGCCCGCCAGCCCTTGCCAGACAAGGCGCGGACGTCGCACCGAGGCCGGTTACGCTATCCCAATAACAATATCCATTGGCCGGAACTATCAACCCTATAGAAGCTCTAACTTAGCACTCGCCGAACCTGAGTGCTAATATGCGTTGCAGTGCGGTGTCTCTTCCGATTCTGGAATCGAGGCACGCCGGCAACCTACCGCCGGAAGCGAAAGGAGCAATAAGCGTGACCGCAGTTCTGTCTGCCGACCAAACCAAGATGACTGGCCGTCTGCCGATGGCCCCCCAGAATGCCGCCGCTGGCAGCCTCGCGCTCGCCTTCCCGGCCGCAGTGGGCAATCTGGATAGCTACATCCAGGCTATCCACCGTATTCCGCTGCTGACCGCCGAGGAAGAGCAGCGCCTCGCGCGCGACCTGCGCGACCATGAATCCGTCGATGCCGCCCGCCGGCTGGTGATGTCCCACCTGCGTCTGGTGGTGTCCATCGCCCGCCAGTACCTGGGCTATGGCCTGCCGCATGCGGACCTGATCCAGGAAGGCAACATCGGCCTGATGAAGGCCGTGAAGCGCTTCGACCCCGATCAGGGCGTGCGTCTGGTGTCGTACGCGATGCACTGGATCAAGGCCGAGATCCATGAATACGTGCTGAAGAACTGGCGCATGGTCAAGGTGGCCACCACCAAGGCCCAGCGCAAGCTGTTCTTCAACCTGCGCAGCCACAAGACCGGCGCGCACACGTTCACGCCCGAGCAGGTGGAAGCCGTGGCGCGCGAGCTGAACGTGAAGCCAGAAGAAGTGATGGAGATGGAGACCCGCCTGTCGGGCGGCGACCTGGCGCTGGAAGGCCAGATCGACGACGGCGAGGAGGAATTCGCCCCCATCGCGTATCTGGCGGACAACCACAACGAGCCGACCCGCGTGCTCGAGGCCAAGCGCCAGGACCGCATGCAGGTGGAAGGGCTGGGCGAGGCGCTGGAGCGTCTGGACGCCCGCAGCCGCCGCATTATCGAGGCGCGCTGGCTGGACGTGAACGACGACGGCTCGGGCGGCGCCACGCTGCATGAGCTGGCCGACGAGTTTGGCGTCTCCGCCGAGCGCATCCGTCAGATCGAGGCGGCCGCGATGAAGAAGATGAAGGGTGCGCTGGCGGCTTTCGCCTGATCCTCCGCTCCCCGCAATGCAAGAGGGCCGGTCATGTTGACCGGCCCTTTTTTCGTCCTGCGCGCAGCTTACGACAGCAGCAGCTTCAGATCATGCGCGATCGGGTCCGGCCCCTGGCCGTGGCGCAGGAACAGGCGCAGCTGGCCGTTGGTATCGAACACATAGCTGCCGGCCGAGTGATCCACGGTGTAGTTGTTGGGCGAGGTGCCCGGCACCTTGGCGTAGAAGACCTTGAAGTCCTTGGTCACCTTCTTCAGCCCCACCTCGTCGGCCGGACGCAGGCCCAGGAAGCGGGCGTCGAAGGCCGGTACATACTGGCCCAGCAACGCGCCGGTGTCGCGCTCCGGGTCCACGGTGACGAACAGCACCTGCACCTTGTCGGCGTCCGGGCCGAGCTTGTCCATCACCGCTTTCAGCTCGGCCATGGTGGTCGGGCAGACGTCCGGGCAGTGCGTGTAGCCAAAGAACATCACCACGGCCTTGCCCTTGAAGTCGGCCAGCGTGCGGGTCTTGCCGCTCGGGTCCAGCAGCGCGAAGTCCTTGCCGAACTCGGTAGCGCCCGAGATATCCACGTTCTTGAACGAGGGCTTGGGCTGCCCGCAGGCGGCCAGCAGGGTCGCGCAGAGCGCCAGCAGGCAGAATCGGCGGAACTGGGCAAGGAGGGACGGTGAGCCGGGAAGAGTCATCAGGGGAGCGCGGTGGTCGGGAGAGAGTGCCCGGAAGTATCGCCGATCACATCGGCGCTGGCCTCCGGGCGCGGCAAGATGCCGCAGGCGGGCCATCAGACCTGCGGCACGAACTTGAAGTAGTGATCCACCAGCAGCGCCGCGAACAGCAGCGAGAGGTACAGGATCGAATAGCGGAAGGTGCGTTGCGCGAGCGCGTCCGAGTAGTTGCGGAACAGCTTCCAGGCGTAGCCGAGGAACACCAGCCCCAGGCCCAGCGCGGCGGCGAGGTAGATATAGCCGCTCATGCCGTAGACGAACGGCAGCAGCGTGGCGGCGATCATCACCAGCGTGTAGAGCAATATGTGCAGCAACGTGTACTTTTCGCCATGGGTGATCGGCAGCATCGGCAGGCCGGACTTGGCGTAGTCTGCCCGACGGTACAGGGCCAGCGCCCAGAAGTGCGGCGGCGTCCACGTGAAGATGATCAGCACCAGGAACCACGCTTCGGCCGGCACGGTGCCGGCCACGGCGGCCCAGCCCAGCGCGGGCGGCATGGCGCCCGACAGCCCGCCGATGACGATGTTCTGCGGCGTGGCCGGCTTGAGCAGGATCGTGTAGACCACCGCATAGCCGAGGAAGGTGGCGAAGGTCAGCCACATCGTCAGATCATTGGCGAACACGTGCAGCAGCCACATGCCGGCGCCACCGAGGATGGCCGAGAAGACCAGCGTCTGCGCGCTGGTGATCTCGCCCGTGGCGGAAGGCCGCCACGCGGTGCGGCGCATCATCGCATCGATTTTCTGTTCGACCAGGCAGTTGATGGCGAACGCCGCACCGGCCAGCAGCCAGATACCGGCGGCGCCGCCCAGCAGCACCGGCCACGGCACCATGCCGGGCGTGGCCAGGAACATGCCGATGACGGCACAGAACACGGCCAGTTGCGTGACGCGCGGCTTGGTCAGCGCGGCATATTGGCGAGCCAGGTGCCGAATACGGCTCACGGAGGAATGAGTTTGGGTAGCGGAGACCACGGGAGGCATCTTGTCCTTCATGTGGCGCGCGCGGCTGAGGCGGATTGAGCGGCGGCGCCGGCATAACGTGTCGCGAGGGTCGCGAGGCCAATATTGTAGTGGAGACGGAGTAACAGCATCAGCAACAGGGCCGCGCCGCCGTTGTGCGCCACCGCCGCGCCGAGCGGCCAGTCGAACACGATGTTGGACAAACCGGTGGCCAGTTGCAGCGCCAGCACGGCCAGCAGCCACGTGGCGTGGCGCGTCAGGCCCTCCAGCCGGCGCGCGCGCAGGCCGAACCAGGCCAGGAAGCCGAGCACCACGAAGGCAAAGCCGCGATGCACCCAGTGGATGGCCACCAGCGCCGCGTGCGGGATGTAGTCGCCATCGGCTGTCATGCCGAGCTGGCGCCAGAGCGTGAAGCCGTGGCGGAAGTCCATCTCCGGCACCAGCTGGCCGTTGCAGAGCGGGAAGTCGGTGCAGGCCAGCACCGCGTAGTTCGTGCTGACCCAGCCGCCGAGGAAGATCTGGGTCACCAGCAGCGCCAGCGCCACCCACGCCGCCCAGCGCAGCGAGGCCGCCTGCGGGGTCACCGGGTGCGGCGGGTCATTGCGCGAGCCGAGCACGATCAGCGACGACAGCAGCGCCATCGCCAGCAGCAGGTGGGTCACCACGATGATTGGCTGGAGCTTCATCGTCACGGTCAGCGCGCCGAACAAGCCCTGCACGCAGACCAGCACGAACACCCCCGTGGCGAACCACGGCGACTGCTTCAGCTCGCGCCGCTTGACCCATGCCAGCACCATCAGCGAGATGATCAGCACGCCCACCGCCATGGCGAAATAGCGATGGATCATCTCGATCCACGCCTTGGCCAGCGTGACCGGGCCGCTTGGCAGCGCGGTCTCTGCGGCGCGGATCGGCTCCATGGCCGCGTGCGGGTTCGAATGGCCGTAGCAGCCGGGCCAGTCCGGGCAGCCCAGGCCGGAATCGGTCAGCCGGGTGAAGCTGCCGAACATGATCAGGTCCAGCGTGAGGAAGGCGGTGACCCAGACCAGCTTGCGGTACTTGTCGCGGCTGCCCCGCACCAGCACGTACGAGAGCGGCAGCAGGGCAATCAGGATGCCAATGATGGCGAGTTGGAGCAGCATCGCAAATCAGCCAATTCGGGAAAATTTGAGCAGTTTCTTCAGGTCGCTGCTGATCTGTTTCGGGTCGGGCTCCTTCGGCCAGCGCAGCATCAGGTTGCCGAGCGGATCGACCAGGTACACGGTGTCTTCGGCCCCGGCGCCCGGCTCGGCCGGCAGCCACTGGCGCAGCGCGACGGCGTCCATGCGCAGGAAGCGCACGCCCGCATAGGGTTCGTTGTAGGCGCTGGACAGCCGTTCGTCCACGGCGCCGGTATCGGAAATCAGCCAGACCGGGGTAATGCGCTCGCGGTCCTGGCCCTGCCCCGCGCGGATCTGGCGCATCGTGAACAGCCGTTTGGCGCACGCCTCGTCGCAGGCGGACGGGGCGGTCATCACCATCAGCCATTTGCCGCGGAAGGACGCCAGCGGCACGGCCTCGCCGCGCTCGTTGGTCACGTTCTCCGGCGGCATCGGGCGCAGCGGGTCGACCAGCGTGCCGTAGTTGGTGCTGGCGCCGCTCGGCTTGACCACGTAATAAGTGAAATACGAGAAGATGACCGGCGACGCGCAGACCAGCAGCAGCATCAGCATCTGCAGGCGGCCACGGCGCGTGCGCGCATCGATGCGGGTATCCGGCGTGGCCGTGGGGTCTTGCGATGGCATGGAGTTCGTCTGTACGTTCATCGTTCGGTTATCGGTTCGGCAGGGCGGCGGTATCCCGGCGCGCGCGGCGCCAGCCCAGTACGGCCACCAGCACCACGGTCAGCGCGGCCAGGCCGAACCACTGGGCGGCGTAGCCGTAGTGGCGGTCCGCGCCGAGGTCGGCGGGCGCCCAGTCGCGCGCGAGGCCATCGCCGGTATCGGTGGCCTGCTGCATCACCAACGGCAGCAGCGGCGCCCCGGTTTCCCGGGCGAACGCCGCCAAGTCTACATTCTGGCGGATCTTCTGCCCCGCTTCGGCCGCCGCGTCGTGCCCAAGGCTGTAGACGCGCGGGGCCGTGGCCAGCGCCGTGCCGTCCAGCGTCACATCGCCATCGGGCGTCGGGAACGGAGCGATCCGCGTGCGGTCCTGGGCATCGCGCGGCAACCAGCCGCGCAGCACCAGCACGCTGGCGCCGCCATCGGCCAGCTTCAGCGGCGTCAGCACCAGGAAGCCGGCGCGGCCGTCGGAGCCGTTGCCGTGCGGGCGATTGTCCAGCAGCACGGTCCGGGCGGCGTCGAAGCGGCCCCGGGCGCGCACGCGGCGGTCCACCACCTGCGTGGCGTCGATGCGGGCCGTGTTCAGGTCCACCGGCGCCTGCGCCGCCAGCGTGGCCAGCCGCGCGGCGCGGTCCACCTTCTCGTGGGCCCGGCGCAGCTGCCAGTTGCCGAGCGCGCAGGTCACCGCCACCACGGCCAGCGCCGCCACCAGCGGCACCGCCCCCGGCGAGCGCCACAGGCTCCCCCGATTGCGGGTCGTCACGAATGGCCCCGCGAGGCCACGGTGCCATAATGGCCACTTTCATGACCCGCGGCCCCCCTTCGCCCCAGCATGCGCTTCATCATCATCGTCGCCTTCATTCTGATCATCGGCAGCCTGGCCTCCGCGCTGTTCTTCATGATGCGCGACCGTGGCCGCACGCCCAACATGATGCGCTCGCTGATGCTGCGCGTCGGCTTCTCGGTGGCGCTGTTCCTGTTCATCCTGTTCGCCAACTGGATGGGATGGATCCACAGCACCGGCATCCACATGTCGCCCTGAACGGCCGCCAGACCCCAAAACAAAAAGCGCCGCGCGAGGATCGTCCTCCGCGGCGCTTCGTCTTGTACCGCAGGACCGCCGCAGCGGCCCGTTCCAGCCGTTACAGCCAGTACACCACCACGTAGAGGCCGAGCCAGACCACGTCCACGAAGTGCCAGTACCAGGCGGCGCCTTCGAACGCGAAGTGGTGCTCCGGCGTGAAGTGGCCGCGCAGCACGCGGCCCAGCACCACCGCCAGCATGATCGCGCCCATGGTCACGTGGAAGCCGTGGAAGCCGGTCAGCAGGAAGAACGTCGAACCATAGACCCCCGAAGTCAGCTTCAGGTTCAGGTCCGAGTAGGCGTGCATGTACTCGTAGACCTGCAGGCACATGAAGATGGCGCCGAGCAGGATGGTCAGCACCAGGCCCTGGATCAGCTGGCTGCGCTTGCCGGCCAGCAGCGCGTGGTGCGCCCAGGTCAGCGTGACGCCGGACATCAGCAGCAGCGCCGTGTTGATCGTTGGGATCGGCCACGGACCCATGGTCTGGAAGCTCTCCACCGTGCCCGCCGGGCCGAGGTTGGGCCACACGGCCGCGAAGTCCGGCCAGATGATCTTGTTGTTCAGGTCGCCCAGCCACGGCATGGCGATGGTGCGGGCGTAGAACAGCGCGCCGAAGAAGGCCGCGAAGAACATCACCTCGGAGAAGATGAACCAGCCCATCGACCAGCGGAACGAGACGTCGATGTTCTTGCCGTACAGGCCGCCTTCCGACTCGCGGATGGCGTCGCCGAACCAGCTCTTGAGCACGAACAGGAACCACAGCAGGCCGAAGCCGCACAGGAACGGGGCCCACGACTGGCCGTTGACCCAACCCGCGGCGCCGGCGCCGGTCAGCAGCAGGCCGAAGGCTGCCGTGATGGGGTGGCGCGACGGGCCCGGTACGAAGTAGTACGGAGCATTTGCGCGATTCGCACTCATTCTTCTATCTCCAGCTCAGTGTCTCTGATTCGTTGTAGTTCCAGCACCTTCGGCCAACCTCCCCGCCGGCGGTGTGCTCGTACTTCTCTTATTTTTTTGGGGACAGCTTCATCCCACCACGGTCTTCACGATGCCGATCAAGATCGCCACGAACAGCGCCGCAGCAATCAGGCCGGCGATGATCACGTGCACCGGGTTCAGCCGCGCCATGTCGGTCTCGTGCTCCGAGCCCTTGCGCAGGCCGATGAACGACCACAGCACCGCGCGCACCGTCTGCGCGAACGACGCCTTGCGCTGAAGCGGGTCATGCGGCTCTGGCGTCACGCCCATCTCAGCTCCCCTGCCCCGCCGGCGCCGCCGTCTGCGCTACCGGCGTGCCGATCTCGAAGAAGGTGTACGACAGCGTGATCGTCTTCACATCCTTGGGCAGGTTCGGATCGATCACGAACACCACCGGCATCTCGCGCGCCTCGCTGGCCTTGAGCGTCTGCTGCTTGAAGCAGAAGCACTCCACCTTCTTGAAGTACTCGGTGGCCTGCTTGGGCGCGTAGCTGGGGATCGCCTGCGCGGAAATATCGCGCGACTGCCCGTTAGCCACTTCGTAGACGATGGTCGTCAGCTCGCCCGGATGCACTTCCATCGAGGACTTCACCGGGCGGAACGCGAACGGCCCGCGCGCGTTGGAGTCGAACTCCACCGTGACCGTGCGGCTCTTGTCCACCTGGGTGTTCTTCTTCAGCGATCCGCCGTACAGGTCGCGCGTGGTCACCACATTGATGCCGGTGACCTCGCAGATTTTCTTGTACAGCGGCACCAGCGCGTAGCCGAAGCTGAACATCAGGCCCACCACCACCAGCAGCCGCAGCAGCATGCCGCGGTTGAAGCGCCGCTCGATTGCCCGGTCTTCCGCCTTCTGCTGCGCGTCCACGTCTATCTCCACTCAACCGCCAAGGAAAACCATCTTGGCGAAGAATCCCAGGAAGAACACCACCACGATGGACAGCAGGATCAGGCCCAGCCGCCGGTTGGCGGCCCGTTGTGTTGCCTGGCGACCCTGGCTGTCCAGGCGCGACGGGGTTTCCGGCTTCATGGCGTCAATCACTCAGCGCACCTGCGGCGGCTCTTCGAAGGTGTGGAACGGCGCCGGCGACGGCACGGTCCACTCCAGGCCCTCGGCGCCATCCCACGGCTTGTCGCCGGCGGCCTGGCCGCCACGGTAGGACGGCAGCACCACGAAGAAGAAGAAATACACCTGCATCAGGCCGAAGCCCAGCGCGCCGATCGAGGCAATCGCGTTGAAGTCCGTGAACTGGACCGCATAGTCCGCATAGCGACGCGGCATGCCGGCCAGCCCCAGGAAGTGCATCGGGAAGAAGGTCACGTTGAAGAAGATCAGCGAGCCCCAGAAGTGAATCTGGCCGCGCGTCTCGTTGTACATGAACCCGCTCCACTTCGGCCCCCAGTAGTAGAAGCCGGCGAACAGCGCGAACAGCGAACCGGCCACCAGCACATAGTGGAAGTGCGCCACGATGAAGTAGGTGTCCTGGATCTGGATGTCGATCGGGGCCACGGCCGGGATCAGGCCGGTGAAGCCGCCGATCGTGAACACGAAGATGAAGCCGATGGCGAACAGCATCGGCGTCTCGAAGGTCATCGAGCCGCGCCACATCGTGGCGATCCAGTTGAAGATCTTCACGGCCGTCGGCACCGCGATCAGCATCGTCGCGTACATGAAGAACAGCTGGCCGGTCACCGGCATGCCGGTGGTGAACATGTGGTGCGCCCAGACGATGAACGACAGGATGGCGATGGACGCCGTGGCGTACACCATCGAGCTGTAGCCGAACAGGCGCTTGCGCGCGAACGCCGGCACCACGTGCGAGATGATCCCGAACGCGGGCAGGATCATGATGTACACCTCGGGGTGGCCGAAGAACCAGAAGATGTGCTGGTACATCACCGGGTCACCGCCGCCGGCGGCGGAGAAGAAGCTCGTGCCGAAGTGGCGGTCGGTCAGCACCATGGTGATGGCGCCAGCCAGCACCGGCATCACGGCGATCAGCAGGTAGGCGGTGATCAGCCAGGTCCAGCAGAACATCGGCATCTTCATCAGCGTCATGCCGGGGGCGCGCATGTTGAGGATGGTCACGATGATGTTGATCGAGCCCATGATCGACGAGGCGCCCATGATGTGCATGGCGAAGATGGCCATGTCCATGCCGGGGCCCATCTGCACCGAAAGCGGCGCGTAGAGCGTCCAGCCGGCGGCGGTGGCGCCGCCCGGGGCGAAGAACGAGCCGGCCAGCAGCAGCGCCGCCGGGGGCATCAGCCAGAAGCTGAAGTTGTTCATCCGCGCGAAGGCCATGTCCGAGGCGCCGATCTGGAGCGGGATCATCCAGTTCGCGAAGCCGACGAACGCCGGCATGATCGCGCCGAACACCATGATCAGGCCGTGCATCGTGGTGAACTGGTTGAACAGCTCGGGGCGGAAGAACTGCAGGCCCGGCTCGAACAGCTCCAGGCGGATCAGCAGCGCCAGCACGCCGCCGGACAGCAGCATCGTGAACGAGAACAGCAGGTACAGCGTACCGATGTCCTTGTGGTTGGTGGCGAACAGCCAGCGGCGCCAGCCATGCGGGTGATCGTGCGCATGATCGCCATGGCTGTGATCGCCGTGGCCGTGATCATGGGCGTGGTCGTGCGGATGACCCAGCGTCTCCGGGGTAGCGGTACTCATCGCGTTGACTCCTGAATTCCTGTATGCGGTGCGGCTGCGGGTCAGCCTGCGACGCGGTTGCCCGCGAGGCTGGCCTGCTTGTCGGGGGAGGTGGCCGGGGCCGGATCGGCCTTGGCCTTCGGCGCCGCCTCGGCGGTGCCCGCCGTCGGTGCGCCACCGCCTTCGGGGAACTTGCCCGCGCGGGCGTTCACGAAGTCGGCCGGCTGGATCACCTCGCCAGTCCGGTTACCCCACGCATTCCGGGTGTAGGTCATGGCCGCGGCCAGTTCCGTATCGGACAGCTGCTTCCAGGACGGCATGCCGCCGCGTCCTTCCAGCAGGATGTGCATCTGGCCGGCCTTCGGGCCGGTCACCACCTTGGAGCCGTCCAGCGCCGGGAACGCGCCGGCGCCCTTGCCGTTCGGCTGGTGGCAGACCGCGCAGTTCGACGCGTAGACCTTCTCCCCGCGCACCTTCATCTCATCGAGGGTCCAGGTCTTGTTGGGATCGTCCGCCGCAGCGGCCAGCGCCTTCTTCTTCTCGTCGACCCACTTGGTGTAGTCGGCGTCCGAGACCACGCGCACGACGATCGGCATGAACGCGTGTTCCTTGCCGCACAGCTCGGCGCACTGGCCACGGTAGACGCCGATCTTCTCGGCGCGGAACCAGGTGTCGCGCACGAAGCCGGGAATCGCATCCTGCTTCACGCCGAAGGCCGGGATCATCCACGCGTGGATGACGTCGTTGGCCGTCGTGACGATGCGGATCTTCTTGTTGACCGGCACCACCAGCTCGTTGTCCACCTCCATCAGGTAGGTGTTCGACTTCGGCTGCTCGTTGTTGATCTGCTCGCGCGGCGTGGTCAGGGTGGAGACGAACGAGATGCCTTCGCCCTGCCCCTTCAGGTAGTCGTAGCCCCACTTCCACTGGTAGCCGGTGGCCTTGATGGTGATGTCGGAGTTGGTGGTGTCCTTCATCGCGACCACGGTCTTGGTGGCGGGAAGCGCCATCGCGATCACGATCAGGAATGGGACGATGGTCCACACCACTTCCACGGTAATGCTTTCGTGGAACGCGGCCGACTTGGCGCCGCGGCTCTTGCGGTGCGTGAAGATGGAATAGAACATCACGCCGAACACGGCGATGAAAATCACCGTGCAGATGATGAGCATCATCCAGTTCAGCCAGTGAATCTGTTCGGCGATCTTTGTAACGGGTTCGGTCAGGTTCAGCTGTCGGACGGCCGGGCCGCCTGGCATATCACTGACCGCGGAGGCCGCCTGGCTGGCAAGCAGGGACGCACCTGCCAGACATGCTGCGGATGCCTTCTTCCACATTTTCATTGTTTATCTACCCAATTTACAGATTCAAATCTGTCCCCGCCGTGCCCTGCCTCCCTTCCTCTCAGAAGCAATGCAGGACCGCTGCGAGTTCCTGCGCGAACTTGCGCCGCCGTATCGGGTCCAGATGACACCCCACCCGCACGACACGCTTGTCCGACCGCAGAACCACGAGCGCCCGGAACGATTCACCCAGTTCCACCCGCACCCATCGCGGGTTGAATACCTCACGCGTGACCCGACTGGCGCTGGCTGTCTCCACGACCAGCATGCCGTCGGTCACACTCACGCGTTCATAATCCGTCGCATGGCGTGCGTACGCCAGCAGGGCAATCCCCAGCCCGAGCAGCTCGAGCCCCGCGAAAGGCAGCACGAGCCAGGCCCCATGCCACGCGGCAAGGAACACCGCGATGGCAGTGGAAATACATACGATGGAGAAGTAGAACCAGCCGACCTGGCGTGGGGAGAGCGAGCAATTCCGCTTCATCAGCCAGTCGTTGCTCGGCAAGGGGGGACGTCCGTCGTGATTTCCGCCGGAGTCAACTCCTGCCGTCTGGAATGCGATACCCAAGTCTTGCATCGCCCAACCACTCTGCATCGGATGCACACCCGGGACGAATGGCGCGCCCGGGCACACGTGCGGAGTGCATTCCGGGGGCGTTCTTGTGCCAGGGGACCACTGCGACAAACTGGCGCATTATATGGCGCTTCGCATACTCGAACAAGGGAGGATTTGACCGGAGGGCTTGCCTAGTTCAAGTTTTTGTGCATGGCTGCAACAGCCCCGATAGTCAACACAATCGGTGCGCGCGCATTGTTGCGCGACGGTCCGAGCGCCCTTCCGCGCGGTGTGTCAGCGGCGTGGCGAAGCCCGCCCGATCTTGTCGATCGGCACCACCGCGCGGCCCTGATCGTCGGTAGCCTGCCGGCCGCGCGGCGCCAGCTTCCACGCATGGCCGTAGACAATCTCGAAGGTCAGCGGAATCACGCCATCGCTGTTGCGCTGGCGCTCCAGCGCGTCCAGCACGGCGCGATGCCAGCGGCGCCCGCGCAGCCCCGCCGGGCCCGGGCGCCGGAAGCCGCCGAAGGCCTGCACCTCGCGCAGCAGCGTCTCGGGGGACTCGTAGGTGATGGTCAGCGTCTCCATGTCCATCACGGGCGTGGACCAGCCGCTGTGCACCAGCATGTCGCCGATGTCATGCATGTCGACGAAGCGGAGCGTGTGCGCATCGAGGTCCACCTCGCCGAAGGCCGTGCGCAACTCGCGCAGCGTGTCCGGGCCGAACAGCGAGAACAGCACCAGGCCCTCGTCGGCCGTCACGCGATGCCACTCCGGGAACACGCGGTGCGGCTCGGGATGCCAGTGCAGCGCGAGGTTGGACCAGAGCAGATCGAAGCTGGCGCCGCCAAACGGCAGTGTGGCAAGATCGCCCTGCACCAGGTCGAACATCGGACGCTTGCCGAGCATGCGGCCGATCCAGCCCGGGCGGCGCTGCGGATCGCGCTGGCCGGCTTCGCGCAGCATCGCGCCGGAAATATCGAGGCCGGCGATCTGCGCATCGGGAAACCGCGCGCGCAAACCCGCCAGGCCCTGCCCGTGGCCGCAGCCGATATCGAGCGCGCGCCGGGGCGCGAGCCGGATCACCTCCATGCGCTCCTGCATGCGCCGGCCGATCTCGCCGAGCAGGAAATCCAGCTGGCCGAAGGCGGTGCTGCGGCGGTCGAAGGCAAGCCGGGTCAGCCGCGCGGGCGGCAACCAGGCATCGGGAGAATCAGCGGCATGCAAGGACACGGACAATCGGAACCAGTGGGGAGCGGTCGGACAGGACCGCGAGGATCGCAAGTATACGCGCGCGCCGCCGGGGCTGCCGGGCGCTGGCTCGGCGGGCTGCTGCCGTCCCTGCTCCCCTCCGCCTGCGCCATTTGCGCCGATATGCAGCGCGATGTGGTCTGTGCCGCCTGCGCCGGATCGCTGCTGGCGGCGCGGCCCCGCTGCCAGCGGTGCGCCAGTCCGGCCACCGGCCATTGCCCGGCCTGCGTGCCTGACGATCCGCTCGATGCCACCGTGACGCTGGCCGACTATGCCGAGCCGCTCGATCGCCTGATCCTGCGGCTGAAGTTCGGCGCCGCATTGCCCGTGGCGGGATGGATCGCCGCGCAGCTTGCCGAACGCCTGCGCGCCCTGCCCGACCTGCCCGATCTCATCGTCCCCGTGCCGCTTGCGCCGCAACGGCTGGCCTCGCGCGGCTTCAACCAGGCGTGGGAGATTGCCCGCCCACTGGCCCGGCGGCTCGGCGTACGCGCCGATGCCACGCTGCTCACCCGCCGCCGCGACACCGCCGCGCAGCTGACGCTGGACCTGCCCGCCCGCCAGGCCAACCTGCGCGATGCCTTCGCCCTGGCCCGCCCGATGCGGCTCGACGGGCTCCACATCGCCCTGATCGATGATGTGATGACGACAGGCGCCACTTTGCGTGCCGCCGCCGCCGTCCTCAAGGCTCACGGCGCCCGGCGCGTGACCGCCCTGCCTGCGCTGCGGACCCCGTAAAAAGTCACGGGATGACAGCCACCCCCTGGCGCGGTAAGCTCGGGGCCGATTTTCCAGCCATTGCGCCATGTTCAACGTCGTCCTCGTCGAGCCCGAAATTCCGCCGAATACCGGCAATGTGATCCGCCTGTGCGCCAACACGGGGGCGCAGCTGCACCTCGTCAAGCCGCTCGGATTTCCGCTCGAGGACGCCCGCATGCGCCGCGCGGGCCTGGACTATCACGAATACGCGACGATGCGCGTGCACGAAAACTGGGACGCCCTGATGGCGGCCGAGCAGCCCGATCCGGCCCGCATGTTCGCCCTGACCACGCACGGCTCCACGCCGTTCGGGCAGGTCAGCTTCCGTCCCGGGGACTGGTTTGTGTTCGGATCGGAGACCCGTGGCCTGGCGCCCGGGCGGCGCGAGTGGTTTCCGGCCACCCAGCGCATCCGGCTGCCGATGCGGCCGGACAACCGCAGCCTGAACCTCTCCAATACCGTGGCCGTGGTGGTGTTCGAGGCCTGGCGCCAGAACGGCTTCGCAGGCGGCGCCTGACGGCAGAAGAACGCCTGGCGGCTTGGGGCGGCGCCTAGCCCTCGGGCTGCACGCCCGCCGCGCGGATCACCTTGGCCCAGCGCGCCGTCTCGGTGGCCATGGTCTGGCGCAGCGAGGCCGGCGCGGTACCGGCCGGCACGAAATACTGGGCGCGCATCTTCTCGCGCACGTCGGCGCTGCCGATGATCGTTACGAGTTCCCGGTACAGCCGGTCGATCACCGGCGCCGGCGTCCCGGCCGGCGCCAGCACGGCCTGCCACGAGATGGCCTCGAAGCCCGGATAGCCCGATTCGGCCACGGTCGGCACCTGCGGCAGCAGCCCGGTACGCCCGGTGGAGGTTACGGCGAGCAGGCGCAGCTTGCCGGCGGTCACCATCGGCATGGCAATTGCGGGCACCATGAAGCCGGCCTGCACCTGCCCGCCGACGATCGCGGTAGTAATCTGCGGAAACCCCTGATACGGCACGTGCTGGAGATCGATGCCGGCCATGGTCTTGAGCTGCTCCATGGCCAGATGCGCCGCACTCCCGTTGCCCACCGACCCGTAGTTCAGCGCGCCCGGCCGGGCCTTGGCCAGCGCGACGAAGTCGGCCAGCGTGTGCACAGGCAGTCGCGCATCGACAACCAGCACATTCGGCGACGTAGCCACCAGCGTCACCGGCGCCAGTTGCCGCACCGGGTCGTAGCCAAGATGGCGATAGAGCGCCGGCGCCGTGACAAGCGGGCCGTTGATCGTAAACAGCAGCGTATTGCCGTCCGGCGCGGCTTTGGCGACCATGCCGGTGCCGATATTGCCGCCCGCACCGGGCCGGTTTTCCACCACCACCGGCTGACCCAGCGCCACGGCCAGCTTCTCGGTGACGATCCGGGCGATCAGGTCCGGCGAGGAGCCCGCCGGGAACGGCACAATCATGCGGATGGGGCGCGACGGCCAGGTCTCGGCCAGCGCGGGCGCGGCGCCCAGGCACAGCGTGGAAAGCGTGGCGATCATCGCCCCGAGGGTTTGGCGGCGGCTAGGCATCGTTACTTGCGTTATTCGTCCCGCGCGTCGCGCTGGAGCAGTTGCGCCACGGCGTCGGCGGCGGACAGGCCCTCGAACAGCACCGCGCAGACCGCGCGCGTAATCGGCATTTCCACGCCGTGCCGGGCAGCCAGCGCCGCCACCGCCTGGGCGCAGCGCACCCCTTCGGCCACGTGGCCGAGGTCGGCGAGCACCTGCTCGAGTGTCTTGCCGCCCGCCAGTTGCTGGCCCACCTTGCGGTTGCGCGAGAGGTCGCCGGTGGCGGTCAGGATCAGGTCGCCCATGCCGGCGAGGCCCATGAAGGTCTCCACGCGGCCGCCAAGCGCCAGCCCGAGCCGCGTCATTTCGGCCAGCCCGCGCGTGACCAGCGCGGCACGCGCGTTGAGCCCCAGGCCCAGGCCATCGCTGGCGCCGGTGGCAATCGCCAGCACGTTCTTGACCGCGCCGCCCACCTCCACGCCAATCAGGTCGTCGCTGCCGTAGATCCGCATGGCGTGGTGATGGAACGCCGCCTGGGCCCGGTCCGCCAGCGCATGGGACGTGCCCGCCACCGTCAGCGCACACGGCAGCCCCTGGGCTACCTCCTTGGCGAAGCTCGGCCCGGTGAGGACGCCATATTCGATCTGGCCCGGCGCCACGCCGAGCGCATCGAGCTCCTCGCGCACCATCTGGTGCGGCATGGCGTGGGTGTCAGCCTCGAAGCCCTTGCAGAGCCAGAGCATGGCCAACGGCGCCGGCCGGCCGGCATGGCGCGCGGCCAGCCGGCGCGTCATCTCGCGCAGGCCGGAAACCGGCGTGGCCACCACCAGCAGCCCGTCCGGGTCTGCCAGTGCGTGATCCACGGCGGTATCGAAATCGGCTTCGCAGGCCAGGCGGGGGGATAGCGCCACCCCGGGCAGGTAGGCCGCGTTCATGCCGGTTTGCGCGATATCGGCCAGTTGCGCGGCATCGCGGCCCCAGAGCACCACGTCGTGCACGGTGGCCGCGTGGCTGGCCAGGGCGGTGCCCCAGGCCCCGGCGCCGAGGAAGGTCAGTTTCATGGCGATTCTGGCGGAATGGCGGATAACGTCAGTATGGCGGGGGAAATCAAAACGGGGCCGAAGCCCCGTTTTAAGTCGCCCGTTCTGCCTGGCACCCTGAGGCGCCGGCAAAACGAAGCGAAGCGGTTCTGGCTAGGCGCGCGGCCGCAGACAGTACAAGTGGTACGGCAAGGCCGCGCAACGACGCCAGAATCGTTTTTGCCGGTGCCTCAGTGGCGTGCCTGCGAACCATCAGGCATCACGATGCCCGACTCGCCGCCCTGCTGGCCAGCTTCTTCCATGGCCTGCTGCAGGCGTTGCTCGTACAGCGCCTGGAAGTTGATTTCCGACAGGTGAATCGCCTGGAAGCCGGCGCGCGTGATCACGTCGGCCACGTTGCCGCGCAGGTACGGGTACAGGATGGTCGGGCAGGCGATGCCCAGCAGCGGGTCCAGCTGCTCCACCGGCACGTTGCGGATGTCGAAAATGCCGGCCTGGTGGGCTTCCACCAGGAACGCTACCTTGTCCTGCACCTTGGTGGTCACCGTGCCGGTCACCACCACTTCGAAAATGCCTTCCTGCAGTTGCGCGGCGGCCACGTTGACCTGCACTTCCACGGCCGGCGCTTCCGACTCGAGGAAGATGGCCGGCGAGTTCGGCTGCTCCAGCGACATGTCCTTCAGGTACACGCGCTGGATGTTGAAGAAGGGCTGATCGTCCTGCTGGGTGGCTTGTTGCTCGTCGCTCATGAAAGGCTTCCCGGTTGAATCGGTTTGGAATCGATTTTTGGTCTCTGCCGGGCGCGGGGCCCGGCTGGAAAGCGCATATGGTACATGACGCCGATGGCGAATTCACCCGCTCGCCGCCGAATCAGAATCGTCTCAGATATCCGGTAGACGGCGGGCAGGCGGGCGCGCGCCGGATCAGGCGGCCAGCAGCGGCACCAGGCCGCCCTGGCGGTCCAGCGCGGAGAGGTCGTCGAAGCCACCCACATGGGTCTCGTCGATATAGATCTGCGGCACGGTGCGGCGGCCGGTGCGCGACATCATTTCCTCGCGCTTGCCCGGTTCGCGGTCGATCAGGATCTTTTCGATCGCTTCAACGCCCCGTTGCTTCAGCAGCCGTTCGGCCATCTGGCAATAGGGGCACACCACCGTGCTGTACATGACGACGCGGGCCATGCGGATTCTCCTTGTCTTCAAAATGCGGCGGCGCGGTCCGCCCCGGGCGGTACCGCGCCGCTTCGCTGCTGTGAAATGGGGCTGTCGCGCTTACTTGACGACCGGCAGGCCGGCCTGTTGCCAGGCCGTCATGCCGCCTTCGAGCGCGTAGACCTCACTGTACCCGGCTTCCTTCAACGCTGCTTGGGCCTTGCCCGAGCGCTGGCCGGTCTGGCAGATCACGATGATGGGGACGGATTTGTCGCGGGCCAGGCCGCTGGCACGCGACGGCAGGTCGGCAAGTGGCGCACTCTTCGCTTGCGGCATGTGGCCCTTGGCGAACTCGGCGGCGTCGCGGATGTCCACGACCACCGCATTGCGCCGGTTGATCAGCTGCGTGGCGGCCGCCGTATTGAGGCGCTTGCCGCCCGTGCCGCTCTTGATCTGGGGCCAGGCCAGCAGGCCGCCGGAGACCACGGCGATGGCGATCAGGGCCAGGTTGTTGTAATCGGCGAAGAAATTCACAATGGCATTCCGTTGGGTTGGGTCGGCGGCATTATAAAATACGCGGTTTCGCGCCCCCGTCATTATTTGCGGGCGGGCGCCGCAGGTCACTTACTACCCTGGAAGCAGCATGTACAAGCTCGTTCTCATCCGCCACGGCGAATCCACGTGGAATCTCGAAAACCGCTTCACCGGCTGGGTCGATGTCGACCTGACCGAAACCGGCGCCGCCCAGGCCAGGCAGGCCGGCAAGCTGCTCAAGGAAGCGGGCTATGGCTTCGACATCGCCTACACCTCGGTGCTCAAGCGCGCCATCCGCACGCTCTGGTACGTGCAGGACGAAATGGACGAAATGTGGATTCCGGTGCGCAACGAATGGCGCCTGAACGAACGCCACTACGGCGCGCTGTCGGGCCTGAACAAGGCCGAGACCGCCGCCAAGTACGGCGACGAGCAGGTCCTGGTCTGGCGCCGCAGCTACGACACCCCGCCGCCCGCGCTGCAACCGGACGATGAACGCGCCGCGTTCAACGACCCGCGTTATGCCAACGTGCCGCGCGACCAGGTGCCGCTGACCGAATGCCTCAAGGACACCGTGGCCCGTGTGCTGCCGCTGTGGAACGAATCGATCGCTCCGGACATCCAATCGGGCAAGCGCGTGGTGATTGCCGCCCATGGCAACAGCATCCGCGCGCTGGTGAAGTACCTCGACCAGATTTCGGATGACGACATCGTCGGCCTCAACATTCCCAATGGCATCCCGCTCGTCTACGAACTGGACGCCAACCTGCGCCCGCTGCGCCATTACTACCTGGGCGACCAGGAAGCCCTGGCCGCCTCGCTGGCGGCCGTGGCCAACCAGGGCAAGGCCCGCTGACGACAGGCCGCAGCCCGCGCCCGCCCCGGTCTGGTCCGGGTAGGCGCGGGCGGGTTGCCGATGGCCATGTGTGACCGCGCCCACCCGGCGCGCAAGCCCCCGCAGGCCTTTTTCTGCGCACCCTCTTATACTGTCGGACAAATCCGGCGCCGCCGGCCTGAAGGCCAGGCACCCGGATCGCCCCCCTAGCCAATCCTCATACTGTTCAGGCTGCCCCACATGCGTAAGACGCTCAAGAACATTAGCCTAGTCTCGGTCGGCGTCGTTGCCGGCGTGCTGGCCACGCTGCAGATCTCGGCGACGGCCCAGAACTCGTCCGGCCCCCTGCCGCTCGACCAGCTCCGGCTGATGTCCGACATCTTCGGCCAGATCAAGCGCGAGTACGTGGAGCCGGTGGATGACAAGAAGCTGCTGACCGAAGCCATCAAGGGCATGGTCGCCAGCCTCGACCCGCACTCGGCCTACCTGGACGAGAAGGACTTCAAGGAACTGCAGGAAGGCACGCGCGGCCGCTTTGCCGGCCTGGGGATCGAGATCTCGCAGGAGGAAGGCCTGGTCAAGGTCATCAACCCGATCGAGGACACCCCCGCCTTCCGCGCCGGCATCCAGCCGGGCGACCTGATCACCCGCATCGACGACAAGCCCGTGCGCGGCCTGCCGCTGGAGCAGGCGGTCAAGCGCATGCGCGGCGAGCCCGGCACCAAGGTCACGCTGACGATCTACCGCAAGAGCGAGGAACGCACGTTCCCGGTCTCGATCACGCGCGCGGAGATCCGCGTGCAGTCGGTCAAGACCAAGATGCTGGACAACAACACCATCGGGTGGATCCGCCTGACGAGCTTCCAGGAGCGCACGGTGTCCGACCTGGGCCGCCGCCTGCGCGAGATGGCCGAGAAGAACCCGGGCCTCAAGGGCGTGATCCTGGACCTGCGCAACAACGGCGGCGGCGTGCTGCAGGGCGCGGTCGGCGTGGCCGCGGCGTTCCTGCCCGAAGATGCCACCGTGGTCTCGACCAACGGCCAGGTGCCCGATGCCAAGCGCGTCTACAAGGCCACCTTCAACAACTACCGCCTCTCGTCGCTCGAGGACGATCCGCTCAAGGACCTCCCGCCGCTGTTCAAGAAGATTCCGATGATCGTGCTGACCAACGCCTACTCGGCCTCGGCATCGGAAATCGTGGCCGGCGCGCTCCAGGACCACCATCGCGCCACGCTGATGGGCAAGACCACGTTCGGCAAGGGTTCGGTGCAGACCGTGCGCCCGCTGACCAATGACACCGGCATCAAGCTGACCATCGCGTACTACTACACGCCGACGGGCAAGTCGATCCAGGCCAAGGGCATCCGCCCGGACATCCCGGTCGACCAGAATCCCGAGGGCGATCCGGACGACGCGCTGATCACGCGCGAAATCGACACCGAGCGCCACCTGCACAACAAGCAGGAGTCGGAAGAGCCGGAAATGAACGCGCGCGAGCAGCGCCGGGTGGACGAACTGCGCCGTCTCGAGGAAGAGAACGCCAAGAAGACGCCGGAGGAACGCGAGAAGGATCGCCGCAAGAAGCCGGTGGAATTCGGCTCGGCCGACGACTTCATGCTCCAGCAGGCCATCGCCCAACTCAATGGCAAGCCGGTACAGCGGTCGAAGTCGCGGCTCGAGGCGTCGCAGGCCGCCGGCAAGCCGGACACCGACACGGGCAAGGCCAAGGCCACGCCGACCGCCGACAAGGCCCCGGCGAAACCCGCCGCCAAGCCGGCTGACAAGACCCCGGCCAAGCCCGCCAGCCAGCCGCCCGCCAGCGCGCCGATTGGCGAGCCGCTGGGCACGCCGACTGGCAAGGCGCGCTGACGCGCTGAATCCAGGTAGTCCGACGACGGCCCGCGGTGCTCACCGACGGGCCGTTGTTGTTTCCAGCGCACGATATCGCACGACCGCACTTTCGCACCCCCGCACCATGAACGACGACCAACTGCTGCGCTACTCGCGCCATATCCTGCTGGACGAACTCGGCATCGAGGGCCAGGAGCGGCTGCTGGCGGGCCATGCGCTGGTGATCGGCGCGGGCGGGCTCGGGGCGGCCGCGCTGCCCTACCTGGCCTCGGCCGGCGTGGGGCGCATCACCATCGTCGACGATGACGACGTGGACCTGACCAACCTGCAGCGCCAGATCCTGCACACCACGGCCAACGTGGGGCGGCCCAAGGTGGAGTCGGCCCGGGAAGGGCTGTTGCGGATCAATCCCGATGTCGATGTGCGGATGGTCGCCCAGCGCGTGGGCGATGCGGAACTGGACGCGCTGGTGGCGGCCGCCGATGTCGTGCTCGATTGTTGTGACAATTTCGCCACACGCCACGCGGTGAACCGCGCCTGCCTCGCCCATCGCAAGCCGCTGGTCTCGGGCGCCGCGCTGCGTTTCGACGGCCAGGTCAGCGTGTTCGACCTGCGCGATGCCGATGCCCCGTGCTACGGCTGCCTGTTCCCGCCCTCGGAACCGGCGCCCGAAGCCGCCTGCGCAACGATGGGCGTGTTTGCCCCGCTGGTCGGCATGGTCGGCACGGTGCAGGCGGCGGAGGCGCTCAAGCTGCTGACCGGCGTCGGCCAGACACTGGCCGGCCGGCTGCTGATGGTCAATGCGATGTCGATGGAGTGGACCACGATGCGGCTGGCGCGCACGCCGGCCTGCGAGGTCTGCGGCGGGCATCACTAACGGAAGCGTTAGCGAGCCATCGGCCCGGCGATCCCGGCGGTGGAGCCCCCTCCCCGCCGGTTCGCCTGATTGCGCGATGTGCTGCCGAGAATGCTGGATGAAGAAAAGAATCCGAATGAGAACGGTTAATAACCCGTTCCACACGGATGCGCGATGCCGCCAGGCACCGCGCGGTGTGCCGGAGGCTTATTGCTCGCCCGGCTCCATCTGCGACTGCAGGTAGTTCTGCAGGCCAACCTTGTCGATCAGGTCGAGCTGCGTCTCCAGGTATTCGATGTGTTCCTCGGTGTCCGTGAGGATGTCCACGAGGATCTCGCGGCTCACGTAATCGCCCACCGACTCGCAGTACGCAATGCCTTCCTTTACGGTGGCGTGCGCGGTCTGCTCGAGCTTCAGGTCGCACTTGAGCATCTCGGGGGTGTCTTCGCCGAGCAGCAGCTTGTGCAGGTCCTGGAGGTTCGGCAGGCCGTCAAGCATCAGGATGCGGTCGATCAGGCGGTCGGCGTGCTTCATTTCGCCGATCGATTCCTTGTACTCGACATCACCGAGCTTCTTCAGGCCCCAGTGCCGATACATGCGGGCGTGGAGGAAATACTGGTTGATCGCGGTCAGCTCGTTCTTGAGCTGGGCGTTCAGATGCTGGATGACTTTCTTGTCACCTTTCATAGGGGGCTCCTGTCATGACAACCGGACCCGCGCAAAAGCACGAAGGGGCGCCAAGTGGCGCCCCATTGCAGTCGGAACCGCGGTACAGCCCGAACGGATCAGGCCACCAGCGCGGTACGCTGATCGTTCGCGACTGCCGGGTCACGAGTGTCCATTATCGCACGTGACGTAGCCGTGGAACAGGAAGAAATCTCTACGACCTGGATGGTCGATACCGAGGAGGCACGCATCGTCTGCACAGCGGCCACGCCTTCGCACAGCACTTGCTTCGCGCAGTCGCGGCAACGGCCGCAGCAGGTGCCCACGCCGAGGGTCTCGGCGAGTTCGTCCATGGTCGAGACGCCAAGATGGGCGGCGCCATGAATCTCGTGGTCGGTAACCTGGTTGCAGATGCAGACGTACACAAATACCTCCTGGGGGCGGTGTCGGCACCGGCATGCCGAACAGCGATGGAGACCAGAATATCAGAGAACCAGAATGATAACAATTCCCATTAATCGCCTTGGGGGTATGGCGCCACACAGGCGGTACGGATGCTTTTCCGGGGCCACTTTTCGCATGAAAAAGTGACCCCGCGTTCGCCAGCATCGCAGACAAAAACCCTAAGGAATCAAGGGTTGTGTGAGACCGGAGAGGGTCGGACTCAGGGCGCCAACTGCTTCAGCGCCGCCGCCAGTTCCTCGGGCTCGTAGCAGTTGAGCACGCGGTCCACCAGCGGGCCGAGGCTCTCGCAGTCAGCGTGAATCACTTCCTGCTTCACGCGCAGCAACTGCGCCGGGTGCATCGAGAACTCGCGCAGGCCCATGCCCAGCAGCAGACGCGTCATGGCCGGGTCGCCCGCCATCTCGCCGCACACGGCCACGGGCACGCCAGCCCGGTTGGCTTCCCGGATGGTGCGGGCGATCAGTTGCAGCACGGCCGGGTGGAGCGGGTCGTAGAGGTGGGCCACGGCGTTGTCGGCGCGGTCGATGGCCAGCGTGTACTGGATCAGGTCGTTCGTGCCGATCGACAGGAAATCCATGCGCTTGAGGAACAACGGCAGCAGCAGCACGGCGGCCGGGATCTCGATCATCGCCCCGACCTTCATGCTCGGGTCGTACGGCTGGCCGCGCTCGTCCAGCTGGCGCCGGGCCTGGGCGATCAGGTCCAGCGTCTGGTCGATCTCGCTCGCGTGCGCCAGCATCGGAATCAGCAGCCGCACCGGGCCGAACGCCGAGGCGCGCAGCAGCGCGCGGAGCTGGGTCAGGAACATCCCCGGCTCGGACAGCGACCAGCGGATCGCGCGCAGCCCGAGCGCCGGGTTCAGTGCGGTCTCGAAGTCGTCGCCACGCAGGTCCAGCGGCTTGTCGGCGCCGACGTCGATGGTGCGGATGGTCACGGGCAGGCCGTGCATCGCCTCCACCGCGCGACGGTAGGCGGCAAACTGCTCCTCCTCGTCGGGCATGGCATCGCGCCGGTTCATGAACAGGAATTCGGAGCGGAACAGCCCCACCCCGACCGCGCCGGCGGCCAGCGCGGCGGTGGCGTCCTCGGCCAGTTCGATATTGGCCAGCAGCTCGATCTCGAGCCCGTCCAGCGTCACGGAAGGCGTGTGGCGCAGCCGTTGCAGGCGCTTCTTTTCCAGCGCGCGTTCGCTCTGGCGGTGGCGGTATTCCTCGAGGATGATTGCCGACGGATCGACGATGACCAGCCCCGCGTCGCCATCGATGATGATCCAGTCGTCCTGGCGGATCAGCTCGCTGGCGCTTTTCACGCCCACGGCGGCCGGGATGTCCAGGCTGCGCGCGACGATGGCCGTGTGCGAGGTGCGCCCGCCCAGGTCGGTCACAAAGCCATGGAACACGGTCTGGCGGAACTGCAGCATGTCCGCCGGGCCGATGTCATGCGCCACGACGATCACGCCTGGCGCAGGCTCGCCATCCGGGGCCAGGGCCGGCACGGGCGCCGGCGCCAGCACCGGTGCGCCGGCCAACACCTTCAGGATCCGCTCCACTACCTGCTGGATGTCGGCCTTGCGCTCGCGCAGGTACTCGTCCTCGATCTCGTCGAACTGACGCATCAGTTCCTCGAGGCGGGTGGTGAGCGCCCACTCGGCGTTGTAGCGGCGCTGGCGGATCAGGGCCTCGGGCTCGCGCGAGAGCGCCTCGTCGTCGAGGATCATCGCGTGCACGTCCAGGAACGCGCCCATTTCCTCGGGCGCGTCGCGCGGCAGGTCACGCTTGAGCGTCACCAGCTCCGCGCGCACGGCGGCGCGCGCCGAGCGTAATCGCTCCACCTCCGCATCGAGCCGGTCTTCATCGACCAGATAGTGCGAAACGTCGAGCGCAGCCGGCGCGAGGATGTGGGCCCGCCCGATGGCGACCCCTCGCGAAACCGGAATGCCGTGCAAGGCAAAAGGCATGAACCGCTCCGTCAGGAACGTTTAGGAATTCGGTATTGTGCGTCGATACTCACTCGCCCTCGCCGAACCGGTTGGCGATCAGCGCCAGCAGCGCGTCCATCGCCTCGTTCTCGTCGGGGCCATCGGTCTCGATCGTGACCGTCGAACCAATGCCCGCCGCAAGCATCATGACGCCCATGATGCTTTTGGCATCGACCTGGCGACCGTTGCGGGACATTTTGACCTGGCTGGCGAAACTCCCCGCCAGTTGCGTCAGTTTGGCGGAGGCGCGGGCATGGAGCCCGAGCTTATTGATGATGGTTGTGTCCCTCAGCAGCATATTTGTCGGGATGATTGGCGGTTTGGTTCTGGACGGTGGTGTTGCCGACCTGCAGCACGCCCTGCGCGCCGCCGGCCAGCGCCTTGGTGGCAAGCTGGTCGAGCACCTCGGTGCGGTAGCAGATCGCCCGCACGAGCATGGGAAGATTGACGCCGGCAAGCACCTTGACCTTGCCGGGATCGGCCAGGCGCGCGGCGATATTGGCCGGCGTGGCCCCGAAAATATCGGTCAGCACCAGGGCGCCGTTGGCCTCGGAGACCGCGGCCAGGCGGCGCCGGGCTTCGGCGAGCACCACGGCGGGGTCGGCGTCGGGAACGACGTCGATGGCCTCCACGCGCGGCGGTTGGCCGCAATAGACGTGGGCAGCGCAATCCCGCAGCGCCGAAGCCAGCGGCGCGTGCGCGATGATCAGAATTCCTGCCATGATGGTGAATCCGTTGGACTGCCCGAATTGTAGCAGGCGGCCTCGCGGCCAAATCCCGCGATACCGCCCCCGTCCCCGGAGTGTGGTGCCCTAGCGTCGCCCGACTGTCTTATTTGTTGTTGACGGCGGCTTCCAGTGCATCGACGAACATCGCGGCCACGTTGAAGCCGGTCTGCTGCGTGATTTCCTGGAAACAGGTCGGGCTCGTCACATTGACTTCTGTCAGGCAGTCGCCGATCACGTCGAGCCCCACCAGCAGCAGGCCCTGACTGAACAGGCCCGGCGCCAGCGTCTCGGCAATCTCGCGGTCGCGCGCGCTCAGTTCCTGGGCGCGCCCCAGCCCGCCAGCGGCCAGGTTGCCCCGGATCTCGGTGCCCTGCGGAATCCGCGCCAGCGAGTACGGCACCGCCTTGCCGCCGATCAGCAGGATGCGTTTGTCGCCTTGCTTGATGGCCGGAATGTAGCGCTGGATCATCAGCGTGCGGGCGCCGTTGTCGCCCAGCGTCTCGACGATCGCGCCAAGATTCATCGCATCGGGCCCCACGCGGAAGATGCCCATGCCACCCATGCCGTCCAGCGGCTTGACGATGATGTCCTGGTGCTCGGCATGGAAGGCGCGGATGCGGTCCGCATCGCGCGTGACCAGGGTCGGCGTGACGAACTGCGGATAGCGGGCGATGGCCAGCTTCTCCGAGTGGTCGCGAATCGCCTGCGGCTTGTTGAAGATGCGGGCGCCCTGCGCCTCGGCCAGCTCCAGAAGCCACGTACTCGTCACATATTCCATGTCGAACGGCGGGTCCTTGCGCATCAGCACCGCGTCGAACGTGGCCAGCGGCGCCAGCACCGGGTCGCCGAGGCGGAACCAGTCGGTCGCATCGTCTGTGACGCGCAGCGGCTGCGTCACCGCCTCCACCACGTTATTGTCCAGCGACAGTCGCGACTGAAGGCAGAACGACAGTTCGTGCCCGCGCGCCGCCGCTTCCTTCATCATGGCGTAGGTGGAGTCCTTGTACGTCTTGAAGGTCTCCAGCGGATCGGTAATGAACAGGATGCGCATGGTGGGATCTGGGTTCCTGGCTCAGATGATCGGGTTCGGATCGGTCTTCTCGAGTTCCAGCGAGGCCGCCAGCAGCGCCAGCCGCGCCACCACGCCATACATATAGAAGCGGTTCGGCACGGCCGCGCCGGGCTTGGCGTGGCTGTCCGGAATGCCGTTCGGGGCAAACGCCAGCGGCACGAAATGCATGCCCGGCGCGTTCAGGTTCTCGTCGTTGCCGCGGCCCGTGTGCACGCGGTAGAAGCCGCCCACCACGTAGCGGTCGATCATATAGACCACCGGCTCGGCCACTGCCTCGTTCACCTTCTCGAAGGTGTGCACGCCTTCCTGGATGATGACGTCGGAGACTTCCAGCCCCTCCTTCACCACGCTCATCTTGTTGCGTTCCTTGCGGTTCAGGCCCTTGACCTCGGACGGGTCGCGCACGGTCATGATACCCATGCCATAGGTACCAGCATCGGCCTTCACCACCACGTACGGCGTTTCCTTGATGCCGTACTCGCGGTATTTCTTGGCGATCTTCTTCAGCACGCCTTCCACGGCATCGGCCAGTTCTTCCTCGCCCACGCGCTCGTGGAAATCCACGCCAGTGGTGCGGGCGAAGTAGGGATTGACCATCCACGGGTCGATATCGATCAGCTTGGCGAACTTCTTCGCCACCTCGTCATAGGCAGCGAAGTGGCTGCTCTTGCGGCGCGTGGACCAGCCCGCATGCAGCGGCGGCAGCAGGTACTGTTCGTTGATGTTCTCGAGGATGGGCGGGATGCCGGCCGAGAGGTCGTTGTTGAGCAGGATCGAACAGGGGTCGAAATCCTTCAGCCCCAGCCGGCGGCCCTTGGTGCCCAGCCGCGCGAGCGGCTCCACCACCAGCGTCTGGCCGTCGGGCAGCTCGATCGGGGTGGGTTCGGTAATGTCTTCGGACAGCGACCCGAGCCGCACATTGAGGCCGGCCTGGCGCATGATCAGCGACAGCCGCGCCACGTTCTGCAGATAGAACATGTTGCGGGTGTGCCGCTCGGGGATCAGCAGCAGGTTCTTGGCGTCCGGGCAGATCTTCTCGATCGCGGCCATGGCGGCCTGGACGGCCAGCGGCAGCATTTCAGGGGCGAGGTTGTTGAACCCACCCGGGAACAGGTTGGTATCCACCGGCGCCAGCTTGAACCCGGCATTGCGCAGGTCCACGGAGCAGTAGAACGGCGGGGTATGCTCCTGCCATTCCAGCCTGAACCAGCGCTCGATGGACGGGGTCGCGTCCAGGATCTTCTTTTCGAGTTCGAGCAGCGGACCGTTCAGCGCGGTGATGAGATGCGGGACCATATCCATCCTAATTGATCGTCTTTATTGTCCGCCCCGATTGTAGAGGAACGGCCAATAGGCTGCTGGCGCCCGCCGCATAACCATATGCAGCGGCCAGCATAATAATCTGGGATGTGGGGGCGGCCGGGCAAAAAAAAAGCGCGGCGTGTGCCGCGCTTTCAAATGGCCTGACAGATACGGGGAGCGTTCTGCAGGTGGAGGAAACTGCCTCACTCGCACTGTATGTGCGGCTCCCCTTAAAGACAATTGAGACTTTTTAAGATCCGATTTAAGCACTCTGCGAATACCCCGCGGGGCCTTGCCGGTACTGGCCCCGCGCCCGCTCGGGCGGCTTTCGGGCAGAAAAAAGCCCGGCACGAGGCCGGGCGAAACTCCTGAGAGAAGATTCCCAATCAGCTCTCCAGCACAACTCTGTCGCGGATATCAGACCTCGTAGGCGGTTTCGCCGTGGGAGGTGATGTCCAGGCCTTCGCGCTCTTCCTCTTCCGGAACGCGCAGGCCAATCAGCATGTCGACCAGCTTGTAGGCCACCAGGGCCACGATGCCCGACCACACGATGGTGGTCAGCACGCCTTCGAACTGGATCCAGACCTGGCCGGCGATCGAATAATCGTCCGCCACCTTGTTGGCCACGTAGTCATAGATGCCCGTGCCGCCCAGGCTCGGTGCGGCGAACACGCCGGTCAGCAGCGCACCCAGGATGCCGCCCACGCCGTGCACGCCGAAGACGTCCAGCGAGTCGTCCATGCCAAGCAGGCGCTTCAGGCCGGTCACACCCCACAGGCACAGCAGGCCAGCCAGCAGGCCGATCACGATGGCGCCCATCGGGCCGACGAAGCCGGCTGCCGGGGTGATCGCCACGAGGCCGGCCACGGCGCCCGAGGCACCACCCAGCATCGACGGCTTGCCCTTGCCGATCCACTCGCCGAAGGTCCACGACAGCACGGCGGCGGCGGTAGCCAGCAGCGTGTTGACGAAGGCCAGGGCGGCGCCGCCGTTGGCTTCCAGGCCCGAGCCGGCGTTGAAGCCGAACCAGCCGAACCACAGCAGCGAGGCACCGACCATGGTGAAGGTCAGGCTGTGCGGACGGATCGCCTCGCGGCCGAAGCCGATGCGCTTGCCGTACATGAAGGCACCCACCAGGCCCGCCACAGCGGCGTTGATGTGCACCACGGTACCGCCGGCGTAGTCCAGCGCGCCCTTCTGGAACAGCCAGCCCGACTTGGCCGTGGCGGCGGTGCCGGCAGCGGCGTCGGTGTAGGCGTCCGGACCCGGCCAGAACCAGACCATGTGGGCCATCGGGATGTAGGCGAAGGTGAACCAGAGCACCACGAACACCAGCACGGCCGAGAACTTGGCGCGCTCGGCGAAGGCGCCGATGATCAGGCTGCAGGTGATGGCGGCGAAGGCGCACTGGAAGGCGAAGAACACCAGTTCCGGCACGACCACGCCCTTGCTGAACGTGGCGGCCACGGCGTCCACCGTCAGGCCCTTCATGAACAGCCGGTCAGTGCCGCCGAAGAAGGCGTTGCCTTCAGTGAAGGCGAAGCTGTAGCCGTAGATGGCCCACAGGATCGACACCACCGAGAAGATCACCAGACACTGCATCAGCACCGAGAGCATGTTCTTGGAGCGGACCAGGCCGCCGTAGAACAGGGCCAGGCCGGGCAGCGTCATCAGGATGACGAAGGCCGTGCAGACCAGCAGCCAGGCGGTATCGCCCTTGTTCGGCACGGGTGCGGCGGCGGGGGCAGCTTCGGCCGGCGCAGCAGCGGCGGCGGCAGGGGCCGCGGCAGCCGGCGCGGCCGCAGCGGGGGCGGCGGCGGTGGCCGCTGCCGGGGCCGAAGCCTCGGCGGCGGGCTTGTCCTGCGCCACGGCATGGGTGGACAGGCCGAGGCCGGCCGTGCCGAGCGCCAGCGACATCGCGCCGGCGGTCAGGATTCGCTTGAACCAGGTTGTCATGAGCTTAACCTCTTGTCTCGTGTCTTTTGTCTCGTGTCAGAGCGCGTCGCCGCCGGTCTCGCCGGTGCGGATGCGAATGACTTGTTCGATCGGCGCGATAAAGATCTTGCCGTCGCCAATCTTGCCGGTGCGGGCCGACTTCTCGATGGCCTCGATGGCGCGTTCCACCACGTCGTCCGGCACCGCCACCTCGATCTTGACCTTGGGCAGGAAGTCCACGATGTACTCGGCGCCCCGGTACAGCTCGGTATGGCCCTTCTGGCGGCCAAACCCCTTGACTTCGGTCACGGTGATACCGGACACGCCGACGTCCGAGAGCGCCTCGCGCACCTCGTCCAGCTTGAACGGCTTGATGACTGCAATGATGAGTTTCATCCCATTTCTCCTCGGGGCGACCCGGTCTGGCAGGCCGCCCACCTCGATGCACAAATTAGAAAGTCTTGGTGAGCGACGCCCAGAACGTCGACTTGCCCAGGTAGCGGCCGCGCGTATTGGTGTAGACGGCCTTGTCGGCATTGGTGTCCACGTACGCAATCGCCAGCGAGAAGCCCTTGCCCAGGTCCTTGGTCAGGCCGACCTTCCAGTCGGTGTACGACGCATCGCTGAAGTTCTTTACGCCCTGGTAGCCCACATGGGCGTTGAAGGTCAGGTCCCAGAAGTTCAGCGGCACGTTGGCCGTCAGGTCGATGTAGTAGCTGTTCTTCGAATCGTCGAACCCGAACAGGTTGGTCAGCGAGTGCGAGTACTTCAGGAACACCGGGCCCCAGCCGATGCCGGCATACAGCTCGGTCGTGTAGGGACGCGTGGTGGTGTAGCCGCCCGGGTAGTAGTACTCGAGCACGCCCACGTCATAGTTGAACTCGGCGCCGCCGGCGCTGAAGGTGTTCTTGAAGCCACCGTAGAAGTCCATTTCCACCGGCGCCGAGACCGACGAGTCGGCGTCCTCGAGCCAGCTGATGCTTGAGTTCCAGTTGCCGACGTAGAAGCCGCTCGAATGCGCGTAGTCGAACCCACCCTGAATGGCCGGGCGGCGATTGGTCTGGCTGATACCGCGATAGCGGTAGTCGCTGACCAGCGAGACGTTCGCCGTGAAGGTATGCGGCGATGCTTCCTCGGCGGGGGCTGCGGCCGGGGCCGGCTCGGCCGGGGCGGTCTGCGCCATGACCGGGGCTGCCGCCAGCAGAAGTGCGGCGGCGCTGGCGCTGACTGCGAGGCTGAACGTCTTCATCGGGGTTTCTCCTTTTCCTTGTGGTCTTCGCGGGCTCGATTGAGGTGTTTGCTACCTTTGTTGGTGCCCGGGCGGCTTTTTCCGCTGCCTCGGGCATTGACGCTCCTGAGCCGATTACTGCAACAGCCGTGCCAGCCCGATTCCCCGCCGGCGATGCGTCCGCCAAGAGGGCCTGCGAATCGCCCGTGGGCGCCCGACGCACCACTTTGCCGACGATCGAACGCGGCATTTCCCACTCGCCAAATCCGTTAAAAGATGTGTCCGAGCCTTGCCGGCGCTTTCATGGCGGGCGCCGAGGGGTCATAATCCGCCCATGCAGGGTCAAGTGCTGCGCGCTTGGCGCGATCCCCCGGGCGCGAAGGCGCCGGCGGACGCATGACGGACACAAGACGGGTGCCATGGCGCACCGCGCCCCAGTCAGGTGCACCGGCATGCGTCGATCCCGGCGCCCGCCGGGCCGGCCGGCACCATTCCGGTGCGGGAGTGCGGATAGCAGCGCAGCGGACCCCGAATCCATTGCATTGGTCACCACGAGGAGTTCCACCATGAAACCGACCGATCTGTTCAACGACCTGCAGCAGAAGGTCAGTGAAGCGCTGCGCAACTCGCCGGCCAAGGACATCGAGAAAAACGTGCGCAGCATGATGACGCAGGGCTTTGCGCGCCTGGACCTGGTCACGCGCGAGGAATTCGACGTGCAGTCGCAGGTGCTGGCCCGCACGCGCGCCCGGCTCGAGGAACTGGAAGCCCGCGTGGCCGAGCTTGAGCGCCGCGCCACGCCGGGGGCAGCGCCCCAGGGCGGCGCGCCGACGGCAGGGGTATGACGCCCAGGCGCCGACCCCGCGCCACACCTGAAGGCCAGGAAGGCCGCCGGACTCCGGCGGCCTTTTTCGTTAACACTTTCGCAAATCTGGAGCGGCCCGCACCATGAGTCTCGCCGTGCTGCGCAGCCGGGCGCTGACCGGGGTGGAGGCCCCGCCGGTGGCCGTGGAGATCCACATCGCCAACGGCCTGCCCGCGTTCAATATCGTCGGGCTGGCCGACACCGAGGTGCGCGAGAGCCGCGAGCGCGTGCGTGCCGCCCTGCTCAACAGCGCCTACGAGTTCCCGGCCCGGCGCATCACCGTCAACCTCGCCCCGGCGGACCTGCCCAAGGAGTCCGGCCGCTTCGACCTGGCCATCGCGCTTGGCATCCTCGTGGCGAGTGGCCAGTTGCCAGGGGATGGGCTCGATGCCTTCGAGTTTGCCGGCGAGCTGTCGCTGGCCGGCGACCTGCGCCCGGTGCGCGGCGCGCTGGTCATGGCGATGGGGCTGGCCCGCGACAACGCCCGCCGCACCGCCCAGGGCCAGCCGGCGCGCGCCTTTATCGTCGCCGACGGCAACGGCCCGGAGGCCGCGCTGGTCGATGGCCTGACCGTCCACGCCGGCGCCACGCTGCGCGATGTCTGCGACCACCTCGGCCCCCTGCCCGACCGGCGCCTGCCGCGCGCCGAGCCGCCGGGACTGGCTACCTGGCCGGATAGCGCCAACGTCGGCCCGGACATGTGCGACGTGCGCGGCCAGCTACAGGCGCGGCGTGCGATGGAGATCGCGGCGGCGGGCCAGCATTCCGCCCTGCTGGTGGGGCCGCCCGGCACCGGCAAGTCGATGCTCGCGCAACGATTCGCCGGGTTGCTACCGCCGATGACGGCTGCCGAGGCGCTCGAGGCCGCCGCCGTGCTGAGCCTGACGCCAGGGGGCTTCCAGCCGGCGCAATGGGGCCGGCGCCCGTTCCGCAGCCCGCACCACACGGCCAGCGCGCCGGCGCTGGTCGGCGGCGGCGGCAATCCGCGCCCTGGAGAGATCTCGCTGGCCCATCACGGCGTGCTGTTTCTCGACGAATTGCCAGAGTTCGAGCGCCGCGTGCTCGAGGTCCTGCGCGAGCCGCTGGAGACCGGACACATCACCATCTCCCGCGCGGCAGGCCAGTCGGACTTCCCCGCGCGCTTCCAGTTCGTGGCGGCGATGAACCCGTGCCCGTGCGGCTACCTCGGCCACCCGTCGCGGCCGTGCCGCTGCACGCCGGACCAGATCCAGCGCTATCAGTCGAAGGTGTCCGGGCCCCTGCTGGACCGCGTGGACCTGCAGATCGAGGTGCCAGCGCAAAGCCAGCAGGAGATTTTCGATGGGCCGCCCGGCGAGGCCAGCGCGGCGGTACGCGCGCGAGCCGTGGCGGCGCGGGCGCGGCAACTGGGCCGGCAGGGCATGCCGAATGGGGAGTTGTCCGGGCGTGCCATCGACGATCACTGCCCGCTGGCGGCCGACGCGCAGGCGTTGCTGCGCGGGGCGATGCAGAAGCTGGGCTGGTCGGCGCGGGCGTACTTCCGGGTGCTGAAGGTGGCCCGGACGATTGCGGATCTGGAGGATGCGGCCGTACTGACCGCCGCGCATGTGGCGGAGGCCATCCAGTACCGGCGCGCGTTGCGGGCGGGTTAGACCGGGGGTTCCACCGGCGGGGGCGGCGGCTCCTCGATCGGCGGGAGGTCAGGCGGGTGGCCGGGCGGCGGGGGCTCGGGAGGCGGCTCCCGGTGCGCGGCGGTCAGGACAGTCGGGGCGGTCAGGGCAGAGCGCAGTACAGCAGGCATGGGGAGTCTCCGGCAACGGTCTCTCCCCATTGAAGCAAACCCGGCCGGCAGGCGCCAGCCGGATCTTGGCAATCTCCACCCGAGGGTTCAGGCAGAAACTTCAAGCCGGATGCCGGCGCACGAAGAACAGCGCCGTGCCCACGGCCACCAGAACGCCGCCGAAGAAGCGGTTCTGCCAGCGCACGGCGCGGGCGTTGCGGAACAGCCCCTGCATGCGCGACGCCAGCAGCGCGTAGCCGTGCATGACGACCAGATCCACGCCGCACATCGTCGCGGCCAGGATGGCGAGCTGCGGCCCGAGCGGATGGGTTGGATCGATGAACTGCGGCAGCACGGCCACCATGAAGATGATGCCCTTGGGGTTCGTCACATTGGTCAGCAGGCCGGTGGCAAACCGGCGGCGGCGGCTCATCACGGCCACCCGCACGCGGCCCGGGGCGCCTTCGGCATCGCCCTCCCCATCCCCCTGCGACTCGACCTTCGCCCGCCATTGCTGGATGCCTAGGTAGATCAGGTAGGCCGCGCCGATGGTCTTGACCACCACGAAGGCCTCCTCGGAGGCCAGCAGCAGCGCGCCCAGCCCGCCGCCGGCGATCAGCAGGATGATCACCAGGCCCAGTTGCAGGCCCATGATCGTCGTCGTGGTCTTCTTCAGCCCGTACGAGAGCCCGTGGCTCATCGACAGCACGGCGCCCGACCCCGGCGAAATCGCGATCACCCAGCACGCGGCGAAATACGCCAGCCACACTTCCCAACGCATCTTGTTCTCCCTGGAACGTCAGTTACATCACAAAAATCTGTTAGAACGGATGGAATCCGGTCAGGAACTGCTCTACCTGCTCGGCCTGCCGCGCATCGCGGGCGGCGTCGCCCGCCTCCAGCACCACGGCCTGGTACGCGCGCGTGCCGGACGCCACCAGCCGCGCGGTGAGCCGGCGCGGCGATTTGTCCTGCGGCGAGACGCCGGTCACCGTCAATTCCACGCCCTCCAGCGCCACGGGCGGCTTGGCCGCCGATGTCACCGTGATCGCGCGCGTGCGCGCCGGGGCCTCGGGATGGGCGCCGAGGTTGGCCACGAGGCCGGCCTGCATCGACGCCAGCGCCTCGCGGCGCAGCGCCGCGTCGTCGGCGGGCAGCGTGACCACGCCCACGGCGAACAGCGTGTCGTCGATGCGGGACGCCTCCATGGTCATCGGCAGCTTGCGCCCGGCAATCGCCACGTCGCGCGCGGCGCTGGTCGGCTTGCCGGGGTAGAGCGCGGCGTACTGGCCTTCGTCAGACAGGATGGTGCGCCAGTCATAGCGCGGCGAGCAGCCGGCCAGCGCCGCCAGCAGCACGAGGACCAGCGACGGCAGGATGGCGTGGGGAAGCGAACGGAGCGGTCGGCGGGGTTGGCGGAGCATGGAGAGCATTCTTATTAGGCAACCGCGGTGGCGGGTGCGCCTTCGGCCACTCGCACGCCCGCTGGCGCAAGCCGGTATTATCCGGGAAGCCGCGCGCGACCGCTCGTCGCCGCATCGATTTTCTGCGAGTTTCGCACCCGAGTCTTGCCCCCCGCCATGCGTCCACGCCTGTCCACCCTTCGTGCCCTGCCCTGGCTCGCGGCCCTGCTGCTGGCCAGCGGCGCCGCCCACGCGGCGGGCCACCTGCCCGCCGTGACCGACGTGGCCGCCCAGACCGCCGCCGCCACCAAGGCCGGCGAGCCGCTGGTGGTGCTGGTCAGCCTGCCCGGTTGCAGCTACTGCGAGACCGTGCGCCGCAACTACCTGGCGCCGCAGGTGGCCGCCGGCGAGATCGCCGCACGGGAAGTGGACATGACCGCCGACACGCCGATCCGCGACATCGACGGCACCATGACCACCGCCAAGAAGTGGGCGCGCGCCCACAATGTATCCGTGGCGCCGACCGTGCTGTTCCTCGACGCCAACGGCCAGCCGGTGGCCAACGCGCTGCTGGGCTTGCAGGGCGATTTCTACGGCGCCTACCTGGAGCAGGCGCTGGACACCGCGCGCGCCAAGATCGCCCGGAAGTAGAATAGCGACGCGTTTGGTCGATTTCTCGACGATTTTCCGCCGATCCATCTCACGGGACTGCCTCCCATGTCTGATTCCACCGTCTCCACCGCACCGAAGCGCCGCCCGATCGTGCCGATCGCCGTCGCCGTGGTCATCCTCGCCTTGCTTGGCGTCTTCGGCTACCGCGCGCTGGCGCCGTCCGGCACCGTTCCCGCCGCCACCTTCACACTGCTCTCGGGCGAGAAGGTCAGCACCGCCGACCTCAAGGGCAAGGTCTACCTGATCAATTTCTGGGCCACCAGCTGCACCACGTGCGTCAAGGAAATGCCCGACATGATCAAGACCTACCAGCAGTTCAAGGACAAGGGCCTGGACTTCGTGGCCGTGGCGATGCACTACGACCCGCCGATGTACGTGGCCAACTTCGCCAAGACCCGCGAACTGCCGTTCAAGGTGGCGATGGACTCCGACGGCACCGCCGCCAAGGCCTTCGGTGACGTGCAACTCACCCCGACGACCTTCGTGGTCGACAAGAACGGGAAGATTCTCAAGCGCTACGTCGGCGAGCCCGAATGGGAATCGCTCCACAAGCTGCTCGACGGTGCGCTGGCCAGCGCGGCCTGAAGCGCCCAAACGTCCGCCGTCGGCGGACATCGCTGACTGACAGAAGGCACCCCATGTGGGTGCCTTTCTTTTTTTGCGATCGGCTGCGCCCGCTCAAGTCGGATTCACTCCAGTTTGGTCAAGCTGATGCCCTCGCCGTCGCGGGCGGTCACCAACCACGGTTGATTCGTTATAGAATCAATTCTGATCAAATAAAGGGTCATGACGCCGAACTACAAGAAGCCTTTCAGCCAGTTTGTAAAAAAGGCGCATAAGCCACTTCAACTGACCATTCGAGGATGAAGTGGAAGTCGTTTGCAACAACCCGGAAGTCGGCCAAGCGAAAGTGGCGGATCTGGCGGGGATCTGGGTCCATAAGTTCAAGTTCAACCGCCAGGAATACTTGATGGCCTACCGGCCGCCCACTGAAGCGCAGAAAGCTGCCGGCATCGACATTGAACTGTTGCTGATTGATTTTTACCAAGTGGGCTCGCACGAGAATTTCTACGCCGAGTTGAAGATGTATCTGAAAGCAGAGAGGAAATCGTGAATATTGCAACCGCAGAAGAACTGATGAGGCATCTTGGCGAGATGCCTGCGCAGGAGCGGCTGAAGTTTTTCGCCATGGTCGGTCAACGTGCGTTCCGCGACGAGAATCTGAGCCACGAGGAGGTCTTCGGCCACCTGGCAGAGGACGACTTCACGGCAGCCGAAGCGGCGGAATATCTTGAGATCTCGATGGCCACCTTCCGCCGCTTCGTGCGCGATGGGAAGCTGACTTCGCATGCAACGGTCGGCCGTAGCCAGTTATTTTCCGTAGCGGATCTGAAGGCATTCAAGCGGCAACGCAAGGCGATCAAGGGCTGATTCCCCAGGGCGCCGGCGAATTGCGCCCAGCACCGCACTCTTGTGTTGTGGGGCCCTCACGACCCGCTTGCCTCCCCAGGCTGTATGGATATACAGTGAGCGCCAGAATTTTCTCAGCCGCCCCTGCCCCTGCCCGTGTCCCCGGATCCTGTTCTCGAAGCCGACGCCCCCGACGTCCCTGCTGACGTCCCTGCCTACCTGTCCCGCCTGAACCCGGAGCAGCGCGCGGCGGCGTCGCACGCCGGGGATGCGCCGCTGCTGATCATTGCCGGCGCCGGTTCGGGCAAGACCAACACGCTGGCGCACCGCGTGGCGCACCTCGTGCTGGGTGGGGCCGATCCGCGCCGCATCCTGCTGCTCACATTCTCGCGCCGCGCCGCCGCCGAGATGGGCCGCCGCGTGGAGCGCATCGTCGATCAGGCGCTGGGCACCAGCACCGGCGCGGGCCGGGCGGCGCTGCAATGGTCGGGCACCTTCCACGCCATTGGCGCACGGCTGCTGCGCGAGTACGCCGAAACGCTGGGGCTGGCGCCCACCTTCACCATCAGCGACCGGGGCGATTCGGCCGACCTGATGCACGTGGTGCGGCACGACCTCGGCCTCTCCGAGCAGACCTCGCGCTTCCCGCGCAAGGAAACCTGCCTCGCCATCTATTCGCGCGTGGTCAACACCCAGCTCCCGCTGGAAGTGATCCTAAAAACACAATTTCCACGCTATGCGATGTGGGCGGACGCGCTCAAGGCCCTGTTCGCCGGCTACGTGGCCGCCAAGCAGAAGCAGCAGGTGCTCGACTACGACGACCTGCTGCTCTACTGGGCGCAGGCGCTGACCGAGCCGTCGCTGGCGCAGGACATGGGCGCGCGCTTCGACCACGTGCTGGTGGACGAATACCAGGACACCAATGCCTTGCAGGCATCGATCCTGCTCGCGCTGAAGCCGGACGGGCGCGGCCTGACCGTGGTGGGCGATGACGCCCAGTCGATCTACGCGTTCCGGGGCGCCACGGTCCGCAACATCCTCGATTTTCCGCAGCACTTCTCGCCGCCCGCCCATCAGGTGACGCTGGCGCAGAACTATCGTTCCACCCAGCCGATCCTGGCCGCCGCCAACGCGGTGATCGGGCTGGCTGCCGAGCGATTCACCAAGGATTTGTGGTCGCTGCGCGAGTCGGCCGAGAAGCCGGGCGTGGTGGTGGTCAACGATGAAGCCGATCAGGCGCGCTTCGTGGTGGAGCAGGTGCTGGCGCGGCGCGAGGCCGGGCTGACGCTGATGGCGCAGGCCGTGCTGTTCCGCGCGGCCGACCACAGCGCCCAGGTCGAGATCGAACTGGCCCGCCGCAACATCCCGTTCGTGAAGTTCGGCGGCCTGAAATTCCTGGAATCGACCCACGTCAAGGACGTGATGGCCGTGGTGCGATGGCTGGAGAATCCGCGCGACCGCATGGCCGGCTTCCGCACCCTGCAACTGCTGCCCGGCGTGGGCCCGAAAACCGCCGCGCGCGTGCTGGGGGGGCTGGAAGCGGCCACCGAGCCGCTTCTGGCGCTGGAAGCCTTCGAGCCCCCGCCCGCCGCCGCGCCGGCCTGGGCCGAGCTGATCGCCCTGGCGCGCGGGCTGATGGCGCCTGCCTCGCCGTGGCCATCGGAGTTCGAGCAGGTGGTGGCGTGGTACCTGCCGCATCTGGAGCGCATTCACGACGATGCCGCCGCGCGGCAGGCCGATCTCCAGCAGATCGAGCGGATCGCGGCCACCTATGCCTCGCGCGAGCGCTTCCTGACCGAACTGACGCTCGATCCGCCGAGCGCGTCCAGCGATGAATCCGGCGTGCCCTCGCGCGACGAGGACTACCTGATCCTGTCTACGATCCATTCGGCCAAGGGCCAGGAGTGGAAGGCGGTCTACGTGCTCAATGCGGTGGATGGCTGCATGCCGTCCGACCTCGCCACGGGCACCACGGAAGAGATCGAGGAAGAACGCCGGCTGCTCTATGTGGCGATGACGCGCGCCAAGGACCACCTCGACATCGTGGTGCCGCAGCGCTTCTACGTCCATCAGCAGGTGGGATTTGGCGACCGCCACGTGTACGCGTCGCGCACGCGCTTCCTGCCGAACCGGGTGATGCCGAACTTCTACAGCCGGTCCTGGCCGCCCCCGCCGATGCCCGGCGACGCGCCGGCCAAGGCTCCCCTGCCCCAGGTGGACCTGGCCAGCCGCATGCGCGATATGTGGAAGTAGGCCGGGAAGCCGGCTGAAAATCCAATCAGAGGAGTTCGACGCCGGCCTGCCGCACCACATCCAGCAAGGCGCCGTCGCGCAGCAGCGCGGCCACGGCCTCGATGTCATCGGTCATGTAGCGATCCATCGCCAGGAACGGCACGCGTGCGCGCACGAACTGGAACACGGCGCGGCCCGCCGGCGCCAGCTGCTCCACCGCGCCGGCCAGTTCGGCGGCCTGGCAGGCAGCCAGCAGTTCGATGGCCAGGATGTACTGGTTGTTGTCGAGGATGCGGCGCGCGTTGCGGGCCGCAATCAGCCCCATGCTCACCACGTCCTGGTTGTCGCCGTTGGACGGCACGCTCTGGATGCTGGCCGGGCTGCAGATCGTCCGGTTCTCGGCGATCAGCGCCGTGGCCGGGTACTGCGCGCCGGCAAACCCGCACGACAGCCCCTCGTTGGCGGCCGCCAAGAAGGCCGGCAGGCGGTTGTTCAGGTGCGGGCTCAGCAGCCGGTTCAGGCGGCGCTCGGACACCACGCCAAGCTGCGTCGCGGCGATGGCGAGGAAGTCCATCGCAAACGCCACCTGCTGGCCGTGGAAGTTGCCGCCGTGGAACAGCGCGCCATCATCGAAGAACAGCGGGTTGTCGTTCGACGAATTGAGTTCGCGCTCGACCACCGTGGCGCAATGGTCCAGCGTGTCACGCACGGCGCCCAGCACCTGCGGGATGCAGCGCAGCGTGTAGGCCTTCTGGATAAAGACGCCGGTGCCGGTGTTCTTCTCGTCGCCGGCGCGCGTCTTCATCTCGGCGGACAGCTCGCCATGACCGGCCAGGCGGTCGGAATCGGCCAGCAGCGCGCGCAGGTTGGCGGCGGAGCGGATCTGGCCCGGGTGCGGCTTGGCGATGTCGTGGCCGTGGGCCATGAAGGCATCGGCGGAGGCGGACAGCCCCTCCAGCGCCAGCGCGGCGATGATCTCGGCCTGCGTGATCTGGGCGCGCAGCGTCTCCAGCAGCAGGCAGGACACGCCCGTCATGGCCGAGGTGCCGTTGATCAGCGCCAGCCCTTCCTTGTAGGCCAGCGCGATGGGGGCGATGCCGTGCTCGCGCAGCACCCCGGCGGTGGGCGCGGTGCCGCCATCGGCGGTCAGGACCTTGCCTTCGCCGATCAGCGTGATGGCCACGTGGGAGAGCGGCGCGAGGTCGCCGCTGGCACCCAGCGAGCCCACCTGCGGCACGGCCGGCGTGATGCCGGCGTCCAGATACTTCAACAACTGTTCGATGACCAGCGGGCGCACGGCCGAGTAGCCGCGCGAGAGCGCGTTGGCGCGCGCCACCATCATCGCCCGCACTTCGTCGCGCGAGAACAGCGGGCCGACGCCGGCGCAGTGGCTGCGCAGCAGATTCTCCTGGAGCGCGCGGCCGTGTTCGATATCGACCCAGTTATGAACCAGCTCGCCGAAGCCGGTGGAGACGCCGTAGATCGGCACATTGGCCGAGGCCACCTGCTCGAAGCGCGCGCGGGCTTCGCCCACCTTGTCGAGCACGGCGCCCGGCACCCGCGCGGCGCGGCGGCCACGCGCCACATCGACAACAGCAGGCGCGGTAAGTTGATGGCCGTCGATGTCGGCGGCAGGCAAGGCGGAGCGGGTGACTTCGGACATGGGGCGGATCAGCAATCACAGGGGCGCACGAGGCGAAGGGCCCCGAGTGTACCAAGCCCGTTACAGTCCGTAGCGCTTGATCTTGTCGTACAACGTGGCCTTGCCGACCTGCAGCAGATCCGCCGCCTGGCTCACCGCGCCGCCGGTGCGCGCCAGCGTATCGGCGATGACGGCGCGCTCGTAGTGCTCCATGCGCTCGCGCAGCGGGGTGGAGTCGTCCGCGACGTCCGGCTTGCCGCTCACGCCCTCGGGCACGCCCAGCACCAGCCGGTCCGCCGCGTTGCGCAGCTCGCGCACATTGCCGGGCCACGGGCGCTGCATCAGTGACTGGCGCTGCATCTCCGAGAGGATCGGCGCGGGGCGCTGGTAGCGCACGGCCGCCACCAGCATGAAGTGCTCGAACAGCGGCACGATGTCCTCGCGGCGGTCGCGCAGCGGCGGCAGCGGAATCGTCACCACGTTGAGCCGGTAGAGCAGATCCTGGCGGAAGGCGCCCTGCGCCACCAGCCCCTCCATGTCGCCCTTGGCCGCCGCCACGATGCGCACGTCGATCGGCACCGAGGTATTCGACCCCAGCCGCTCCAGCGTACCTTCCTGCAACACCCGGAGCAGCTTCACCTGGAGCGCCAGCGGCATGCTCTCGATCTCGTCGAGGAACAGCGTGCCGCCCGACGCGTGCTCCAGCTTGCCCACGCGGCGCTTGCCCGCGCCGGTGAAGGCGCCGGCCTCGTGGCCGAACATCTCGCTCTCGAAGATCGCCTCGGGCACCGCGCCGCAGTTCAGGGCGATGAAGGGCGCGTCGCGCCGGGTGGACAGCGCGTGAAGGCTGCGCGCCACCAGTTCCTTGCCGGTGCCGGTTTCGCCGTTGATCATCACCGGCACATCGGTGGGCGCCACGTTGGCGATCAGGTCGCGCACGCGCGCCATCGCCGCCGAGCGGCCGATGATGCGCGTGCCCGCCGCCGGGCCCGCCAGCTCGCGCCGCAGGGCCACGTTCTCCAGCTCCAGCGCGCGGCGCTCCAGGGCGCGGCGCACCGTGTCGGTCAGGCGGTCCGCCCCGAACGGCTTCTCGATGAAGTCATAGGCGCCTTCGCGCATGGCCTGCACGGCCATCGTGATATCGCCGTGGCCGGTGACCAGGATCACCGGCACGCCGGGCGCGGCGTTGCGGCAGTGGTGGAGCAGATCGAGCCCGCTCGCGCCGCCCAGCCGCACATCGGTGACCAGCACGCCGGGGAAGTCGGCGGACAGGTGCGGCATGGCCGCCTCCGCCGAGGGCAGCGCCAGCACCGCGAACCCGGCCAGTTCCAGGCTCTGCGCCGTGGCCTGCCGCACCAGCGGCTCATCCTCCACAAACAGCACGCGCAATCCGTCTTGTATCGCCATCCCTTATTCCTGCTTGCCTTGTCAGGCCGTAGTGGCGGGCTGGTGCGCCCGCCGCAAAGTCACCACGAATTCGGCGCCGCCGCCTTCCGCGTTCTGCGCCGTCAGCTGGCCGCCGAACTCGCGCACGATCGACGTGGAAATCGCCAGCCCCAGCCCGAGCCCCTGGCCGATCTCCTTGGTGGTGAAGAACGGCTCGAACAGGCGCGGCAGCACATCGGGCGGAATCCCGGGGCCATTGTCGCGCACGGACACGCTCACCGCCTCGGGGGCGACGTGCACGGTGATGTCGATGTGGCCGGCCTGGCGTGCCTCCCGCCCCTCCCCGGCAATCGCGTCCAGCGCGTTGCCGACCAGGTTCAGCAGCACCTGCTCCAGCTTCAGTTCGTCCGCCCAGACCGCGATTTCGGCGCCTTCCACCTCCTCGCTATCCAGCCCGCGCACCGTCAACGCCACGCCGGCCAGGCGCGGCGCCATCAGTTGCAGCACATGGTCGATGGCGGCGCGCACGCGCACCGCGTGGCGCCGGGGCCGCGCCTTGCCGGCGAACAGCTTGAGCTGGCCGGTGATCTTGCCCATGCGGGCGGTGAGGTCGGCGATGGCGCTGAGATTGCCCGTGGCGGCGTCCAGCTGGCCGCGTTCCAGCAGCACGCGCGTGTTGTCCGAGAACGTGCGCAGTGCGGCCAGCGGCTGGTTCAGCTCGTGCGTGATGCCGGCGGCCATCTGCCCCAGCGCGGCGAGCTTGCTGGCCTGCACGAGTTCGTCCTGCGTGGCGCGCAGCTCGCCCTCGGTGCGGGTGCGCTCGGCCACCTCGGCCTCGAGTTGTTCGTTGATCGCCATCAGGTCGGCCGTGCGGGCCTCCACGCGGCGCTCGAGTTCGTCATAGGCGGCTTCGAGCATGCGGCGGCTGTATTGCATGTCGCGCGCGCGCTGGCGGCGCTGGCGCAGGTTCACCAGCAGCAGGCCGATGCAGGCATAGGCCAGCGCCGCCCCCACGGTGGCGCCGCGCGCGCTGGCCAGCACGGGGTCCAGCGGCGCCATGACCTGCATGGTCCAGCCGGCCGGACCGACCGGGCGGCTGATCTCCAGGTAGCGGTCGCCCCGGTCTGCCGTGAGCCCGATGCCGCCGCCCGGGCTGCCGGGCTCGCCATCGGCGCCCACGCGCACCAGCCGGGTGTTCTCGCCCAGCACGGTGTCGCCGAGCCAGCGCGTGACCGGCGAATCCAGCGCCAGCAGCGGCAGCGGCGTGACCGCCTGGTCGTGGTACTGGCGGGTGTTGTGCAACTCCGCCTGGAGTTCGGGCGGCAGCGGGCGCAGCGTGCGGTACTGCCAGGCCGGCACGGACGAGAGGAAGATCACGCCGTGGTCATCGGCCACCATCAGCGGCTCCGCCCGGCCCGCGCCGGCGCGCTGGAACCACTCCAGGTTCAGCTTGACCACGGTCACGCCGATGACCTTGCCGCCCGACTCGATCGGCTGGGCGATGTAGTAGCCCGGTTCGTCGCTGGTGATGCCGATGGCGTAGAAACGGCCCACCTCGCCCCGCGCCGCGCGCTGGAAGTACGGCCGGAAACGGTAGTCGGTGCCGACGAAGCTGCCCGGCTCGCCATGGTTGCTGGCGGCCAGCGCCATGCCGTTGGCGGCAATGACATAGGTGGCGGAGGCGCGCGCGCGCCGGTTCACATCGACAAGATAGTCATTGACCGCGGCAATCCGTGCCGGGTCCTGGGGAGCGGCCAGCAGCCCGCGCACCGAGGGGTGCAGGGAAACCAGCGCGGGGAGGAATTCGTAGCGGTCGAGCGTGGACTCGAGCGTGGCGGCGTAGCGCTCGGCGCGCATGGCCGTGGATTGCTGCAGCGCGGCCAGCCCGCGCTGCACCGACAGCAGCCAGGTCAGCCCGCAGAGCAGCAGCAGGCCGGCCAGCAGGGCGCCGGCAAAGCCATACCAGCGCGGGCCGGGCCCGGGCGCATGCACGGAACCCGGCGCCGCGGGGTCATGTACGGCTAAAAAATCGTCGGAATGAGGCATCGGCGCGCACGAAGGGTCTCGCGCCGATGATACCCGTTGCCGGGAAATGTCAGCGGGCCGCGTCGGCCAGTCCGACGGAGTCATCGTCGCCACGCAGCACGCGGTTCAGGCGGGCACGGTCCAGTTCCTTTTCCCAGGCCGAGACCACCACGGTGGCCACGCCGTTGCCGATGATGTTGGTCAGCGCGCGGCATTCGCTCATGAAGCGGTCGATGCCAAGGATCAGTACCATGCCGGCCACCGGGATGGTCGGCACCACGGCCAGCGTGGCCGCCAGCGTGATGAAGCCCGAGCCGGTCACGCCGCTGGCCCCCTTGGACGTCACCATGGCCACAGCCAGGATCGTCAGCTGCTGGAGCAGCGTCAGTTCGATGCCGGTAGCCTGGGCGATGAAGATCACCGCCATCGTCATATAGATATTGGTGCCGTCCAGGTTGAACGAGTAGCCCGTGGGCACCACCAGCCCCACCACCGACTTCGAGCAGCCCAGGCGCTCCATCTTCTCCATCAGGTGCGGCAGCGCGGCCTCGGAGGAGCTGGTGCCCAGCACGATCAGCAGTTCTTCCTTGATATAGGCGACGAAGCGGATGATCGAGAAGCCCGTGAACTTGGCCACGGTGCCCAGCACCACCAGCACGAACACGATGGCCGTGAAGTAGAACGTGCCGATCAGCTTCAGCAGCGGCACCAGCGAGCCCAGGCCGTACTTGCCGATGGTGAACGCCATGGCGCCGAAGGCGCCGATCGGGGCCACCTTGGTGATCACGTGGACGATGTGGAAGAACACCTTCGAGACCTGGTCCACCATGTCATGCACGATCTTGGCGCGGTCGCCCAGCACGGCCAGGGCCGAGCCGAAGAACAGCGAGACCAGCAGGATCTGCAGGATGTCGCCATTGGCGAACGCGCTGAAGACCGTGTCCGGGATGATGTGCATGAAGAACTCGGTCGTGCTCTGGCCGTGGGCCTTGGACACGTATTGCGAGATCGACTTGGTATCCAGCGTGGCCGGATCGATGTTGAAGCCCACGCCCGGCTTGAGCACGTGCGAGGCCACCAGGCCGATCAGCAGCGCGAAGGTCGAGACGATCTCGAAATACAGCAGCGCCTTGCCGCCCACCCGGCCCACCTTCTTCATGTCGCGCATGCCGGCGATGCCGGACACCACGGTACAGAAGATGATCGGGCCGATGATCATCTTGATCAGCTTGATGAAGGCGTCGCCCAGCGGCTTCATCTCCACGCCTGTGTCGGGCCAGACATGGCCCAGCAGGATGCCCACGGCAATCGCGAACAGCACCTGCACGTACAGGATCTTGTAGAAGGGTTTCCTCATGATGTCTTCCTCGGTGTTTTTTGACCGGTGCCGGGCGCTCGGGGCGCCCGCTTTGCACGCCTGGCGGATTGCGGCGCGTCTGAAGGTAACTATTTGCAACAGGCATGCCACCGAGGCAGTCACCTTCAAATCGTTGATTTGGAAGGATTTTTGATTTTTCGGACGATAGCTCCGTCTGGCTTTCCAGAAATCCGGACTGGCCCGCTCCGGGTTTCCGGAAGGCGATGCGGCGAAAGGAGCGCTTTATAAGCGCATATCACATCACATTTAGCCGAATGGTGCGGCCCGGCACCGCCCCATCGCCCGCCAGATTCCGGATATCCGGGCAGCCCCGCATGGCGGAACGCGGAGTCTGACAACGTATAATTCCGTGCTTCCCCAACGCCATCGACGCATCGCGCCCCGCGCGAGCGCGCCCGAGCATGAGCAGCTACTACCAACACCACGTCTTCTTTTGCCTGAACACGCGCGACGACGGCAAAGCCTGCTGCGCCGACCACAACGCCCAGGCCATGCAGGAATACGCGAAGAAGCGTTGCAAGCAGCTTGGCATTGCCGGTGGCGAGGGCCGCGTCCGGATCAACAAGGCGGGCTGCCTGAACCGGTGTGAACTCGGGCCGGTGCTGGTGGTCTACCCCGAGGCCGTCTGGTACACCTTCGTCGACGAGCAGGACATCGACGAGATCATCGACAGCCATCTGGTGAACGGCAAGCCGGTCGAACGCCTGATGCTCGACCGCTGATCCGCCTCGCCGTGCCCGCCGGGTCCGCCCGGTTTTTTTGTTGCCCGCTGTCTTCGTCTGCTGTCTTCGTCCCGCTCCGCACCCCTGCCCCTGCCACCATGAACGCGCATACCCAGGTCACCACGATTCCCGGCCCCGTCGGCGCCATCGATATCTCAATCGACCTGCCGCAGGGCGTGCCCGTGCGCGGCCTGGCGCTGGTGGCCCACCCGCACCCGCTGTTCTCCGGCACCAAGGACAACAAGGTGGCACAGACGCTGGCGCGCACCTTCGTCGCCCTCGGCTACGCCACGGTGCGGCCGAACTTCCGCGGCGTGGGCAACTCGGCGGGCGAGCATGACAAGGGCATTGGCGAGCAGGACGACCTGCTGGCCGTGGTGGACTGGATGCGCACCCAGACCGCGTGGTCACCGGACGTCGCCACGCTGCCGCTGGCGCTGGGCGGGTTCTCGTTCGGCAGCTTCGTGCAGACGCACGTGGCGCGGCGGCTGGCCGAAGCCGGCACGCCGGCGCAGCGCCTGGTGCTGGTGGGAACCGCCACCAGCCGCTGGGACGTGGCGCCGGTGCCGGCCGACACCATCGTCATCCATGGCGAGCAGGACGAGACCGTGCCGCTGGCCAGCGTGCTGGACTGGGTCCGCCCGCAGGAGCTCCCGGTCATCGTCATTCCCGGCGCCGACCATTTTTTTCATCGCAAGCTGCACCTGATCAAGCAGCTTGTCGTCAACGCGTGGGACCGGTGATCCGTCCCGTCCGCGCAACCCTCATCCGTTGGAATTCGCACCTATGAACAGAGCCACGCCGCGCTTCGCGTCCGCCCTTGCCCCCGTCGCTATTGCCGTTACTGTCGCGCTCGCCGCTCCTGCCGCCGTGCTGGCGCAGGGCGTGCCGACCCCGCAGGTCGCCGCCAAGTCCTGGATGCTGTACGACGTGACGAGCGGCCAGGCGCTGGCCTCGCAGAACGCGGACCTGCGCATCGAGCCGGCCTCGCTGACCAAGATCATGACGGCCTACCTGGCCTTCCAGGCGATCAAGGAAAAGCGCCTGACGCTGGACCAGACCGTGGTGCCGACCAACGTCGTGCTGAAGGTGAAAAGCGACGAATCGCGCATGTTCATCGAGCCGAACAAGCCGGTCAGCGTGCAGGACCTGCTGATGGGCCTGATCGTCCAGTCCGGCAACGACGCCGCGCTGGCGCTGGCCGAGGCCGTGGGCGGTTCCGAGGAAGGCTTCGTGGCGATGATGAACCGCGAGGCCCAGCGCATGGGCCTCAAGGGCACGCACTTCACGAACACGGACGGCATTCCCGACCCGGAGCACTACACCACGGCGGTGGACCTGGCCACGCTGACCACGCGCCTGATCAAGGACTTCCCCGAGTACTACGGCATGTACTCGCAAAAGGAGTTCACCTATAACAAGATCAAGCAGCCGAACCGCAACCGCCTGCTGTACATCGACCCCACCGTGGACGGCGTGAAGACGGGCCACACCAAGTCGGCCGGCTACTGCCTGATCTCGTCGGCGCAGCGCCCGCTGACCAACGTGCCGAACGGCAACCGCCGCCTGGTGTCGATCGTGATCGGCACCACCAGCGAGCAGGTGCGCACGCAGGAAAGCCTGAAGATCCTGAACTACGGCTTCCAGTTCTTCGACACCCTGCGCCTGTACGACAAGGGCCAGGTCCTGGCCACGCCCGAGATCTACAAGGGCGCCGCCGGCACGGTCAAGATCGGCGTGTCCAACGAGACCTTCGTCACGGTGCCCAAGGGCACGGGCAGCCGCCTGAAGCCGGTGCTGGAGCGCCAGGAACTGCTGCTGGCCCCGATCACGGCCGGCCAGCAGGTCGGCACGGTCAAGCTGATGGACGGCACCACCAAGGTGGGCGAGTTCCCGGTGGTGGCACTCGAGGACGTGCCCGAGGCCGGCTTCTTCGGCCGCCTGTGGGACACCATCCGCCTCTGGTTCAAGCGCAAGTAATCCGCACACACGCGAAAGCACGAACATGACGACCGAATCGAACGATGGTCAGCAGCCCGGCGGCATTCCGCCGCAGGCCTCGCTGATCGAGTATCCGAGCGACTTCCCCATCAAGGTCATGGGCGCGATGCAGGACGGCTTTGCCGAGGCGATCGTGACCCTGGTGCAGGACTTCGACCCGAACTTCCATGCCGGCAAGATGGAGATGCGTCCGTCGCGCAACGGCAACTACCTGGGCCTGACCGTGACGGTCTGGGTGACCAGCCGCGAGCAGCTGGACGATTTGTACCGCGCGCTGACGTCGCATCCGATGGTGAAGGTGGTGCTGTAAGCGCATGAACGTCATCACGCTCAAACCGGGCAAGGAAAAGTCCCTGCTCCGCCGCCACCCCTGGGTGTACGCCACCGGCATCGCCTCCACCGAGGGCCGGCTGGAGGCCGGCGCCACGGTGGTCATCCGCGCCGCGGACGGCCGTTTCCTGGCGCGCGGCGCCTACAGCCCCGAGTCGCAGATCCGCGCACGGGTGTGGACCTTCGACGAGAACGAGCCGGTCGATCACGCGCTGTTCAAGCGCCGCGTGGCCGCCGCGCTGGCCCATCGGCGCCAGTGGGTGCGCGATACCGACGCGGTACGGCTGATCTTCGGCGAGGCGGACCGCCTGCCCGGGCTGGTGGTCGACTATTACGGCAACGGCGACAAGGGCCAACTGGTCTGCCAGTTCAATTCGGCCGGCGTGGAGCAGTGGAAGGACGCGCTGGTGCAGGCGCTGGTCAAGGAGACCGGCTGCCCGAACGTCTACGAACGCTCCGACGCCGCCGTGCGCCAGCGCGAGGGCCTGCCGCTGGTGACCGGCGTGCTGGCCGGGGCCGAGCCAGACCCCGAACTGTCAGTGACCGAGCACGGCGTGCGCTACTACGTGGACGTGCGCCACGGCCACAAGACCGGCTTCTACGTCGACCAGCGCGACAACCGCAAGCTGGTGGGCGACCTGGCCGCAGGCCGCGAGGTGCTGAACTGCTTCTGCTACACGGGCGGCTTCTCGCTGGCCGCGCTGCGGGGCGGCGCCACGGCGGTCACGTCGATCGATTCGTCGGGCGATGCGCTCAAGATCGCCGCGAACAACGTCACGCTGAACGGCTTCGACGCCGAACGGGCCACCTGGCTCGACGCCGACGTGTTCAAGACGCTGCGCGAATTCCGCGCCGAGGGCCGCCAGTTCGACCTGATCGTGCTGGACCCGCCCAAGTTCGCCCCGTCGGCGCAGCACATCGACCGCGCGGCGCGTGCCTACAAGGAAATCAACCTGGTCGGCATGCAGTTGCTGCGGCCGGGCGGCCTGCTGTTCACGTACTCGTGCTCGGGCGCCATCAGCATGGAACTGTTCCAGAAGATCGTGGCCGGCGCCGTCACCGATGCCCGCAGCGACGCGCGCATCCTGCGCCGGCTTTCGGCGGGCACCGACCATCCAATGTCGGCGGCGTTCCCGGAAGGGGAATACCTGAAGGGCCTGCTGCTGGAGAAGGTGTAAGGAAGGTCTGAGGGACGCCGGGACACCCCGGTATAAACCCTCGGTTTTGACTTCTGACGGTCATATTCACCGTCTATGCTTCGTCTCGCGGTGGGGCATTGGCAGGTGTCTCACTGCCTCTTCTTATCAGTCTTCGTGGTAATTGCCCCGCCTACCCGGCGGGGCATTTTTTTGTCCGATGGACGCCCGATGGATGCCTGATCGGAATCGAAGCGTGCCTCTAGGCCGGCGGCGGCGCCGGGGATCGCATCCGGACTGAAAGTCCCTATAATCGAACGATCGTTCAATTCGCGACCCGATCAGAGGAGATCTCATGCCCGCCGCCAAGACCTTGCCGCCCATCCTGCAGAACCTGGCCCTGCCCGTCATCGCCTCGCCGATGTTCATCGTCAGCTATCCGGAACTGGTGCTGGCGCAGTGCAAGGCCGGCATCGTCGGCTCCTTCCCCGCGCTGAACGCGCGCCCGGCGGAGCTGCTCGACGAGTGGCTCACGCAGATGCAGGAGGACCTGGCCGCGTTCCAGGCGGCGAACCCGGGCAAGCGGGTGGGCCCGATCGCCGTGAACCAGATCGTCCATGCCTCCAACGCGCGGCTGGAGCACGACGTGAAGGTCTGCGTGGACCACAAGGTGCCCATCTTCATCACGTCGCTGCGCGCGCCGGTCAAGGAAATGATCGATGCCGTGCACAGCTATGGCGGCATCGTGCTGCATGACGTGATCAGCCTGCGCCACGCCGAGAAAGCCATCGAGGCGGGCGTGGACGGCCTGATCCTCGTGGCGGCCGGCGCCGGCGGCCATGCCGGCATGCTGTCGCCGTTCGCGCTGGTGGGCGAGGTGCGCAAGATCTTCGACGGCCCCATCGCGCTGTCCGGCTCCATCGCCACCGGCGACGCCGTGCTGGCCGCGCAGGCCATGGGCGCCGACTTCGCCTACGTGGGCACGCGCTTTATCGCCTCGCAGGAAGCCCACGCCAGCGCCGAGTACAAGCATTCGATCACCAGCGCGGCGGCCTCCGACATCGTCTACACGAACCTGTTCACGGGCGTGCACGGCAACTACATCCGCGAGAGCATCAGCAATTCGGGGCTCGATCCGGACAACCTGCCCGTGGCGGACAAGACCAAGATGGATTTCTCGAGCGGCAGCTCCAAGACCAAGGCGTGGAAGGACATCTGGGGCGCCGGCCAGGGCGTGGGCCAGATCGAGGACATTGCCACGGCCGGCGAGATCATCGCGCGCATGAAGACCGAGTACGACGCCGCGCGCGCCCGGCTCGGACTGGTACGATAGGGGCGTTTTTTCGCCCCCTATCGTCCCTTTTGGTCTTCCTTTGCAACCGACCGACTCCGAACGCCCCGCCGGCGACACCCGCCGGCCCCGCTCCCCAGGCAACGTCAGCGACGCGCTCACGCACCGTGAGCGCGTGATCCGGGCATTCTGGGTCACCTGCGGCGTGGTGTCGCTGGTGCTCGGCTTCATCGGCATTTTCCTGCCGCTGCTGCCAACCACCCCGTTTGTCCTGCTGGCCGCTGCCTGCTTCGCGCGCGGCTCGGAGCGGTTCCACGACTGGCTGGTCTCGCACCCGCGCTTCGGCCCGCTGGTGCGGGACTGGCAGACGCATCGCAGCATTCCGCTGCGCGCCAAGTGCCTGGCGCTCTCGATGATGTGGATCTCGATGGGGACCACCGCCTGGCTGCTGCGCGGGCGGCCGGTGTCCTCGCTGACGCTGCTGGCGGTAGGTGCCGCCGTGACCATCTGGATGGTGCGGCTGCCTACCCGGCCCCGCGGTGGCTATGGCGAGGCGGGCGGGGAGTCGCCCCAGCCGCCGCGCTCTTCCCAGTAAGCCGCCTCAGTCGTAACGGCGCGCGTCCTCGATCACCTTGCCATCCTGCGGCAGCGACCCAGCCGCCACAAATCGCACCTCGCCGCGCAGGCGCATGACGTCGCGGATCGAATCGGCGATGGCTTGCGCCAGGGCGGCATCCTCGCGCGTGGCGTCGCAGTGCAGCGTCATGGTGTCCGCGCCGACCATGCCGGTCACCACCAGCCGCGCGGCGCGGATCTCGGGATGGCGGCGCACCACGTCCGCCACCTGCCCCGGATGGACGAACATCCCCTTGACCTTGGTAGTCTGGTCCGCGCGCCCCAGCCAGCCCTTAAGCCGGATATTGGTGCGCCCGCACGGGCTGGCGCGGTGCGAGGAATCACTGACGATGGCCGACAGGTCGCCCGTGCCGAAACGGATCAGCGGATAGTCGCCGTTGCCGAGCACCGTCACCACGACCTCGCCGGTCTCGCCCTCGGGCATCGGCTGCGTGCCGCCCGGCTCGACGATCTCCACCAGCACGCCTTCATCGACCACCCAGCCGTCGCCACCCCCGGTTTCGTAGGCGATCAGCCCCACGTCGGCGGTGCCGTACATCTGGCTCACGGTCACGCCATGGTCCTGCAACCATGCACGCAGTGGCGGCGGGCAGGCTTCGCCGGTGACCAGCGCCTTCGACAGGCTTGCGCACGGCAGGCCCAGCTCGCCCCCCCGCTCGATCAGCAGTTTCAGGAACGATGGCGTGCCGGCGTAGGCGGACGGTTGCAGCGCCGCCATGGCCTGCACCTGCGATTCGGTCTGGCCGACGCCAGCCGGGAACACGCAGCAGCCCAGCCGGTGCGCGCCCGATTCCATCATCATGCCGGCTGGCGTGAAGTGGTACGAAAAGGTGTTGTAGACCAGTTCCCCGGCGCGAAAGCCGGCCGCGAACATGGCACGCGCGATGCGCCACCAGTCATCGGCATGGCCATCCGGCTCATGGATCGGCCCCGGGGACTGGAACACGTGCCGCAGCCCGCCGATCGGGGTGGCGTTGAGTCCGCCCAGCGGCGGCGCGGTGCGCTGGCGGGCGGTCAGCTCGGACTTGCGCGTCACCGGCAGCGCGGCCAGCGCGGCGCGGGAGGTGAGGTCGCGCGGGTCCACGTCGCACAGCACCTCGGCGAAGTAAGGCGCGTGGGCCTGCGCGTGCGCCACCTGGCGCGCGAGGGCGGCCAGCAGCGCGGCCTCGCGCTCGGCCGGCGTGCGCGTTTCCAGCGAATCGAAATAGTCAGCCATGGTGCGGGAGGGGTAGGAATTCAGGCCAGCCAGCGCTTGCGGCGCCGATAGCTCTTCACATCGCGGAACGACTTGCGCGCGGCGCCATCGGCATCGTTGGCGGCCACGCCCAGGTAGAACTCCTTGACGTCCTCGTTGGTGCGCAGCGATTCGGCCTCGCCGTCCATGACCACGCGGCCGTTCTCCAGGATGTAGCCGTAGTCGGCGTAGCGCAGCGCCACCATCGTGTTCTGCTCGGCCAGCAGGAAGCTCACCTTCTCGCGCGTATTCAGGTCGCGCACGATCTCGAAGATCTCCTCGACGATCTGCGGGGCCAGGCCCATGGAAGGCTCGTCGAGCAGGATCATCGCCGGCTTGGCCATCATCGCCCGCCCGATCGCACACATCTGCTGCTCGCCGCCCGAGGTGTAGCCGGCCTGGGACTTGCGCCGCGTCTGCAGGCGCGGGAAGTAGGTGTAGATCTTCTCCAGCTCGTGGCGCGTGTCTGCGCGCGACAGCCCGCGCGTGTAGGCGCCGGTGAGCAGGTTTTCCTCGATGGTCAGGTGGGCGAAGCAATGGCGCCCCTCCATGACCTGGATCACCCCGCGCTTGACGAGGTCGTTGGGCGTGAGCTGGTCCACGCGATTACCGCGATATTCGATGGAGCCCTTGGTCACGTCGCCGCGCTCGGCGTGGAGCAGGTTCGAGATCGCCTTGAGCGTGGTGGTCTTGCCGGCCCCGTTGGCGCCGAGCAGCGCCACGATGCGGCCTTCGGGCACCTCCAGCGAGACCCCCTTGAGCACCAGGATCACGTGGTCGTAGATGACTTCGATGTTGTTGACGGATAGCAGGGTCATGGGTCACGCCTCGTATGCTGCCGATTCGCTCCCCTCACCCAGCGGGAGAGGGGAGACAAGCACCGCCGCGCTTCAGGACTTCGCGCAGGCCGGCGTAATGCCCTTCTCCTTCGCGTACTGCGCCGCATTGGCCTTGAACAGCGGGTGGATCAGCGCCTTGTTGCCTTCGATCCAGTCCGACACCACCACCCACTTGGCGCCGTCCCACTGCTGGATCTTCACCTTGCCGGAGCCCTCGTGGTTGTCGCAGCTGGTCTTGATCTCGGGCAGCAGGCCGGTTGCGCCCAGCTGCTGCAGGCGCGCGTTGGTCACGTTCAGGTTCTCGAAGGCCCAGCGCATCTGGTCGCCGGACATCATCTTGCCCTTGCCGAACTTGTCCTGCGCCACGCGGACCGCCTCCACCGTCACCACGGCCGCCGAGACGCCCCGGTTATAGAGCACCGAGCCAACCTTGTTGCGATCCTGCATATTGCCCTTGCCGGCGCCGTAGACCACCTTGTCGATATCGGCGATCAGCGGCACGTTGCGGCCCGCCACGTTCCATGTCGCGCTCATGTAGCCCTTGGCGGCGTCGCCGGCCGGCACGGTGTCTTCCTCGGAGCCGGCCCACCAGGAGCCGATCATCTTGTCGCGCGAGAAGCCCACCTTCTGCGCCGCCTTCAGCGCGGTCTGGTTCATCACGCCCCAGCCCCAGAAGATCACGTAGTCCGGGTTCTCCTGGCGGATCTTGAGCCACTGGGCGCCCTGCTCGTTGCCCGGGTGCGCCACCGGAATCTCCACCAGGTTGAACTTGTTCAGCCGCGCCTCGGCCTGCAGGGCGACGATCGGCTCCTTGCCGTAGGCCGAGTCGTGGTACAGGTAGACGATCTTCTTGCCGTTCAGCGACCCGCCGCTCTTGGTGGCCAGGTACTTGACGATGGCCGACACCTGCATCTGGTACGTGGTGACCAGCGGGAAGGCGTACGGGAACACCGAGCCGTCCACGGCATCCGTGCGGCCGTAGCCCATCATCACCAGCGGCACCTTGTCGGCGGCGGTCTTGTCGACCAGCGCGTAGGAGATGCCGGTGGACATCGAGTGATACGCCGTGCCCTTGGTCGTGGGGTTCTTCGACTTGAGCCGCTCGTAGCACTCCACGCCCTTGGCGTTGTTGTATTCGGTCTCGCACTCTTCCCAGCCCAGCTTCACGCCGTTGATGCCGCCGTCCTTGAGGTTGACGTAGTTCAGGTAGTCGATGAAGCCGCCGTAGAACGACTGGCCGTTGGCGCCGTAGGGCCCCACGCGGTAGCTTGGCAACGCCACGAACTGCTCGTTGGCCTGTGCCAGCGCCGGCAGCGACGGTGCCAGCAGGGCCGCCGCCACGCCAACCGCCAGGGCGGCGCGCTGCACATTGCGAATCAGGGTTGTCATGACAGTCTCCTTGACCTTTCGCCTCGTAGACGGGCGTTGTTATGGGCTACGACGATGAATCAATGCGGGAACGGCCAGAGCCGCAGCTTCTCCTTGGCGATCTGCCACAGCCGCGCCAGGCCGTGCGGCTCCACGATCAGGAAGAAGATGATCAGCGCGCCGAACACCATCAGCTGGATGTGCGACACCGTGGCGTTCGTGAACGGCAGATGCAGCAGCGCGGCCAGGCCGGGCAGCACGTTGTCGAGGAAGATCGGCAGCAGCAGGATGAACGCGGCGCCGAGGAAGGAGCCGAGGATGCTGCCCACCCCGCCGATGATGATCATGAACAGGATGCGGAACGAGAGGTCCAGCGAAAAGCCGTCCGGCTCCACCGAGCCCAGGTAGCAGAACGCATAGAGCGCGCCGGCCACGCCGCAGTAGAACGAGCTGACCGCGAAGGCGAGCAGCTTGGTGCGCATCAGCGGAATGCCGATGACCTCGGCGGCCACGTCCATGTCCCGCACGGCCATCCAGGCGCGGCCGGTGGCCGAGCGCACCAGGTTCTTGGCGACGAACGCCAGCACCGTGACAAAGGCCAGCACGAACAGGTACTTGCGCACCGGGGTGTCGATGGCGAAGCCGAAGAGGTCCAGCCGCTGCGCGGTGATCACGCCCGACGAGCTGTTGTTCGACAGCCAGGGGAACTTGGTCAGCGCCCAGACCACGAAGAACTGCGCCGCCAGCGTGGCCACGGCGAGGTAGAAGCCCTTGATCCGCAGCGAGGGCAACCCGAACGCCACGCCCACCAGCGCCGCCGACAGCCCGGCCAGGATAAAGGTGGCCAGCACCGGGATGCCTTCGATCCGCAACTGGAAGTTGTACGCCGCGTAGGCGCCCACGGCCATGAAGGCCGCCGTGCCCAGCGAGAGCTGGCCGGCGTAGCCGGTCAGGATGTTCAGCCCCAGCGCCGCGAGCGAGAAGATCAGGAACGGGATCAGGATCGCGCTGAACCAGTATTCCGAGGCCGTGAACGGCACCGCGACGAAGGCCACCGCCATCAGCACGGCAAAGCCGATGCGGTCCTGCCGGATCGGGAAGATCTGGCTGTCGGCGATGTAGCTGGTCTTGAACTGCCCGGCTTCACGATAGAGCATGGTGTCGGTCTCCGGACGGGTTACACGCGGTCGATGTGCTTCTCGCCGAACAGCCCTTCGGGCCGCACCAGCAGGAACAGCAACGCGAATACATAGGGGAACCAGCCTTCGATGCCGCCAAAGTTGCCGCCGAACATCGACTGGAACACCGGCGGGATGTAGATCTCGGCCAGCTTCTCGGACGCGCCGATGATCAGCCCGCCGACGATGGCCCCCGGCACCGAGGTGAAGCCGCCCAGGATCAGCACCGGCAGCGCCTTGAGCGCGGTCAGCGTCAGCGCGAACTGCACGCCGTTGCGGGAGCCCCAGAGCATGCCCGCCACCAGCGCCACGAAGCCGGCCACGCCCCAGACAATCGCCCAGATGTGCTGGAGCGGAATGCCAAGCGAGAGCGCCGCCTGATGGTCATCCGCCACCGCGCGCAGCGCGCGGCCCACCTTGGTGTACTGGAAGAACAGCGCCAGCGCGGCCACCAGCACGGCGGCAATCGCGGCGGCGGCCAGGTCGAACTTCGAGAGGACGATGTTGAAGCGGGTGAGGATGGCCTCGATCGGCTCGTCCACGATGCCGAGGTTGATCGGCCGCACCTCGTTGCCGAACAGCAGCGGCCCGAGTCCTTCCAGGAAGAACGACAGCCCGATGGTCGCCATGAACAGCGTGATCGGCGGCTGGTTGACCAGCTTGCGCAGCACCAGCCGCTCGGTGCTGATGCCCACGATGACCATGACCACGAACGCGCCGATGAACGCCGCCCACATCGGCATGCCCTTGTCCATCAGCCCCACCACGGCCAGCGCGGCGAAGTAGACCATCGCCCCCTGCGCGAAGTTGAACACGCCGGACGCCTTGTAGATCAGCACGAAGCCCAGCGCCACGAGCGAGTACATCAGCCCGGAGAGCAGCCCGCCGATCAGGATTTCGAAGAAGAAGGTCATGATGGGGCGCTCAGTGCGAGGTGCCGAGGTAGGCACGGATTACGTCGGGATTGGCCTTGACCTCCTCGGGCGTGCCGTCGCCAATCTTCTTGCCGTAGTCGAGCACGACCACGCGGTCGGAGATGTCCATGACCACGCCCATGTCGTGCTCGATCAGCACGATGGTGGTGCCGAACTGCTGGTTCACGTCGAGGATGAAGCGGCACATGTCCTGCTTCTCCTCCACGTTCATGCCGGCCATCGGCTCGTCCAGCAGCAGCATCGACGGCTCCGCCGCCAGCGCGCGCGCCAGCTCCACGCGCTTCTGCAGGCCGTACGGCAGGCGCCCCACCGGGGTCTTGCGGATAGCCTGGATCTCGAGGAAGTCGATCACCTCCTCCACCTTGTGGCGGTGCCGGATCTCCTCGGCGCGCGCCGGGCCCCACCACAGCGCGTGCGCGAACAGCCCGGTGCGGAACTGGGTGTTGCGGCCGGTCATGATGTTGTCCAGCACGGTCATGCCCTTGAACAGCGCGATGTTCTGGAACGTGCGCGCAATGCCCTGCCGCGCGGCGGCGGTGGGATGCATCTGGCGCCGTTCCTCGCCCCGGAACACGATGCGGCCCTGCTGCGGGTGATAGACGCCGTTGATCACGTTCAGCATCGAACTCTTTCCCGCGCCGTTCGGGCCGATGATCGCGCGGATCTCGTGCTCGCAGACGTCGAACGAGATGTCGGTCAGCGCCTTCACGCCGCCGAACGCGAGCGAGATGTGCTGGAGGTCCAGGATCACGTCGCCGCGGGTGCGGGTGTGCAGGGTGGAGTCCGGCTCCAGCGCATCGCCGGTGCGCAGCCCCTCGTGCTGCACGCCGTCGGCGTGCCCCGGCGCGGCGATCGTGCCCGCCGGCGCCATCGTGCCCGTGGCGTCCACGCGCCATGTCATCTGCGTCATGCCATTCCCCTGTTCATGCCGCGCGCGCGCCGCCCGTGGGCGGGAAGCGCTTGACGTCCACCAGCTTCAGCGTGGCCGAGACACTGCCCTCGCGGCCATCCTCGAACTTCACGCGCGTCTCGATGAACTGCTCGGGCTTGCCCGCGTACAGCGCATCCACCAGCACCGCGTACTTCTCGGCGATGAAGCCGCGCCGCACCTTGCGCGTGCGCGTCAACTCGTCGTCATCCGGGTCCAGTTCCTTGTGCAGGATCAGGAAGCGCGCCACCTGCGAGCCGGCCAGCATGGCGTCCGCCGCCAGGTCGGCGTTCACCTGCTCCACGCACTCGGCGATCATCGCGATCACATCCGGCTGGGCGGCCAGGTCCACGTAGCCGGCATAGGCCAGGTGGCGGCGCTCGGCCCAGTTGCCCACCGCATCGAAATCGATGTTGATGAAGGCGCAGACCGACTCGCGGTCCGTGCCGAAGGCCACCGCCTCCTTGATGTACGGGAAGAACTTGAGCTTGTTCTCGATGTACTTCGGCGCGAACATCGACCCGTCGGCCAGCTTGCCGACGTCCTTGGCGCGGTCGATGATCTTGAGGTGGCCGTCGGCGTCGATCACGCCGGCGTCGCCGGTCATGAAGTAGCCCTCGTCGTTAATGGCCTCGCGCGTGGCGTCGTCGCGCTTGTAGTAGGACTTGAGCAGCCCCACGCCGCGCACCAGCACCTCGCCGTTCTCGGCGATGCGGATCTCCATGCCCGGCGCGGCCGGGCCGACGGAGTCGAACTTGACCTGCCCGTCCGGCTGCAGGCACACGTAGGCGCAGGTCTCGGTCTGCCCGTAGAACTGCTTCAGGTTCACGCCGATGGAGCGATAGAAGCGGAAGAGGTCCGGGCCGATGGCCTCGCCGGCGGTGTAGCCCACGCGGATGCGGCTCATGCCGAGCACGTTGCGCAGCGGGCCGTAGATCAGCCATTCGCCCAGCGTGTAGCGCAGCCGGTCCGCCAGCGGCACGGGGCGCTTGTCGAGGATGTCCGCGCCGCAGCGGCGCGCCACGCCCATCGCCCAGTCGTACAGGCGGCGCTTGACCCAGCCGGCGTCCTCCATGCGGATCATCACCTGCGTCAGCAGCCCTTCATAGATGCGCGGCGGGGCGAAGTAGTAGGTGGGGCCGATCTCGCGCAGGTCCGTCATCACGGTCTCGCGCGATTCCGGGCAGTTCACCGTGAAGCCGGCGACCAGCGCCTGCGCGTACGAGAACAGGTTGTCGCCCACCCAGGCCATCGGCAGGTAGGAAAGCACGTCGTCGTCGGGGCCGAGCTTGTCGAACTGGCAGCCGTTGCGCGCCGCGCCGATCAACCCCTGGTGCGAATGGCAGACGCCCTTGGGCTTGCCGGTGGTGCCAGAGGTGTAGAGGATGATCGCGGTGTCGTCGGGCTGGCCGGCCTGCACCTGCTCGTCGAAGAAGCCGGGGTGCGCGGCATCGTACTCGCGGCCGATCTCCTGGAGGCGTTCGTAGGAGAGCAGCGAGGGATGGTCGTAGTCGCGCAGGCCGCGCGGGTCTTCGTAGATCAGATGGCGCACGGCGCGGCCGCGCGCGGCGAGCTGGGCCTCCACCTCGAGCAGCTTGTCTACCTGCTCCTGGTCCTCGACCACGGCGAATTCGATCTCGGCGTCTTCCAGCACATAGACCATCTCGTTGGCGATGGCGTCCTGGTAGAGCGGCACGGGCACGCCGCCGAGCGCCTGCGCGGCGGTCATCGCCCAGTAGAGACGCGGGCGGTTGTCACCCACCACGGCCAGGTTCATGCCGCGCCGGAACCCAAGCGCGGCCAGCCCGCAGGCGAGCGCGCGCACCTCGCGCGCGGCTTGCGACCAGCTGTATGTCTGCCAGATCCCGAGATCCTTCTCGCGATGGGCCGGATGATCCGGCCGCTGCGTGGCGTGCGCCAGCAGGCATCGCGGGAAGGTCGTTGCCGACGATTCCTGCATCGCTGTCTCCTCTCCCCCAGGGGGCGTAGGGGCCACGCCGGGTATCAAGCCGCCGGACCGGTCGCTATACTGGGCGCCAGGCGGCGCTTCTCGCACCGCATCAAGCCGCCAAGCCTTGTGAGATCAGGCCGGGCCGGTTCCGTTGTGATCGTAAGATAGCCGATGCCATCCCCCCGGGTTGTCACGCCGATGACAATTCCGGGTTAATCCCTACGGGAGCACCGAATGGCGATTTCCCATGATTTCATCGACCGCTGCGCCTGGGCCGTCGACCTCAGCCCGGCCCAGCGCGACCGTGTGAAGCGCGTGACTACCGTGCGCGAGTACAGCCAGGGCGACTATGTCTGCCACAAGGGCGACCTGGCCGAGCACTGGCTGGGGGTGGTGGAAGGCATCATCAAGATCACCACGGTGTCGCCCTCGGGCAAGTCGGTGACCTTCACCGGCGTGCCGACCGGCGGCTGGTTCGGCGAAGGCGCGGTGCTGAAGTCGGAGATCCGCAAGTACGACGTGATGGCGCTGCGCCGCTCGCGCATCGCGTTCATCCCGCGCGAGACTTTTCAGTGGCTGCTGGATACCAGCCTGCCGTTCACGCGCTTCCTGCTGATGCAGTTCAACGAGCGGCTCGGGCAGTTCATTGCGGCGGTGGAGTACGAACGGCTGCTGGACATCGATTCGCGCGTGGCGCGCGCGGTGTCGTCACTGTTCAACGAACACCTGTATCCGGGGTTGGGGAATACGCTGGAGATCTCGCAGGAGGAGATCGGCCTGCTCGCCGGCATCTCGCGGCAGCGCGCCAACCAGGCGCTGAAGGTGCTGGAGCAGCAGGGGCTGGTGCGGGTGGACTACGGAGTGATCGAGGTACTCGACCTGGAGGGGCTGCGGCAGTACGGGGAGTGAGGGTCTCCCCCCTCCTCCTGGAAGAGGGGGGGGCAGCGATCGACTTACTTGCTGTACACGTAAACCCCACGCCCGGTCTTGCGGCCGAGGTAGCCGGCGGCGACCATCTCGCGCATCAGCATCGCCGGACGGTACTTCGGATCGGCGAACTCGGTGTAGAGCACTTCCATCACCGCCAGCATCGTATCCAGGCCGATCATGTCCGCCAGCGCCAGCGGCCCGATCGGATGGTTGCAGCCCAGCTTCATCCCCTCGTCGATTTCCTCCGGCGACGCCAGGCCCTCGCCCAGCACGCAGAATGCCTCGTTGATCATCGGGCAGAGGATGCGGTTCACCACGAAGCCCGGGCTGTTCTTCACCGTGATCGGATACTTGCCCAGCCGCTTGGCCAGCTCCTCGACGTCCGCATGCGTGGCATCGCTGGTCTGCAGGCCGCGAATCAGCTCCACCAGCGCCATCATCGGCACCGGGTTGAAGAAGTGCATGCCGATGAAGTGGTCCGGGCGCGAGATCGCCGCAGCCAGCTTGGTGATCGAGATCGACGAGGTGTTCGACGCCACGATCACGTGCGCGCCGACGATGCTGTCGATCTGCTTGAGGATCTTGAGCTTCAGCTCATGGTTCTCGGTGGCGGCCTCGATGACGATATCGGCTTTCTTGAGGTCATCGTAGGCGGTGCTGCCGTGGATGCGCGCCAGCGCTGCCGCCTTGTCGGCCTCGGTCGCCTTCTCCTTCTTGATCAGCCGGTCCATGCTGCCGGCCACCGTGGCGATGCCCTTCTGCACGGCGGCGTCGCTGATATCGACCATCACCACGTCCAGGCCAGCTACTGCGCAGGCCTGGGCGATGCCGTTGCCCATCGTGCCGGCACCGACGATGCCTACTGTCTTGATTGCCATGTCGAACTTCCTTGTGTCGTTACGTGTATCCGGGAATGAAATCGGGACCGATCAGGCCGGCAGCTTCGCCAGCGCCGCGATCACGCGTTCGGCGTGCTCCTTGAGCACGGCCATGTCCTGCTGCTCGCGCGCATGGCCGCGAATCGGCTGGTCCGCGTAGCGCGGCACGATGTGGAAATGGATGTGCGGCACGGTCTGCCCCGCCGCCACGCCGTTGAACTGGGTGATGACCATGCCGTCCGGCTGGAAGGCCTCGCGCACGGCACGCGCCACGCGCTGCGTGGACTTGATCGCCGCCGCCGCGCCGGCCTCGGACAGGCCGAACAGGTCCACTGCCTGCTCCTTCGGCACGACCAGCGCGTGGCCGTCGGTCTGCGGCATGATGTCCATGAACGCGATGGTGTCCGCGTCCTCGTAGATCTTGAAGCACGGGAGTTCGCCACGCAGGATGCGGGCGAAGATGTTCTGGTTGTCGTACTCGGCTTGCATGGCTGTCTCGGGAAGAAAAAGCCCGCCTCGCGGCGGGCGATGGGGGCAGTTTAACGTCCTCCCCCGGTTCATAACACCCCGTGGCTACATGTTGCGCCGATACTGCCCGCCGACCTCGAACAGCGTGTGCGTGATCTGCCCTAACGAGCACACGCGCACGGCGTCCATCAGCACTGCGAACACGTTCTGGTTGGCGATCACGGCCTGGCGCAGCCGCTCCAGCATCGCCGGGGCGTCCGCCGTGTGGCCCTGCTGGAATTCCGCCAGGCGGTTCAGCTGGCTCTGCTTCTCCTCCTCGCTCGAACGCGCCAGTTCCAGCTTCTGCGGCGTCGGGTCGCCTTCCGGATTGCGGAACGTGTTCACGCCGATGATCGGCAGCGTGCCGTCGTGCTTCAGCTGCTCGTAGTACATCGACTCCTCCTGGATCTTGCCGCGCTGGTAGCCGGTTTCCATCGCCCCGAGCACGCCGCCACGCTCGGCGATGCGCTCGAACTCCTGCAGCACGGCCTCTTCCACGAGGTCGGTCAACTCCTCGATCAGGAAGCTGCCCTGATTCGGGTTCTCGCACTTCGCCACGCCCCATTCGCGGTTGATGATGAGCTGGATGGCCAGCGCGCGGCGCACCGATTCGCCGGTCGGCGTGGTGATCGCCTCGTCATAGGCGTTGGTATGCAGCGAGTTGCAGTTGTCGTAGATGGCGATCAGCGCCTGCAGCGTGGTGCGGATGTCGTTGAAGTCGATTTCCTGCGCGTGCAGCGAGCGTCCCGACGTCTGGATGTGGTACTTGAGCTTCTGGCTGCGATCGTTGGCGCCGTACTTGTCGCGCATCGTCACGGCCCAGATGCGGCGCGCCACGCGGCCCAGCACGCTGTACTCGGGGTCCATGCCGTTCGAGAAGAAGAACGACAGGTTCGGCGCGAAGTCGTCGATATGCATGCCGCGCGCGAGGTAGGCCTCCACGTAGGTGAAGCCGTTCGAGAGCGTGAACGCGAGCTGGGAGATCGGGTTCGCGCCGGCCTCGGCGATGTGATAGCCCGAGATCGACACCGAGTAGAAATTGCGCACCTGATGGTGGACGAAGTACTCCTGGATGTCCCCCATCACCTTCAGCGAGAACTCGGTGGAAAAGATGCACGTGTTCTGGCCCTGATCCTCCTTGAGGATGTCTGCCTGCACCGTGCCGCGCACGTTCTGGAGCACCCAGGCGCGGATCTTCGATTCCTCGTCGGCGGTCGGCTCGCGGCCGTTGTCGACGCGGAACTTGTCCAGCTTCTGGTCGATGGCGGTGTTCATGAACATCGCCAGGATGGTCGGCGCGGGTCCGTTGATGGTCATCGACACGGACGTGCTCGGACTGGTCAGGTCGAAGCCGTCGTAGAGCACCTTCATGTCGTCGAGCGTGGCGATGCTGACGCCCGAGTTGCCGACCTTGCCGTAGATGTCCGGGCGCAGGTGCGGGTCTTCGCCGTAGAGCGTGACCGAGTCGAACGCGGTGGAAAGGCGCTTGGCGTCCATCCCTTCCGACACCAGCTTGAAACGGCGATTTGTGCGGAATGCATCACCCTCGCCAGCGAACATGCGGGTGGGGTCCTCGCCCTCGCGCTTGAACGCGAACACGCCGGCCGTGTACGGGAAGCTGCCCGGCACGTTCTCGCGCATCAACCATTTCAGGATCTCGCCGTCGTCCTCGAAGCGCGGCAGCACCACCTTGCGGATCTTGGTGCCGGAGAGCGTGGTGGTCACCAGCCCCGTGCGGATCTCCTTGTCGCGGATCTTCACCACGTATTCGTCGCCGCTGTATGCCTGCTGCATCTGCGGCCACATCGCCAGCAGCTTGCGCTCCACGGCGCCGAGGGCGGCGTCACGGTCAGCGGCCAGCGTGTCCAGCGTGGCGGTGTCGCCGCCGGCGTCGGCCTGCCTGACCATCGCCCCGGCGGCGCGCAGCTGCTGGCGCTCGCGCGCCAGCCGGCTCTGTTCGGCCACGCGGCGATGGTAGGCGCGCACGGTATCGGCCAGCTCGGCCAGATAGCGGCTGCGCGCCGGCGGCACGATCACGTTCTGGCCAGTGGAGATCCGGCCGCTGGTGGCCGGCAGCACGCCGGGTTTCAGCGCCAGGCCGCGCCCGGCGAGGGCGGCGGCCAGCCCCTGGTAGAGCATCGTCACGCCATCGTCATTGAAGCGCGACGCCTGCGTGCCATAGACCGGCATCTCGTCGGGCTTGCTGTGCCACTGCTCGCGGTTGCGCTGCACCTGCTTGGCTACGTCGCGCCAGGCGTCCTGCGCGCCCTTGCGGTCAAACTTGTTGATGGCGACGAAGTCGGCGAAGTCGAGCATGTCGATCTTCTCGAGCTGGCTCGCCGCGCCGAACTCGGGCGTCATCACGTACAGCGACAGGTCCACGTGCGGCACGATGGCCGCATCGCCCTGCCCGATCCCGGACGTCTCCACGATCACCAGATCGAAGCGGGCGGCCTTGCAGGCGGCAATCACGTCCGGCAGCGCCTGGGAAATCTCCGATCCGGCCTCGCGCGTGGCCAGCGAGCGCATGAACACGTTCGGATGGTTGATCGCGTTCATGCGGATGCGGTCGCCCAGCAGCGCACCGCCGGACTTGCGCCGCGACGGATCGATCGAGATCACGGCAATCGACAGCGCGTCCTGCTGGTCCAGCCGGAAACGGCGGATCAGCTCGTCCGTCAGCGACGACTTGCCGGCGCCACCCGTCCCCGTAATGCCGAGCACCGGCGTGGTGGCGGTCTTCGCCCGGGCATGGAGGGTCTCGACCAGCGCCGGGTCGGCGCGGCCGTTCTCGAGCGCGGTCATCAGCTGGGCCAGCGCGCGGCGGTCGCCACCGGCCACGGCATCGAGCGAGGTGGGCGCGTAACGGGTCAGGTCGATATCGCAGCGCTGCACCATGTCCGCGATCATGCCGGCCAGGCCCATGCGCTGGCCGTCCTCGGGGCTGTAGATGCGCGCCACGCCGTAGGCCTGCAGCTCGCGGATCTCGTCCGGCACGATCACGCCGCCGCCGCCGCCGAACACCTGGATGTGCTCGCCGCCGTGCTCGCGCAGCAGATCGATCATGTATTTGAAGTATTCGACGTGCCCGCCCTGATAGCTGGAGATGGCGATGCCCTGGGCATCCTCCTGCAGCGCGGCGGTCACCACCTCGTGCACGGAGCGGTTGTGGCCCAGGTGGATCACCTCGCAGCCGTGGGACTGGAGGATGCGCCGCATGATGTTGATCGAGGCGTCATGGCCGTCGAACAGCGAGGCGGCAGTTACAAACCGCACCTTGTTGGTCGGCGTGGCGGGCGTGGTGGGCGTCATGGCGCCCTTGCCCGTGGCTGCGCGCGGCTTGGGCGCGGTCCTGCTCACATCGGAAAGATCAGTCATTGTCTCCACCGCTCGGATATGTGGCTGGCGTGCCACGCGCCGGCGGTTCTGACGACCGCACTGACGGGGCCGGACGATTATATGACGTTTACGTTAACGTAAGGCAAGGCGGGCAGGAAGGCTGCGCGCCAAGGGTCATGACGGCATCCTCGCATGGCGGGAGGGATTGGACCAGCGGGGTTGGCCCGGATGGAGCGCGGCAGGCACTTGCCCGCCGCGTGATGTTGCGGAGGCTCAGGCGTGGATCTGCGGGCAGTCGCCGAAGGCGTCCGTCTTGCGGGCGCGCCAGCGGCGCAGCAACTGGCGGGCGATGGCGGCGGCACGCTCGAGCGATAGGGGCGCGGGGGTCTCGGCCAGCTGGAAGCGGGCCAGCGGCGACTCGCCCGACAGCCAGACCTGCGCGCCCTCGGGGAGCGCGAAGACGTCACCCGGCCGCAGCCAGATATCGGCGGCCTGCCCTTCGATGGTCAGCCACAGCCGGCCTTCGAGCACGGCGACGCTCTGGCCATGCCGGACGCGCCAGCTTACGGGCTTGCCCGGTTCATCGAGTTCAAAGGTCCTGAGTTCACGCATGGGGGTCTCCTCGTTCTGCCCGGCGGAGCGGCGTCGATGGTCTACGCGGACGCCTCCGCCACGCTTCCATTATTCATGGCGAGGATTACAATCCCATGCACAGTTCCGAACAGTTTTCGATGAACTGTTCAGTAGTTTTTGCTGACAGTTCGCCCCCCTCGCCCCACCGCCCCCGCCATGAAGCTCGTCCTCGACCCCTCCACCGGTGTACCGCTGACCGAGCAGATCGTGCTCGCCGTCAAAGCCTGGATCAGCTCGCGGGAAGCACTGCCGGGCGCCCGCCTGCCGTCGATCCGCCAGCTGGCCGCCGAACACCACATCAGCCGCTTCCCGGTTATCGAGGCCTATGACCGACTGGTCTCCCAGGGGCTGCTCGATTCCCGCCAGGGCTCGGGCTTCTACGTGGCGGACAGCACGCTGGCCGGCCGCAGCGGCCGGGGCTGGTCCGATCCGAGCCTGGCCGAAGACCTGTCGGTCCATATCATCGACCAGTTCCACCACCCCAGCGGCGCGCTGAAGCTGGCTGGCGGCTTCGTGCCCGAGGAATGGCGCGATGTGGAGGGGCTGACGCAGGCCATCCGCCATATCACCCGGCATGACATCGACAGTGTGATCCACTACGCCACGCCGCTCGGCCACCCGGAGCTGCGCAAGCAAGTGCTCACGCGCGTGCGGCAGGTGGGCGTGCAGGCCGAGCTGTCGCAGGTGCTGATCACCACTGGGGCCAGCCAGGCGCTCGACCTCGTCGTGCGGCACCTGCTCAAGCCTGGCGACACCGTGTTCGTCGAAGACCCCGGCTACTACAACCTGTTCGGCCTGCTGCGGCTGCACGGCGTGCAGCTGGTGGGCGTGCCGCACACCCCGAACGGCCCCGACCCGGAAGCCTGCGAGCGCCTGCTGCGCGACCACAAGCCCAAGCTGTTCTTCACCAACAGCATTCTCCAGAACCCCACCGGCTCCACGCTGACGCCGCCGGTGGCGTTCCGGCTGCTCGAACTGGCGCGCAGGCACAACTTCCGCTTCGTCGAGGACGACATCTTCTCGGACTTCCAGCTCACCTTTACGGACCGGCTGGCGACGCTCGACCAGCTCGAGCACGTTATCTATATAGGCGGGTTCTCAAAAACCGTGTCGGCGGCGCTGCGCGTGGGCTACCTCGTGGCGGACAAGGCGCTGGTCAAGGACCTGATCGACGTGAAGGTACTGACCAGCGTGGCCGGCTCGCATTTCGCCGAAGCCGTGACGGCGACGATGCTGGAACGCGGCGCCTATCGCAAATATGTGGAGCGCCTGCGCGTGCGCACCCGCGAGGTGACCGCCGATGCGGTGAAGATCCTCGGCGAGAGCAACTGGGAAGTGTTCTGCGAGCCGGCGGGCGGCAACTTCCTGTGGGCCCGGCCGCGCGGCATGGCCGACTCGCGCGACCTCGTCACGCTGGGCGAGCAGTACGGCATCGCGCTGGCGCCGGGGCACTTCTTCCGCCCGGCCGGCGAGACCACGCCCTGGGTGCGCATCAACTCGGCCTATGCCGGCGAGGCGCGCTCACGCGCCTTCCTGGCCGATGCGGGGTCGCGGAACGCGTAACCTCCGGCCGGCTAGCCCTCCGCGTCGCCGCCGTGGTTGTGCAGCACCGCGTTGCGGCGCGAGTAGGCGAAGTAGACCACCAGCCCGAGCGCGAGCCAGCACAGGAAGGCGACCCACGTCAGCCATTGCAGGTGCGCCATCAGGAACAGGCAGAACCCCACCGCCAACAGCGGCACCACGGGCACGCCGGGGCAGTGGAAGCCGCGCGGCAGGTCCGGCCGGGTGCGGCGCAGCACCAGGATGGCAATCGAGATCAGCGTGAAGGCTGCCAGCGTGCCGATATTGATCAGCTCGGCCAGCACGTTCAGCGGCACAAAGCCGGCGATGGCGGCGAAGATCAGCCCGACCGTCCAGGTGGCGACGAACGGCGTGGCGTGCACGGGATGGACGGCCGAGAGCGCCTCGGGCAGCAGCCCATCGCGCGACATCGCAAAGATGATCCGCGTCTGCCCGTAGGTCATGACGAGGATCACCGTGGTCATGCCGAGGATGGCGCCGAGATCGACAAACCCCGCCACCCAGTTCTGCCCGGCGTACTGGAGCGCCAGCGACACCGGGTGATCGACCCCCGCGAATTTCGCGTACGGCACGATGCCGGTCATGATGGCGGCCACCACCACATAGAGAATGGTGCAGACCGCCAGCGAGCCGATGATGCCGATCGGCAGGTCCCGGCGCGGGTTGCGCACCTCCTCCGCCGCCGAAGTCACCGCGTCGAAGCCGATGAACGCGAAGAACACCAGCGCGGCGGCGTTGAAGATGCCGGTCATGCCGAACGGCGCGAACGGCTCCCAGTTGACCGGCCGCACATGCCACACGCCGACGACGATAAACAGCAGCACCACGCTGACCTTGATCGCCACCATCACGTTATTGAGCCGCGCCGACTCGCGCACGCCGTAAGACACCACCCAGGTAATCGCCAGCATGATCAGCACGGCCGGCAGGTTCAGCACGGTCTCCACGCCGGGCACCGCCCCCGGCGCCGCCGTGAGCGCCACGGGTAGCCGAATCCCGAATCCGGCCACCAGCGACTGGAAGTACCCCGACCACCCCACCGACACCGCCGACGTGGCCAGCCCATATTCGAGCAGCAGATCCCACCCGATCATCCACGCCACGATCTCCCCCAGCGTGGCGTAGCTATAGGTATAGATCGACCCCGACACCGGGATGGCCGACGCAAACTCGGCATAGCAAAGCGCCGCAAACCCGCACGCCATCGCCGCGATCACGAACGACACCGTCAACGCCGGCCCCGCCGTGAGCGCCCCGGTCCCCGTCAACACGAAGATCCCGGTGCCGATGATGGCGCCAATCCCCATCATCACCAGATCCACAGGCCCGAGCACCTTGCGCAACCCGTCGTGCGCGCTGACCTCGAGCATGGCATCGATGTTCTTGGTGCGAAACAGACTCATGGCGAGGGCTCCGACGGGGGTGGGTCAGATCATTGTTGTGCTTGGGGACGGTTTGGGGAAGGGGAATATCGGCTGGGTCTCTCGCACGCATTGACTCCCTCTGATGACATTTTCAACATTTCAGTGCGTTGCGCTATGTACTATTGGCCCATGCTGACCCTTGACACAGACGACTTCAAGCTTCAAATCAGGCCGGTTTCCGCGCGGCGTGAAGAGCCGGGAGGCCCCTATCTCGAATGGATCGATGTCCGGATCGACTTGACTGCCCCGGGCATTCGCGCCGAGGGGGCATGGAGTGTCATGCCTGGGGAATTGCGGCAGTTTCAACAACAGCTGGAGACCATGCAAACCCAACTCCAGGTGGGACAAACAGCCGAGTTGGCAGGTGTTGAAGCTGGCTTTTCGCTGATATTGCGAACGCTTGATCAAGGGCAGATCATTGGCGACTGGCGGTTTCAGCCAGCACCACCCGTTGGCGCATGGATTACAGGGCAATGTGGGCTGGATCAGTCCTTCCTAGGCGAACTTCTGCGAGGGATCGACGCGCTTCTGTCCTTTTCTGGTTGAGCCATCTAGGCTGCCTCAATAAGAAACTGCGGAGTCCACACACCCGCCATTCCGCACTTCTCACCATCACTTCGCCACCGGCATCATGCAGCGCGTGTAGAACCAAGCCAGCCTCAGGCCACTGCAACATTTTCATTACGAACCCGCGCGGTTTGAGATATCTCAAATGTGTCTGGCCGTTGAACAGCTAGCGTCGATCCTCCTTTTCTGACAGGAGGTAGGTTGCAATGGCTCAGTTGGACGAGATGGAAGGCGTGCGCGTAGTCCTGAGCGCGCCGCAGTTGGCTGCGGTGCTTGCGCATCGCTCGATCAGCCCCGCTGAAACGATGAGCAACCGCCTGTGGGGCGGCCTGGACATCGTCGGCGGCGTGCTGGAGATGGTCGGTGCCGGGGTGCTATGCATCGCACCGGAGCCGACCGGGGTCACCAAGGCAGGTTGCATCGCCTTTGGCATGCATGGCGCCGACACCGCCTGGCGGGGCATGCGGCAGGCATGGACCGGGCGCGACACGGCAACCCTGACCCAGCGGGGCGCCGCCAAGCTGGCCCACACAATGCGGGCGCCGCCCGATATGGCCAACAACATCGGGCTGTCGCTGGACATCGGCGTAGGCTTCGGGCTTGCGGGGATGTTGAAGGCCGCGCGGGTGGCGAGCATTACGCTGGGGCGCATCAATTTGATGCAGCATGAAGCGAAAACTGCGGGCGGCTTGGGCGGGCATACGATCCTGAAACACATCGGGCAAACTGAAGCCCAATTGCGCGCCCGTTTGGTACGGGAGTCGAAGCGGGGTAGGGTATCGACATTCACCAATCTGCACACTGCCGAATGGGCGATTTCCGACGTCATGCGTCGGGAGCAAAATCGAATAGCGGGATGGGCCGCCACCGGAAAAGGCCGACTGGTCCTCACATCTAGCTTGGGGAAACCTGTAGGGAAAGTGCTGTTTCGGAATTCAGGCAAGATGCATGACGCCACTAGCGTTACTGTAGTGCTGGAACCCGTCAGCTACAACGACATGCCGTTCTATATAGTGACGGCCTATACCGGACTTTGACTCCAGATGGCGACACCCAAATACCCTCAACTTTGGCACCTTATCATCGGCTACTTTAACGAGGACGCGGACATGTGGGGAGAAAATATCGAGGAAATCGTCGAGACCTACATGCGTCAATCGGATCCTGACATGCGCAAGAGCGTGATGCGCGAGATAGAAAACATAAAGGCAGACCACCCTTTCGATCTGGATGCAGCATTTGAGAATCTGTTTGGCGGTGAGCCTGACCCGGCGTTATGGGGTTACACCACGCAATCGTTCCTGAATGAGATTGCAAGGGTGCTTCGACAATAAAAAACGGCAGGGTCAAAACCCTGCCGTTTCGCACTTCTACGAACTTTCCCTACCCCCTCACTTCGCCACCGGCATCGTGAATTCGGCTCCCTTGCCGATACTGTCCGGCCAGCGCTGCATGATGCTCTTGTAGCGCGTGTAGAAGCGCACGCCTTCCTCGCCGTAGGCGTGGTGGTCGCCGAACAGCGAACGCTTCCAGCCGCCGAACGAGTGCCAGGCCATGGGGACCGGAATCGGCACGTTGATGCCAACCATGCCCACCTGGATCTGGCGCGAGAAGGCGCGGGCGATGCCGCCGTCGCTGGTGTAGCAGGACACCCCGTTGCCGAATTCGTGGCCGTTGATCAGGTCCACCGCCTCGGCGAAGTCGTGCACGCGCACTACGGACAGCACCGGGCCGAAGATCTCTTCCTTGTAGATCGTCATGTCCGGCTTCACGTGGTCGAACAGCGTGCCGCCGACGAAGAAGCCGCCGTCGTGGCCGTCCACCTTGTGGCCGCGCCCGTCCGTGACGAGCGTGGCGCCTTCGGCCTCGCCCTTGGCGATGTAGCCCTCGACCTTCGCCTTGTGCACGCCGGTGACCAGCGGGCCCATTTCAGCGTCGGCGTCCATGCCATTGCGGATCTTCAGCGCGCGGGCGCGTTCGGCCAGGCGCGGCACGAGCTTGTCGGCCACGTCGCCCACGGCCACGGCAACCGAGATCGCCATGCAGCGCTCGCCGGCGGAGCCGTAGGCGGCACCGATCAGCGCGTCCACGGCCTGGTCCAGGTCCGCGTCCGGCATCACCACGAGGTGGTTCTTGGCGCCGCCCAGCGCCTGCACGCGCTTGCCGTGCTTCGTGCCTTCCGTGTAGATGTACTCGGCGATCGGCGTGGAGCCGACGAACGACAGTGCCTGCACGTCCGGGTGGGCCAGCAGCGCGTCCACGGCGGTCTTGTCGCCCTGCACCACGTTGAACACGCCATCGGGCAGGCCGGCCTGCTTGAGCAGGTCGGCGATCAGCAGGCTCGGCGAAGGGTCGCGTTCGGACGGCTTCAGCACGAAGGTGTTGCCGCAGGCCAGCGCCACCGGGAACATCCACATCGGCACCATCACCGGGAAGTTGAACGGCGTGATGCCGGCCACCACGCCCAGCGGCTGGCGCAGGTTCCAGTTGTCGATGCCGCCGCCGATGTTGTCGGTGAAGTCGGTCTTGAGCAGGTTGGGGATGCCGCAGGCGAACTCCACCACCTCGATGCCGCGCGTGACCTCGCCCTTGGCGTCCGAAAACACCTTGCCGTGCTCGCGCGTGATCAGCGCGGCCAGGTCGTCATGGTGCTTGTCCAGCAGTTCCTTGAACTTGAACAGGATGCGCGCGCGGCGCAGCGGGGCCAGTTCGGACCACGCCGGAAACGCGGCCTTGGCGGCGGCCACGGCGGCACCGACATCGTCGGCGCTGCCCAGCGCCACGCGCGCGGCCACCTCGCCAGTGGCGGGGTTGAATACGTCGGCGAAGCGGCCGGCGCCCTCGGCGGCGGCGCGGCGGACGCTGCCGCCGATGTAGTGATGGATTTCGGCGATCTGCCGGTTTTCAGCGATGTTCACTGCGTCTTCCTCTCAGTCTGTCTTGGCTTACTGCACGTCGTTCAGCGCTTGCCTGACGGTATCGAACAACTGGTCGATCTCCGCCTCGGAAATGATCAGCGGCGGCGAGAACGCCAGGATGTCGCCGGTGTAGCGTACCAGCACGCCGCGCTCGAGGCACTTCAGGAAGGCCTCGTAGGCGCGCACGCCCGGCTGGCCGGGGCGCGGTTCCAGCTCCACGCCGGCCACCAGCCCCAGGTTACGGATGTCCTTCACATGCGGCGCGCCGCGCAGGTCATGCACGGCCGACTCGAACTTCGGCGCCAGTTCGGCGGCACGGCCGAACAGGTTGTCGCGCTGGTACAGGTCCAGCGTGGCGATGGCTGCCGCGCACGCCAGCGGGTGGCCCGAGTACGTATAACCGTGCAGCAGTTCGATGCCGTTCGGCGCCCCGGCGTTGATCACGGTGTCGTGCACCTCGCGGCGCACGGCCACGGCGCCCATCGGCACGGCCGCGTTGTTGATGGCCTTGGCCATGGTGATCAGGTCCGGCGTCACGTTGAAGCGCTCGGCGGCGGTGGCGGCGCCCAGGCGGCCGAACGCCGTGATGACCTCATCGAAAATCAGCAAAATGCCATGCTTGCTGGTGATCTCGCGCAGCTTCTCCAGATAGCCGACCGGCGGCACCAGCACGCCCGCCGAACCGGCCAGCGGCTCGACGATCACGGCGGCCACGTTCGAGGCATCGTGCAGCGCGATGATGCGTTCGAGTTCATCGGCCAGATGGGCGCCCCACTGCGGCTGGCCCTTCGAGTAAGCGGCTTCGGCGATGTTCAGCGTGGCCGGCAGGTGGTCCGTGCCCGGCATCAGGTTGGCCGACCAGGTCTTGCGGTTCGGGCCAATGCCACCCACGGCCATGCCGCCGAAGCCTACCCCGTGATAGCCGCGCTCGCGGCCAATGATGCGCGTGCGCTGGCCCTCGCCGCGCGCACGGTGGTAGGCCAGGGCGATCTTCAGCGCGGTATCGACCGACTCCGAACCCGAGTTCGTGAAGAAAATGCGATCCAGCGGCTTCGGCATGATCGCGGCCAGCTTGGTGGCAGCCTCGAACGAGAGCGGATGGCCCATCTGGAACGGTGGCGCGTAGTCCAGCGTGGCAGCCTGCCGCGCGATGGCATCGACGATTTCCTGGCGGCCATGGCCGGCGGCCACGCACCAGAGGCCGGCACAGCCGTCCAGGACCTTGCGGCCGTCGTGGGTGGTGTAGTGCATGCCGCTGGCCGAGGCCAGCAGGCGCGGGGCGGCCTTGTACTGGCGATTGGCGGTGAACGGCATCCACAGGGCATCCATATCGGGGATCACGGTCTTGGCGGCGTCCATACTTTCTCCTCAGAATCGGGGTGTGGGGGGCGCGGGGCAAAGCGCCCCGGCACGGATTCCGGCAACTCTACCGGCGCGGTCGGGCCGCACGAATATACGGTCGGGAGATCGCTGCCTTACCGTACAGTGTAGTCAGCCTCGACTGTACAGATAGCGGATTGCGCCGCGCACGCGCGCCGGCGCCTGGGTCGACGGCAAAAACGGCGTGTCACCGCTGCGCTGCACCAATCGGCGAGACGCCCGGCCAGGCGGCGTACTTGCCAGTACACTGTACAGGTTTCGCGCCCTGCCGAGTGCCTCATGCTCAACCTGAACCTTGTCCGCAGCCGCCGTGGCGGCGACACCCTGACCGAACAGATCGTGGCCGGCATTGCCGCGCTGGTGGATCGCCGCGCGCTGCGCGCCGGCACGCCCCTGCCGTCGGTGCGCCGCTTTGCGCAGCAGCACAACGTCAGCACATTCACGGTGGCGGAAGCCTACGGCCGGTTGACCGCGCTGGGCTACCTCGCGGCGCGCCCCGGCTCCGGCTACACGGTGGCGCACCGCCACGCACCGGCCGGCCATGCCCGCGCCCCCCACTGGGAGGCGCCGGGGCTCAACGCCGCGTGGCTGCTTTCCGATGTATTCGCCGACCATTCCGTGCCGATCAAGGCCGGCGCGGGCTGGCTGCCCGGCGACTGGCTCAACGAGGAAGGGCTGCACCAGGCCATGCGCAGCGCCGCGCGTGTGCCGGCGGCGCAGGTCTCGGGCTACGGCCATCCGTATGGCTTCGCGCCGCTGCGCGAACACATCGCCACGCATATGAGCCAGTACGGCATGCCGGTGCAGGCGCAGCAGGTGGTACTGACCCAGGGGGCCACGCAGGCGCTGGACCTCGTGGTGCGCACGCTGCTGCGCCCCGGCGAGACGGTCCTCGTGGAAGCGCCCTGCTATTGCAATCTGTTGCAGATCCTGCGGCTGGCCGGGCTGCGCGTGGTGGGCGTGCCGCGCACCGCGGCCGGGCTCGATACCGACGCGCTCGAAGACGCCATCCGCCAGCACAACCCGCGCGCGCTGTTCGTCAATACGGTGCTGCAGAACCCCACCGGCGCCAGCCTGACCAGCATGAACGCCTTCCGCGTGCTGCAACTGGCCGAGCAGCATCGGCTGCTGGTGGTGGAGGACGATATCTACCGCGAGCTGGCCCCGGCCGGGTCGCCGATGCTGGCGGCGATGGACGGCCTCTCGCAGGTGGTCTACGTGAACGGATTCTCGAAGACCATCACGCCGTCGCTGCGCGTGGGCTACCTCGCGGCGAGCCCGGACCTGGCGAAGGCCTTCGCGCGGACCAAGATGGCGGTGGGACTGACCTCGTCCGAGGTCACGGAGCGACTGGTGTATTCCGTGCTGACCAGCGGCCACTACGGCCGCCACGTGGCGGCACTGGCCGAACGGCTACGCGGACAACAGGATCTTGTGACGGAAAAGATGGAGGCGCACGGGCTGGAGGTACTGCTGCGGCCCGAAGGGGGGATGTTCGCCTGGGCGCGGCTGCGCGGCGACGACGCGCCGCCCGCGAGCCGCCTCGCCACGCTGGCGCTGGACCACGGCATCTGGCTGGCACCGGGCTCGTACTTCGAGCCCGACGAGACCGATTCCCCGTGGATTCGCTTCAACGTGGCAACGAGTGATGCCCCGGAACTGTGGGCGTTCTTCGAGGCCTGCCGTGCCGGGCGGCTGCCGCTGGCGCGTGCGGCCTAGGCACGCGCCAACACATCCTCAGAAGCGATAGCGCACGTATCCGGTGTAGAAATTACTGCCCGGATTCGGCCCCTTGATGCTGGCGTTGGAGATGTGCTGGAAGCGGAAGCCCGCTTCCGTGTTGGCATTCTTGCCGAAGCCCACGCCAATACCGACCATGTCGGAGAACTGGAACGCAGTGCCCGAACGGTGCTCGTCGGACGTGCCGGTGTGGGATTGCACGCGCAGACCCACCGACGCCTCGGCGAACGGCACGAAATAGCCGCCCCGCTTTTCCACGCGCAGGATCGGCGACACGCCAAACTCGAACAGGTTCTGCTGGTTGGTGCCGCTACGTGCATCCCATCCGGCGACGTTGAATTCGGCCTGCAGGCGGAACAGCCAGCCCTGCGGATTGCCGTATTGGAGCGGGGTGTTGTAGTTCAGCCCGAGTTCGTACTTGTTGATGTTATGCCCGGGATCACGGCCATAGGCCACGTGCACGGCGGGATGGCTCCAGCCGACCAGTTCCTCGGCGCTGGCGGGCGACGTGGCGCCCGCGGCCAGCGCGGCAACGGCAAGAGTCCGGGTGATAAACAGGGTGCGAGCAGAGAGGGCGGGATGCATGCGGCGTTCTTGTTGTTCTGTCTTCCCGGGGAAGACGACGAAGAGAGATGACTCGACAACACAACTCGGCGCGATTGACAGGCCCTGCCCGCTTCCCGAGGAGGAACGCGGGCGATCAGGCCCAGAGTCGCTCGACCAGCCAGCTCGCGGCAACGCAAATTCCGAGCCAGACGGCGAGGCAACCTGCAATAAATCGGTACGTCATTGTGGAAATGGACTTCTGAGGGGGTCTTGGAACGAAAATGTGCGCGGATTATACATCCATCCGTGAATGTATGTTTGCCCCAAACCTGCCGGGTCAGATACTGCGCAGTCAGACCATGCCAAAAGTCCTCAGTTCGCCATAATGCCAGTGAGCGGCGAACCGTGCACTGAGCCAAACGGGGCGGATCGGACAACACACTGTTCCCCCGCCGCACATAATCCGCCCCGGCTAGCGCTCCCTTAGCCGTTCAGGAACGGCAGCACTTCCGCAAGTAACTGTTCCGGCACTTCCTCCGCAATATAGTGACCGCTCGGCAGGGCATGGCCCGTCACCCGGCGCGCCACCTTGCGCCACGCTTCCAGCGGCTGGAAGCACTTGCCGACCGCGCCGTCGGCGCCCCATAGGGCCAGCATCTCGCACTCCACCTGGCGTCCGGCCGCGGCGTCGGCGCGATCGTGCTCCAGGTCGATGCCGGCGCTGGCGCGGTAGTCCTCGCACAGGCCGTGGGCGGCGCCGGGCAGCTTCAGGCAGCGCAGGTATTCAGCCAGTGCGGCCTCGGTGAACGGCGCGAGGCCCGCGCTGCGCGTGCCCATGGTCTGGCGCAGGTAGAGGTCGGGGTCGGCCTCGATCAGCGTTTCGGGGAACGGCGCGGGCCGGATCAGGAAGAACCAGTGCCAGTAGGCGCGCGCGAAGGCTTCCGAGGTCTGGGCATACATCGCCAGCGTCGGGGCGATGTCCAGCGTGACGAGTTTTTCCACCGCCTGCGGATGGTCGAGCGCCAGCCGGTGCGCCACGCGCGCGCCGCGATCATGGGCCAGCACGCGGAACCGCTCGAAGCCGAGCGCCCGCATCACCGCCATCTGGTCGGCCGCCATGGTGCGCTTGCTGTAGTTTGCGTGGTCGGGCAGCCCGGCGGGCTTGTCGCTGTCGCCATAGCCGCGCAGGTCCGTGGCCACTACCGTGAAATGCCGCGCCAACTCACCGGCCACCTTGTGCCAGATCACATGCGTTTGCGGATGGCCGTGCAGCAGCAGTAGCGGCGGGCCCTCCCCGCCGACCACGGCATGAATCGCCACGCCCTGGCTGTCGATCCGGTGCGTCCTGAATCCTTCAAACATCGGCTGTCTCCTTGGTCTTGATGCGTCGATGCGGCAAGCCGTGCCATGGTAGTCGCCGCGCGTGGGATGCGCATCGCGCGGGGAGTGTAATCGCGGAATCCATCGCTATAATTGCGCAAACTGAACTTCATTCGTGCGCTCGATTCACGAATTGCCGCTATCCATGGACGCCTTCTCGGATCTCGCCTTCTTCGTCCTGCTGGTCAAGCGCGGCAGCCTTGCCGGCGCGGCGCAACAGCTTGGCGTCACGCCTTCGGCGGCCAGCAAGCGGCTGGCGGCGCTGGAGGCGCGGCTGGGCGTGCGGCTGCTCAACCGCACCACGCGGCGGCTGTCGGTCACGCCCGAGGGCGAGTCCTACCTGGCCCAGGGCGGGCGTATCCTGGCCGAACTGGAGGAACTCGAACAGGGCCTGGGCGGCAGCCGGGTGGCGCCGCGCGGGCTGCTGCGGGTGAATGCGACGCTCGGTTTCGGCAGGCGCCACATCGCACCGCTGGTCAGCGACTTCCTGCAGGCGTATCCCGATGTCGAAGTGCAGTTGCAGCTGACCGACCGGGCAATGAACCTTGCCGAGGAAGGCTACGACGTCGGCATCCTCCTCGGCGACCTGCCCGATGCGCGGCTCAACGCCCGCCTGCTGGCGCCGAACCGCCGGTTGCTATGCGCGTCCCCGGCCTACCTCACCCGACACGGCGAGCCGGCCTCGCCCCGTGCATTGCAACAGCATCGTTGCATTGTGATTCGGGAGAGCGAATCGGCCTATGGCACCTGGCATCTCCAGTCGGCAGGCCGGCAGGAGACCGTGAAGGTGCGCGGCCATGCCGCCACCAACGATGGCGAGGCGGCGGCGAACTGGGCGCTCCAGGGGCATGGCATCGTGCTGCGTTCGGAATGGGAGGTGGCGCCGCTGCTGCGCTCGGGCCGGCTGCGGCAGGTGCTGGCCGACTGGGCCTCGCCCCCGGCGGACATCTACGCGGTGTATCTCACGCGCGACAAACTCTCGGCCCGCGTGCGCGCCTTTGTCGACTTTCTGGCCGAACGGCTCGGCGCGTACGAGCAGACCGCGCCCTACCACGGCTGGTAGCCGCCTCGGCTACCCCTGCCGCAGGCAGGGTGGCGGGTGACCAGGCGCGCCATGGCTGGTACCCTTGGGCGGCATCCCCCAACCCCTTCCCGACATGCACACGCACGATCTGTCCGCGTGGACCCATTCCCACGTCTTCGATGCCGGCAACCAGGCTGCCGAGCGCAGCACACGCCTGGTCATGTGGATCACACTCGCCACGATGGTGGTGGAGATTGCCGCCGGCCTCTGGTTCAACTCGATGGCCCTGCTGGCCGACGGCTGGCACATGAGTTCGCACGCGCTGGCGATTGGCCTCTCGGCCTTCGCCTACGCCGCCGCGCGCCGGCTGGCCGCGGATGGGCGCTTCACCTTCGGCACGTGGAAAATCGAGGTGCTGGCGGCCTTCGCCAGCTCCATCTTCCTGCTGGGGGTGGCCGCGCTGATGGTGTTCGGATCGGTGGAACGGCTGTTCAGCCCGCAGCCCATCCACTACCAGGAGGCGATGGCCGTCACCGCCATCGGCCTGCTGGTGAACCTGGGCTGCGCGTTCATCCTCGGCGGCGCGCACCATCATCACGGGCACGACCATGGTCATGAGCATGGGCACCATCACCACGGACATCCCGGTCACCACCATCACGACATCAACCTGCGCTCGGCCTATCTCCACGTGATGGCCGATGCGGCCACCTCGGTGCTGGCCATCGTGGCGCTGGCCGGCGGCTGGTGGCTGGGCTGGAGCTGGCTCGATCCGGTGATGGGGCTGGTGGGCGCGGCGCTGGTCGGCCGCTGGGCCATCGGCCTGATGCGGCAAAGCGGCACGGTGCTGCTGGACCGCGAGATGGACCACCCGGTGGTGGACGAAGTACGAGAGGTGCTGGCCGGCTTCCAGCAGGGCGAAGACGGCACGCGCGTCACCGACCTGCACGTCTGGCGCGTGGGCCGCGAGCAGTTCGCCTGTATCGCCAGCCTGGTCACGCACGACACCACGCTCACGCCGCAGCGTGTACGGCAGGCGCTATCGATCCACGAGGAACTGGCCCACGTGAGCGTGGAGATCAGCCTGTGCGATGACGGGGCACCGCGCCGGCCCGCCCGTCATCGTCATCCCCATCATTCCCACTAGTCGAAATTCGTCGAATTACGGCAGCAGCAGAATGGCGCCGGTGGTCTCGCGGCGCTCGGCGGCCTCGTGCGCGCGGGCGACCTCGGCCAGCGGGAAGCGGGCGCCGATCTCCACCTTCACATGGCCGGCAGCGATGGCATCGAACAAATCCTTCGCATTGGCGCGGAAGCGGGCCGGGTCCGCGTTGTGCGGGAACACCGAGGGCCGGGTCAGGAACAGGCAGCCCTTCTTGTTGAGGATTTCCGGCTCGATGGCCGGCGCCGGGCCGGACGCGCCGCCGTACAGCACCACCAGCCCGAAGGTCTGGGCGCAATCGAGCGAGCCCATGAAGGTGTCCTTGCCCACGGCGTCGTAGACCACGGTCACGCCCTGGCCGCCGGTGGCGTCGCGCACCTGCCTGACCCAATCCCCCTGGCTGTAGTCGATGGCGATGTCGCAACCCGCCGCGCGGGCGCGCTCGCACTTGGCCGCGCCGCCGGCCGTGCCGATCACGCGTGCGCCGAGCGCCTTCGCCCAGCCGGCCAGGATCTGGCCCACGGCACCGGCGGCGGCGTGTACCAGCACCGTGTCACCGGGCTTCACGGCGTGCGTGTGGCGCACCAGATACTGCGCGGTCATGCCCTTGAAGATCACGGCAGCGGCCTGTTCGTCGCTGAGGTTGTCGGGCAGCTTGACCAGCTTGTCCGCCGGCACGTTGCGCGCCTCGGCATAGGCACCGAGGCCGGCGTTCATGTACGCCACGCGATCTCCCACGGCGATGTCCGTCACGCCCGCGCCCACCGCCTCCACCACACCGGCCGCCTCGTGGCCGAGACCCGTGCCCACCGGCAGCGGATAGGTGCCGCGGCGCTGGTACACATCGATGAAGTTGAAGCCGATGGCGGTATGCCGCACGCGCGCCTCGCCGGCCGCCGGGGCCGGCAGCTCGACCGGCGTGAGCTGCATCACTTCGGGCGCGCCAAATTCCTGGAGGCGGATGGCACGGACAGTGGTCGTCATGGGGTCTCCCTGGTCAGGCTTGCAGAATTGGAGCCCCGATTATTGTCGCTTTTGCAAAACCTTGCCGACGGCGGGTCATCCAGGGAGAAACCAGATCAGGACAACATGGCGCACATGCACAGCGCGCTGGTATTGCGCAGGCGCTGGAATTCCTCGCTCTCGAGGACTTCTGTGGGCAGCTTGGAGGCGTGGATCAGCGAGAACCCGTAGCGGGCGAAGTAGCTTGGGCAGCTCGAGGTCAGGAGCACCGCGCGGCGCGTGCCGTTGGCGCGGGCGCGCATCATCACCGCGTTGACGAGATGGCTGGCTACGCCCTGGTCGCGCCATTCGCGCAGCACGGCCACCGAGCGGACGATGGCCGTGTCGCCGAAGCGCTCGGCGCAGGCGCAGCCGACCAGCTCAGACTCCATCAGGGCCACGTGGAACTCGCCCACCAGGCGCGGCAACTCGTCCACCGGCAGGCCGCAGCGCTCCAGCACTGCCGCGATGGCAGGCATATCCGACGGCTGCGCCGCACGCACTCGCAGATCTTTAATCATCGGGAGCCTCTGTTTCTCTCATCGCACCGGGACGGAAACGCCATGGAAGCCCTGCATGGTGAAACCTGCCTCACGTGCTGACACTTGGTGCACGCGCGGCAAACATTATCGTAATCGGGGCGCTATATCCACAGGGAAACTCCGCGTTGCGGCGTACTCAACGCTTGCGGCGCACCTGCCCTGCGGAGCGAGCATGAAATGCGCCAGCGCGCCGGCGGCATGCCACGACATATCACGGCATGCGCTGGAGAAAATGATAGCCGGGGAAAATGACAGATTGGTCAGATCCGTCGAAGGCAATAAAGAGGGGAAAACGGCAGGAGGGGAATGGAGGCGGGGATACGGAATCGAACCGTCGTAAACGGCTTTGCAGGCCGTCGCATCACCACTCTGCCACCCCGCCCCGGAGTCTGGGCGCCCTGGCGGGCGCCTTGCATTCAGTGTGCGGGGCGCAGTGTAGCCGAAGATTTGGAACTCTGCAGAGCGCCTGCCTGCGTGCCCCCTAGGCGTCGGACTCGCCGAGTTCGCCCATCGCGGATTGCAGGTAGTTCTGCACGCCCACCTTGCGCACGAGTTCCAGCTGCGTCTCGAGCCATTCGATGTGATCCTCGGTGTCCGAGAGGATATCGGTCACCACATCGCGCGACACATAGTCGCCAATCGACTCGAAGTACTTGATGGCGCCCTTGCAGCTCGTCTGGGACACCAGCTCCAGCTTCAGGTCGCACCCGAGCATCTCCTCGGCGTTTTCGCCGAGTAGCAGTTTGTCCAGATCCTGGAGATTGGGCAGGCCGTCGAGCATCAGGATGCGCTCGATCAGCTTGTCCGCGTGCTTCATCTCCTCGATGGACTCCTCGTACTCATGCTTGCCCAGCGCGTTCAATCCCCAGTGCCGGTACATGCGCGCGTGCAGGAAATACTGGTTGATCGCGGTCAGCTCATGACGCAGCTGGCCGTTCAGTAACTGGATAGCTTTCTTGTCGCCTTTCATGACATCGACCCCAAAACGCCTTGCACACCACGGTGGACGATTTTTCATGTTAATGGCCGAGGCCAGAAGATCAAGCATCCATATGGCAAATCGCGATAATAAATCCCTTGCCAGACGGGGCTTTACGACACGATGCGGATGATTTTGCGGATGATTGCGATTCCGATTCAGCTACCTTTCGGCACGCGCGAACATAATCCCCAATGTAAAAGGCGCCTCCCTAGGGAAGCGCCTTCGTGCCGGCCGGTAAGCGGTGGAAACGGTTATTCGCCGCTCGCGCGATAGCGGTTGCGCAGATCGCGGATCAGGTCGTGGTTGCGCAGCACCCCCTGGTACTGGCGCTCGATCAGTGCGCGGATGTCGAAGCTCAGGTCGGTTTCCTGGAGCGCGTCGCCATACTTCTTCTTGGCGACGTCCTCGCCCTTCTCGGTTTCCTCGAGGATGGCGAGGTCCGTGCGGTCGGCCACCGCGCTGCGCAGGCTCACCCAGCCGCGATGCAGCGCGCCGGCAATGCTGCCATGGTCCTCGGGCTTGCCGCCGAGGGTCATCACCTGGCTCTGCAACTCGCGTACCGCCGCGCCGCACTCGGTGGCGCGGCTCGAGAACAGCGTCTTCAGCTCCGGATTCTTGGCGTCCTCAGCCGCCTTGCGGAAGCCCTCCTCGCCGTCGCGCGAGACTTCGATCAACTCGTTCAGTACCGAAACGTTGTTATCAGCCATTGTTGGACTCCTCTCACATCGGAGGCGCGCCGTGAGGTCACGGCGACACTTCGCGTGGAACATCCCGCACCATGCCGAGCATGGCGCGGACCTTATATCCACGATAGGAGAGTCGCAGCGCGCAGGCTGTCGGGAGGCCGCGCAAGCGGTTGTCGGCCTGCGCCTACACCCGCTGCATCAGTCCAGCAGGTGACCCATGCGAGACCGCTTGGTGGCGAGGTATTTCTCGTTTTCGGCGTTGGCGGGCACGATGTGACGCATCTGCTCCGTCACGGCCAGGCCGGCGTCTTCGAGCGCCCGGATCTTGATCGGGTTGTTGCTCATCAGGCGAACCGACTTCACGCCCCACTGGCGCAGCATGTCCGCCGCGAACGCGTAGGTGCGGGCGTCGATGGCCTGGCCGAGCGCGAGATTGGCGTCGACCGTGTCCAGCCCGCCGTCCTGCAGCGCATAGGCGCGGATCTTGTTCGAGAGGCCGATGCCCCGGCCCTCGTGGCCGCGCAGGTAGAGCAGGATGCCGCGGCCTTCCTCGGCAATCTTCTGCATGGCGAGGTCGAGCTGCTCGCCGCAGTCGCAGCGGCACGAGCCGAAGACATCGCCGGTCAGGCATTCGGAATGCAGGCGGACGAGGACGTTCTCGCCCGAGATGTCTCCCATGGAGAGCGCCAGGTGTTCGGTGCGGCTGTCCACGCCCTGGAAGGCATGGGCGGTGAATTCGCCGTAGCGGGTCGGCAGCCGTGCGGAGCCGATCAGCTCACTTTCTAGGTCTTTCATATTCCTGTGATCGCGGGGGGCGCCGTGGGGCCCGGGCGCGCATGATGCGGGCCGGGACAGGCGCACTGCGCGCCACCCTGAGGGGGTTATGGCGCGCGGCATGCCGGCAAGGATACCGCGAAACGCGTATTCCTATAGGTATCGCTGCAGGTACCCCTATGCCGAGCGGGCACTCTCGGGCGCCTGCGGGGCCGCCCGGGGAGTGCCCTGGAAGACGCTTTTGCGCCGCCCGCGCTCAGGCTGGAATGCGCATCGCGTCCGGCCGCTGCCACCAGCGATGCTGGCCCACGGCATCCAGGAATTCCCGATGCCGCGCCGGGTCCTCGGTCTTGGCGATCACCACGCCCGGCCCCGCGAAGCCGCCGGCCAGCCCCGCACAGCGCGCGGCCTCGGCCACCAACACGGCACCAGCGCCGCCCGCGCCCACCGCCTTGCAGTGCTTGTAGGCTTCCTTGATAAACAGCAGCGCGTCCGGATCGGGCTCGGCCGGCGGCTTGGCCACGTCGGGCACGTACACCGCATCGAACAGCACCGAGCCGACCGAGGACAGCGCATGGTCCACCGGCAGCGCCGCGCCCTTCGCCGTGGTCACGCTGGCCGCGCGCGGGCCGATGATCTTGAGGTTGGCGCGCGCCGCCTGGGCCAGTTGCTGGAGCGAGGCGATGGCCGCGTCGTCCACCCCATCGTTGACCAGCACGGCGATATTGCGGCCCGTGATGTCGCCCTTCGGCTGGGCGTCCAGGCTCAGCGCGGGCGATGCCGGTACGCCGTAGTCGTTGATCTGCACGTTCGGCCCGACCGGCTCCACGGGAATTCCGAGCTTCTGCGCCACGCGCTCCGCCAGTTCCACGGCGATATGGTGGATCTGCCCCACCACGCGCGCGCGGATGGCGGGGTCGAAGACCTTGGAGAGTTCAAACGCGTACGCATCGACGATCTGCCTTTTTTCGACGTCGGACTGGCTGCGCCAGAACAGGTTGGCCTGCGAGAAATGATCGGCGAAGGTCTGCGCGCGCATGCGCACCTTCACCGCGCCATCCTCGGCCGCGGCGGCGAAGTGCCGGTAGGCGTCCGCATCGCCGGCCAGGAACGGGCAGCCGCCACTGACCGAGTTCGGCTGGTAGCTCTCCTTGCCCTGCACCACGGTTTGCCGGCCGAAGCCATCGCGCTGGTTGTTATGCACCGGGCAAAGCGGGCGATTGATCGGAATTTCATGAAAATTCGGCCCGCCGAGCCGCGTGAGCTGGGTATCGGTGTACGAGAACAGCCGCGCCTGCAGCAGCGGATCGTTGGTGAAATCCATGCCCGGCAGGATGTGGCCGGGGTGAAACGCCACCTGCTCGGTTTCGGCGAAGAAGTTGTCCGGGTTGCGGTTCAGCACCATCCGGCCCACGCGCCGTACCGGCGCCAGTTCCTCGGGAATGAGCTTGGTCGGGTCCTGGAGGTCGAAGCCGAACTTGAGCATGTCGGTCTCGGGCACCAGCTGCACGCCGAACTCGTACTCGGGAAACTGGCCCGCCTCGATCGCGTCGTAGAGGTCGCGCCGATGGAAATCGGGGTCCTTGCCGTTGATCTTGACCGCCTCGTCCCAGACCAGCGAATGCGCGCCGCCCACCGGCTTCCAGTGGAACTTGACCAGCGTGCCCTGCCCCTCGGCATCGACAAAGCGGAAGGTGTGCACGCCAAACCCTTCCATCGTGCGGAAACTGCGCGGGATGGCGCGGCCGGACATGGTCCACAGCACCATGTGCATCGACTCGGGCTGGAGGGAGACGAAGTCCCAGAACGTGTCGTGCGCCGACGCGGCCTGCGGGATCTCGTTGTGCGGTTCCGGCTTCACGGAATGGACGAAATCCGGGAACTTGATGCCGTCCTGGATAAAGAACACCGGGATGTTGTTGCCGACCAGATCGAAGTTTCCCTGCCTCGTATAAAACTTGGTGGCGAAGCCGCGCACGTCGCGCGCCAGATCGGCGGAGCCGCGCGAGCCGGCCACGGTCGAAAATCGCACGAACACCGGCGTCTTCTGGCCGACCTGGGTGAACAGCTCGGCGGTGGTCACATCGGCGAGCGACTCGGTCAGCTCGAAATAGCCATGGGCCGCCGCGCCGCGCGCGTGGACCACGCGCTCGGGAATGCGCTCGTGGTCGAAGTGCGTGATCTTCTCGCGCAGGTGGAAGTCCTCGAGCAGCGTGGGGCCGCGCAGGCCGAGCCTGAGGGAGTCGTCGTCCTGCGGAATCTGGAGGCCCTGGTTCGTGGTCAGCGTGCGGTCACGGTTCGAGACGATATTGCCGACCGAGTCCGAGCCGAGCTGCCTGGGCCGCTCGGCCAGCCGGTCTGCCACGGCGCGCTCATAGCTGCCGTCGTTGTTGTTGCCGATGCCCTGCGGCTTGGGAGGCGTGGTGTCGCCCTTCTTTCCGGGTGGCTGGGCGGCGGACGGTGCGGTCTTCTTGGTCATGGGGGGTGCCCTCGGTGGCGGTATGGAGCGGATTGGAGCCCATGGCTTCCGCAGATACCGTGCCACCGGGGGCCGGGCGTGCGCCGGCTCCCCGCCAGGCCGCGCCACGTCTGGAAAGCAGGGATTTTGGGCGACAAAAAAAAAGCCACGATGCGTGCACACCGTGGCTTCCTTTTACATCCGGCTTGTAAAACCGCCTGCCGGTTCCGCCTTATTCCACCGTCACCGATTTAGCCAGATTACGAGGCTTGTCCACGTCCGTGCCGCGTGCGCAGGCCGTGTGATAGGCCAGCAGTTGCAGCGGCACTGTGTGCAGGATCGGCGACAGCGCGCCGTAGTGCTCGGGCAGGCGGATCACCTGGATGCCGTCGGACGACTGGATATGCGTGTCGGCATCGGCAAACACATAGAGCCGGCCGCCGCGCGCGCGCACTTCCTGGATGTTGGACTTCAGCTTCTCCAGCAGCGCGTCGTTCGGCGCCACGGTCACCACCGGCATCGCCTCCGTGACCAGCGCCAGCGGGCCGTGCTTCAGCTCGCCGGCCGGGTAGGCTTCCGCGTGGATATATGAGATTTCCTTGAGTTTCAGCGCGCCTTCCAGGGCGATGGGGTAGTGCAGGCCCCGGCCCAGGAACAGCGCATTCTCGCGGCGCGCAAAGTCTTCCGACCAGGCGATGATCTGCGGCTCCAGCGCCAGCACGCCATGCAGCGCCACGGGCAGGTGGCGCAGGTTGGTCAGCGCGGCGGCCTCTTCGGCCTCGGTCAGCCGGCCGCGCACCTTGGCCAGCGCCAGCGTCAGCATGTACAGCGCGGCGAGCTGGGTCGTAAACGCCTTGGTCGAGGCCACGCCGATCTCGGTGCCGGCACGCGTCAGGAAGCGCATTTCGGTCTCGCGCACCATCGCGCTGGTCGCCACGTTGCAGATGGCCAGCGTGTGGGTGTGGCCGAGGTCGCGGGCATGGCGCAGCGCGGCCATGGTGTCGGCGGTCTCGCCCGATTGGGAGATCACCACCACCAGCGCGCGCGGGTTCGGCACGGTGTCGCGGTAGCGGTATTCGCTGGCCACTTCCACCTGGGTCGGGATCTTCGCCACGGACTCGAGCCAGTACTTGGCCGTGCAGCCCGAGTAGTAGCTGGTGCCGCAGGCCAGGATCAGGACGCTGTCGATTTCGGAAAATACCGAGGCCGCCTTCTCGCCGAACAGTTCAGGCGTGATGGCGACGATGCCTTCCAGCGTGTCGCCCAGCGCGCGCGGCTGCTCGAAGATTTCCTTCTGCATGAAGTGGCGGTACGGGCCCAGCTCGACGGCCGCCGCGTGGGCTTCCACCACGCGTTCCTCGCGCACGACTTCCACGTCGTTCACGTCGCGGATGGTGGCGCCGGCACGGGTCAGCTCCACCACATCGCCCTCTTCCAGATAGACGATGCGGTTGGCAGTGCCGGCCACGGCCAGCGCATCGGAGGCCAGGAAGGACTCGTTCTCGCCCAGCGCCACCACCAGCGGCGAGCCGGCGCGCGCGCCCACCACCACGTCGGGGTTGTCCTTGGCCACCACGGCAATCGCGTAGGCGCCGTGCAGGCGCTTGGTCACCACGCGCACCGAGCCGAACAGATTGCCGCGCGTGGCGCTGCTCGGGTAGGTGTAGGCCTGGTGGATCAGGTGGGCCACCACCTCGGTGTCGGTCTGCGACTCGAAACCGTAGCCCACGGCGCGCAGTTCCTCGCGCAGCGGTTCGTAGTTCTCGATGATGCCGTTATGCACCAGCGCGATGGTCTCGTCCGAGAAATGCGGGTGGGCGTTGACCGTATCGGGCTTGCCGTGCGTGGCCCAGCGCGTGTGGGCAATGCCCAGCGTGCCGGCCAGGCCGGACGACTGCGTCTGCGTGTCCAGATCGGCCACGCGCGAGACGGTGCGCGCGCGCTCCAGCGTCTCGTCGCGCACGATGGCCACGCCGCACGAGTCATAGCCGCGGTACTCCAGGCGACGCAGGCCTTCGATCAGGACCGGAACGATATTGCGCGTGGAAACCGCGCCGACGATGCCACACATCTTGTGAACCCCCCGTTTGGGTTGCGTCGCGCCGCGCGGCGCAACCCGCTGAATGATGATGGCCGGCCCTCCCCGGGCCCGGCCTGACTGACTTTGACTGACTACGCTTACTTCGACTGCTTCGGCTGCTTCACCGGGCGCTGCCACGCGTCCAGCGTCATCTGCTTGGCCCGCGAGAGCGTCAGCTTGCCGGCCGGTGCGTCCTTGGTCAGCGTGGTGCCGGCGCCGATCGTGGCGCCACGGCCCACCGTCACCGGCGCCACCAGCTGCGTGTCCGAGCCGATGAACGCGTCATCCTCGATCACGGTACGGCTCTTGTTCACGCCATCGTAGTTGCAGGTAATGGTACCCGCGCCGATGTTGACGCGCTGGCCCACCGTGGAATCGCCCACATAGGCCAGGTGGTTGGCCTTGCTGTGATCCCCGACCTGGCTGTTCTTCACCTCGACGAAGTTGCCGATATGCACGTCCTCGCCCAGCTCGGTGCCGGGGCGCAGCCGCGCGTACGGCCCGATCCGGCCCGCCGGCCCGATCTTTGCTTCCTCGATGTGGCAGAACGGTTGCACGCGCGCGCCGGCGCCAATGGTGGCATTCCGGATCACGCAATGCGCGCCGATGTGCACGCCATCGTCCAGATGCACGCGGCCTTCGAACACGCAGCCCACGTCGATGGTCACATCGCGTCCGCACGTGAGCTGGCCGCGCACATCGATGCGCGCGGGGTCCGGCAGCGTCACGCCGGCCTCGAGCAGGCGCTGTGCGAGGTTGCGCTGGTGAATGCGCTCCACCTCGGCCAGTTGGACCTTGCTGTTGACGCCCAGCGTCTCCCACAGGGCCGCCGGCTGGGCGGAGACGATCTCCACGCCCTCGTTGGCGGCGCGCTCGATGGTGTCCGTGAGGTAGTACTCACCTTGCGCGTTGTCGTTGCCCAGCGTGGCAAGCCAGCGGCGCAGGTGGCCGGTCGGGCAGACGATGATGCCGGTGTTGATCTCGCGGATGGCGCGGATCTCGTCGCTGGCATCCTTCTGTTCGACGATGCGCACGATGTTGCCGGCGGCGTCACGTACGATGCGCCCGTATCCGGTAGGATCGGGCATCTCGACGGTCAGCACGCCCAGGCGCTCGGCGCCGGCTGCATGGACCAGGGCCTCGAGCGTGGCGGCGGTGGTCAGCGGCACGTCGCCGTAGAGCACCAGCGTGGGCTGGCTGTCATCGAGCAGCGGCAGCGCCTGCATCACGGCGTGGCCGGTGCCAAGTTGCTGGGTCTGCTCGGCGAACGCCACGTCCGGCGCGCCCACCGCCTCGCGCACATGCTCCGCGCCGTGGCCGACCACCACGACGAGGCGCGACGGCGACAGGGTGCGGGCGGTGTCGAGCACATGGGCGAGCATCGGCCGCCCGGCAACCGGGTGCAGGACCTTGGGCAGGGCGGAATTCATCCGTTTTCCCATCCCTGCGGCAAGAATGACGATATTCACAAGGAGGTCCCTAAGTGAGTGTGTCTGATAATAAGCGCGATAACCCGTGCCAAGCGATCTCTTCAATCCCTCCAAACCCTTGTCAGGACTGGGCTGGCGGGCGATCTGCCGGGCGGGAAAACATGCGCGGCGATTTTAGCATGGCGCCTTGCGCCCGACCGCCGGTGGTTTCCGTTTTTCACATTTGGCGGCGGCGCATTTTTGCAGGATTTGCAGCATTTACCGTCGTCCTGGCCCTGGGTGGCTGTAACGCCATGAAACTCGGCTACCAGCAGGGCGACCGGCTCGCCTACTGGTGGGTAGACCGCTATGTGGATGTCACAGACGACCAGGAACCGCCGACCCGCGAGGCCATCGCCCGGTTCTTCTCCTGGCACCGCCGCGCCCAGCTGCCCGAGATCGCCACCGTGCTGACCCGGGTCAAGACCGAGGTGGCCGGCCCGGTGGATCCGTCGATGGTGCGCCACGCGCGCGAAGACACCCAGCGGCTGGGCCGCCAGGCCTTCGAGAACGCCATCCCCGACCTGGCCGACCTGATGCTGACGCTGACGCCTGAGCAGATCCAGCGCATGGAGTCGAAATTCGGCGAAAGCAATGCCAAATATCGCAAGGAATTCCTGAAATCGGACCCGCAGGCGCGCACAAACGCCCGTTTCGACAAGGTCATGGACTATGCCAAGCTGGTATATGGCAAGTTCTCGGACGATCAGGAGCAGAAGATCCGCGCCGCAATGGCGCCGTACATGCAGGGCGCCGACGCCCGCTACGCGGAGCGCGTAAAGCGGCAGCAGGAATGGCTGGCGATTGCCCGGGAGGTCTCGACGACCCATCCGCCCAAGGCGCAGGTGGAAGACATGCTGCGCAAGTACGCCGACCATTGGCAGCGCCCGGCCGCCGAGCGCACGCAGATCCGGCAGGCCAACGAGGCCGGGGTGGACCTGACCGTGACCATCGCCAACCTGACCACCCCGGCGCAGAAGGCCCACGCCGTGGACCGCTTCCAGAAATGGATCGACGATGCCCGCTCGCTGATGCGCGAGGCCGGCCCGTCGCAGGCGTCTAAATAAGGGGGCTGGCCGGGTTATCGGCGCTGGGGATCTTCTCCGCCAGCTTGTCGAACCGGACGAACTCCATCCGGTTCGGCTCGGCGCTGCCGGTGAAGGTCAGCGCCTGCTGGGTGAAGGTGGTCTCGCCGAACAGCGAGGCCTCGTCCACCTTGGCCAGGCCGGTGGCCAGCCCGGTGAACGGGAACAGCTCGGTATCGGCCAGGTGCGACGGCACCACGTTGCGCAGCGACGCGAAGATATTGTCGATGCGGCCCGGGTTCTCGCGCTCCCAGCCCTGCAGCATCTCGCTGACCTTCTTGCGCTGGAGGTTCTCCTGCGAGCCGCACAGGTTGCAGGGGATGATCGGGTAGGCCATGGCCCGCGCGTAGGACGCAATGTCCTTCTCCGCGCAATACGCCAGCGGCCGGATCACGATGTGCTGGCCGTCATCGGTGGACAGCTTGGGCGGCATCGCCTTCATCTTCCCGCCGAAGAACATGTTCAGGAAGAAGGTCTGGACGATGTCGTCCCGATGGTGGCCCAGCGCGATCTTGTTGGCGCCCAGCTCCTTGGCCGTGCGGTAGATCACGCCCCGGCGCAGCCGCGAGCACAGCGAGCAGGTGGTCTTGCCCTCGGGCACCTTCTCCTTGACGATCGAATACGTATCCGCCTCGACGATCACATATTCCACGCCGGTGGACTTCAGGTACTCGGGCAGGATGTGTTCCGGGAAACCTGGCTGCTTCTGGTCCAGGTTCATCGCGATCAGCTTGAAGTTGATGGGCGCGCGCTTCTGGAGCGCCATCAGGACCGACAGCATGGTGTACGAGTCCTTCCCGCCACTCATGCAGACCAGCACGGTGTCGCCGTCCTCGATCATGCCGAAATCGCCGATGGCTTTGCCGGTCAGCGACTGGAGGCGGGTTTCGAGGCGATAGAAGTTAGCGGAGTGACTCATAAGACATACCTGATGCGGGGCGCGGGCCTTGGGAAGCCCGTCGGATGGCCCTGTCGGACGGGCCCGTATTCTACTTGACGTGGAACACCTCGACGCCGACCGAATCGCAATCCGGGTAGACATCGGGCTTTTCCGTGGAAACGCGCACGGCGCGCACCTTGGGATGCTTCAGCATGGCACGCGCCACGTCGTCGCACAGCGTTTCCTGCAGGTGGATGTGGCCCTGGGCCATGCGCGCAGCCACGGTGCTGCGCATGAAGTCGTAGTCCACCACTTCGTCGAGCTTGTCGGCCTGCGGCGTGCTCTGGGCCAGCGGCACGAACAAGTCGATATTGACCAGCACGCGCTGCTCGCCCTTCTTCTCGAATTCGTGCACGCCGATATTGATCTGCACTTCGTAATTGCGCAGGAACAGGCGGCGGCAGTCTTGCAGACTGGGGTGGGAAAGCGCGGCAAAGGTCATGGTGGGGCGTCGGGCAGGTGCTGCGGTAAATCGGAAAAAGCTTGAAAAAGACCGGGGATCGGGATTACTCGGTCAGGAACATCACGTCGCGGGCCAGCGGCATCAGGTGCTGGCCGCCATCCACATACAGCGTGGTGCCGGTCACGGCCTGGGCACCGGCGAGGTAGGCCACAGCCTGGGCGATGTCGTCCGGCGTGGACGACTTGCCGAGTGGCGTCATGCCATGCGCGCGGACGAAGCCGGGGTCGGACTGCTCGCCGGACACCAGCGTGATGCCGGGCGCCACGCCCACCACCCGCAGCCGGGGCGCCAGCGCCTGGGCCAGCTGCACCGTGGCGGTCTGCAGCGCGGCCTTGGACAGCGTGTACGACAGGAAGTCCGGGTTCAGGTTGTTGAGCTTCTGGTCGAGCAGGTTGATCACCACGCCGCGTTGGGCGGTCTGGTTGCCATCGGCGCCAAGCGCCTTGTGCATCTCACGCGCCAGCAGCAGCGGCGCGGCCACGTTGGTGCGCATGTGGGTGTCGAGCGAGGCGTAGGAGAAGCTCGTCGCCACGTCGTACTGGAACAGCGAGGCGTTGTTGACCAGGCAGGTCGGCACGCCGAGCGCGTCGGCGCAGGCGGCGATCAGCTTGGCGGTGGCCGCTTCGTCGGACAGGTCGGCCTGCAGCACGGCAGCCCGGCGGCCCAGGCCGCGGATCTGCGTGGCGAGCGTCTCGGCTTCGTCGCGCGAGCGGTTGCAGTGGATCGCCACGTCCCAGCCTCGCGTGGCAAGTTCCAGCGCGATGGCACGGCCCAGGCGGCGTGCGCCGCCGGTCACGAGGGCGACGCCGCGCGCGGCGGCAGGATGGGCGCCGGAGGCGCCAGCAGTCAGGGAATCTGGCATTGCTACAATTCGCGGTATGCAGAAAGTCGCTAGTCTACCCCTTCCCCCCGCCGACGCGCTGGACGCCTCCGCGGCCCTGACCACCTGTATTGGCGACGCCATCGAGGCCGCCGACGGCTGGATCGGCTTCGATCGCTACATGGCGCTGGCGCTCTACGCCCCCCGGCTCGGCTACTACAGTGGCGGCGCCGCCAAGTTCGGCCGCGATGCCCGGGACGGCAGCGACTTCATCACCGCCCCGGAGCTGACCCCCTTCTTCGCCCGCACGCTGGCACGCCAGTTCGCGCCGCTGATCGCCATGGACCTGCCGCGCGTGCTCGAATTCGGCGCCGGTACGGGCCGGCTCGCGGCGGACCTGCTGCTCGCCCTGGAAACCGAAGGTGCGCTGCCCGAGACCTACCAGATCGTCGAATTGTCGGGCGAGCTGCGCGTGCGCCAGCAGGAAACGCTGGCCGCCCGCGCGCCGCATCTGGCTGGCCGCGTGCAGTGGCTGGACGAACTTCCTGCGCAATTCGAAGGGGTTATCGTCGGCAACGAGGTGCTCGACGCCATGCCGGTGCGCCTGTTCGCGCGCCTGGGCGGCCGCTGGCACGAGCGCGGCGTGGCGCTGGCCGACGGCAAGTTCACGTTCGAGGACCGTCCGCTGGCGGACAACGCCATCCCCGACGCCCTGCGCGCGCTGCCAGGCGACCACGACATGGTCACCGAAACCCATGCCGAGGCCGAAGGCTTCACGCGGGCGGTGGGCGCGATGCTGACGCGCGGCGCTGCCTTCTTCATCGACTACGGCTTCCCGGCGGCCGAGTACTACCATCCGCAGCGCGCCGAGGGCACGCTGATGTGCCACTACCGCCACCACGCGCACCCCGATCCGTTCCTGTACCCGGGGCTGCAGGACATCACCGCGCACGTCAATTTCAGCGGCATCGCCGAGGCGGCGGTGGACGCAGGGCTGTCCGTGGCCGGCTTCGCCTCGCAGGCGCGCTTCCTGATGAATGCCGGGATCACCGAGCTGCTGATGGAACTGGACCCGACCGACGCCCGCGCCTTCCTGCCCCACGCCAACGCGGTGCAGAAGCTGCTGTCCGAGGCCGAGATGGGCGAGCTGTTCAAGGTGATCGTGCTCACGCGCGGCCTGGATGACGCGCTGCCGCTGGCAGGCTTCGCACGCGGCGATCGCGTTCACGCACTCTGAGGAACAGCCGCCATGCTGCGCTGGACATTCACCATCTTCCTCTGCGTGATCGTGCTCTCGGCCTCGCTGCCGTGGCTGCAGAAGATCGGCCTGGGGCGCCTGCCGGGCGACGTGCGCTTCCGGCTATTCAAGCGCGAGTTCGTGCTGCCGTTCGCCTCGACGATCCTGCTGTCGCTGATCGCGCTGGCGATTGGCAAGCTGCTGTAGGGGAAGCCCGTCAGGCGGGCTCCGCGCCCAGTCCCAATTGCTCCGCCACCGCCGCGATGCGGGCCTTGTGGACGCGTTCCTTGATCAGATCGGGCCGGTCCGCGCAGGCCTTGGCAATCGCGCCGGCATCGACAGAGGCCGCGGCCGCCCGCGCCGCCAGCAGGCGTTCGGTCTGCGGATAATCGCGATCCTCGAAACCCAGCCGGCCGCGCGCGTCGGCCTCGCAGGCCCGCAGGGCCTCCGCGAAGCGGTCCGGCTTGCGCAGCGCGTCGCAGCGCTCCACCAGCCGGGTCAGCGCGGCGGCGCCGAATTCCATCGATCGATGGATATTGCCGTGCTCGCGCGCCACCAGCACTGCCAGGTCGCGGCAGTCGTTCGGCACGCGCAGCCGCTCGCAGACGGCCTCGAGCAGCTTCACGCTGCGCTGCTCATGGCCGATGTGGCGCGGCAGCACGTCCGCCGGCGTGGTGCCCTTGCCGAGGTCGTGGACCAGCGCCGCGAAGCGGATCGGCAGCGACGCGCCCGTCGCGGCCGCATGATCGACCACCATCATCACGTGCACGCCCGTGTCCACCTCGGGGTGATACTCGGCGCGCTGCGGCACGCCCCAGAGCCGGTCCAGCTCCGGCAGCAGCCGCGCCAGCGCGCCGCATTCGCGCAGCACGTCGAACATCCGGGACGGCTTCGCCTCCATCAGCCCGCGCGCCAGTTCCTGCCACACGCGCTCCGGCACCAGCGCATCGACCTCGCCCGCCTCGACCATCGCGCGCATCAGCGCCACGGTCTCGGGCGCCACGGAGAAATCATGGAAGCGCGCGGCAAACCGCGCCGCGCGCAGAATGCGCACCGGGTCTTCGGCAAAGGCATCGGAGACATGCCGGAACAGCCGCGCGGCCAAATCGCGCTGGCCGCCATACGGGTCGATGACCGGGCCGACCAGTTGGCCGGCATCGTCCACGGCCTGCGCCATCGCGTTGATGGTCAGGTCGCGCCGGACCAGGTCGTCTTCCAGCGTGACATCGGGCGCGCAGTAGAACGCGAAGCCCTTGTAGCCGGCAGCCGTCTTGCGCTCGGTACGCGCGAGCGCGTACTCCTCCTTGGTGCGCGGATGCAGGAAGACCGGGAAGTCCTTGCCCACGGGCTTGTAGCCGGCCGCCTCCATCTCGGCCGGCGTGGCGCCCACCACCACGTAGTCGCGGTCCTGGCTTGGCTTGCCCAGCAACTGGTCGCGGATGGCGCCGCCCACGGCATAGACCTGCATGAAATTCCTAGTGATGGATGATGATGGCGTCCGGATGGTCCGGCACGGTGCGGTACGGCTCGTCGTCGGCCAGGAAATCGCGTTCCTCGCGCGCGGCGGCGATCCATTCTTGCATGGCCGGCAGGGCGAGGATGAAATCGGCGTATTGCTTGGCCGCGTCGGGCAGGTGGATGCCGTAGGTGGCGAAGCGCGAGACCACGGGCGCGTAGAACGCGTCCGCCACCGTGAAGGTGCCGAACAGGAACGGGCCTTCGGCGCCAAAGCGCGTGCGCAGGTCGGTCCAGATCGCGGCGATGCGCTCCACCTCGCGCTGCACGGCCACGTTCCAGCCGCAGCCGGGCAGCACGGCGGTCACGTTCATCGGCAGCTGGTTGCGCACGTTGGCGAAGCCCGAATGCATCTCGGCGCAGACCGAACGGGCCAGCGCGCGCGCAGCGGGGTCGGCCGGCCAGAGGGCCTTCTCGGGGAAGCGTTCAGCCAGGTATTCCGAGATCGACAGGGAATCCCAGACCGTGATGTCGCCATCCACCAGCGTCGGCACCTTGCCGGCCGGCGAGTACTGGGCGATCTGCGCGGCGAAGCCGGGCGTGCCCAGCCGCACGGGAATCTCCTCGAACGCGATGCCAGCCTGGCGCAGCAGCAGCCAGGGGCGCAGCGACCAGGACGAGTAGTTCTTGTTGCCGATGACGAGTTTCATCGCGAATCCTTGGGGGGGGCGGGGGAGGGAAAATGGCCTGAACCGATGATTCTAGCCATTGGGCCGCGCCACCTCCAAATGAATTGCGCTCGCAAGGCTGTGAGCGCAAGTCACATCGGCGTCGGAGGGGGCGGCCTGGCGGTGTCAGCGATGCACGCTCTCCCGCATGGCCTGGAGTGCCGCCTCGCGGTTGCGGCCACCCAGCACATCGGTCATCACGGACTCCAGGCTGGACGGCTCCAGGCCGAGTTCGGCTGACATCGGCGCGTGCAGCACGTTGTCCAGCCGCATCGAGTCCAGGTTATCGCGCGACATGACCGGCCCGCCGGGCATGTGTTCGAGCACGGCCGCCTGCACGCGCGCGAGCGCATCAGGCAGCGCGATCACCGGGCGCGGATGGCCCGACGCCCGCCCCGCGAAGCGCACCAGCTCCTCGAGCGTATAGACCTGCGGCCCGCCCACCTCGTAGACCTGGCCCACCGTGGCCGGATTGACCATCGCGCGCAGGAAAGCCTCCACCACATCCATCACGAACACCGGCTGGAAGCGCGCCTGGGCGCAGGCCAGCGGCACCACCGGCGCCATCTGCTGCATCTGGGCGAACAGGTTCAGGAAGTGGTCGTCCGGCCCGAACACCACCGACGGCCGCATGACGGTCCAGTCGAGCCCGCTCTCGCGCACCACGCGCTCGCCCTCGCCCTTGCTGCGCAGGTACATCGACGGCCCCTGCGGGTCCGCGCCGAGCGCGCTCATGTGGATCAGCCGGCGAACGCCGGTGCGCTGGCAGGAAGCCACGATCTGGCGCGGCAGGTCCACATGCGCGGCGGCGAACTGGGGGCCATATGGGTCGCCCCGGTCGCCATGCAGCACGCCAACGAGATTGACCACAATGCCATCCATGCCGACCGAGCCGATGGCGTCGTCCAGCGCGGCGGCATCGGCCAGGCCCAGCTCGCACACCTCCACGCGCGGCAGCAGCAACAGGTGCTGGGCATGCTCGGCATGGCGCGTGCCCACCAGGATGCGCTCGGGCGCGATGGGGCTGTCGGGATTGGTGGCGGGGTTGCGCGGCACCCCGGAGGCGGAGGCCGCGCCGGCAAGGCGGGAGACGAGGTGGCTGCCGATGAATCCGGCGCCACCGATCACAAGGACATTGCTGGTCAGCATGGTGGGCTCCGTGACGGTCACGTAACGCTGGCATCTCACGATGCGCGCCCGGGGTCACGGCGCCCCCTGCTGGCCCCGCTTACATCAAGGCAGGCTGGTGGTCGTGATCGAGGACGGTGCGACTGTTCCCAGGCGGTCTTTGAGAGACTGGGGCCGGCCGCTCATCAATGCAGCATAGTACGTAGCGTTGGAAAGCACATTCTTGACATAAGTTCGCGTTTCCGTGAACGGAATCGTCTCTGCAAAGATCGCGCCTTCCACCGGCCGGGACAGGCTGCTGCGCCAGTTCTTGGGCCGCCCCGGGCCGGCGTTGTAGCCCGCCGAGGCCAGGGTCCACGAGCTGTCCAGGTCCGTCAGCACCATGCTCATGTAGCTGGTGCCGAGCAGGATGTTGATATTGGGGTCACTCATCATCGACGGCGAAAAGTCGGTCATGCCGATCTTGCGCGCCACGAACTTGGCCGTGGCCGGCATCACCTGCATCAGGCCATGCGCGCCGGCCGACGAGCGCGCATTCATGATGAAGCGCGATTCCTGGCGGATCAGGCCATAGGCCCAGGCCATGTCCAGGCCCACGTCATCGGTCGCGCGCTGCATGATGTCCCGGTACGGCATCACAAAGCGCAGCGAGAAATCGTGCTCCGCCTTGGTGCGGTCGGCCGTGTTGACGGTGCGGTCGAGCAGTTCGATCTTGCGCGCGTACTCGGCGGCGGCCAGCAGTTCGCGGTCGCTCATGCTGCGCAGCTCCCAGTTCCACTCGCGATTGCCTTCAAAGCGCAGGTTCAGTTCATAGAACTTCTGCGCGCGCACGAAGCCGGGCCGCGTACGCATGGCCATGGCCTCGGCATCCGAGACCGTGGTGCGCGCCGGCAGCGTGATGCGGTTGCCAAGTTCCTCGGTGGCCAGCTGGCCGTAGAAGTTGAACTGGCCGGCGATGGTCTGGAACTGCGTCTGCGCGTCCGCGGTACGGCCATCGGCCTTGAGCGCGCGGGCGTACCAGTAGATCCATGCCGGGTCCTTGGTGCGCAGCTCGGGGCGCATCAGTTCCACGGCCTGGCGCACCTGCTTCCAGTCGCCCTGGCGCAGCGCGGCGCGCACGCGCCATTCCTGCGATTCGTCGGACAGCCACTGGTTGCCGCCCAGCGTCATCTGGTTCTTGTAGTAGCCAGCCGCTTCCGGCATCAGCTTCTTGGCCGCGTACTGGCCGATCACGCCCCAGCCGGCGCCCTGCTCGTCGCGTGACAGCGCGCCGCCCGTGGCGGTCAGGTAGGCGGCAGCCTGGGCCGGATCGCTGCGGGCCATCTTGACCACGGTGGCCAGCGTGTCACTGTCCACGCGCGCCCCCGGCGCCGTGGGCGCCGATGGTGTATCCGGCACGGTTGCGGCGATCTTTGCCGCCAGCGTGGTGAAATTCAGCTCGAGCGCCTGGCGTGCCTGGAACGCCACGTCGCTGCGCTGGATCTGCTGGCTCTGGGCCAGGTAGCTGATCAGGTCGACGCAGCCCTCGCCGTAGTAGCGCGGGTCCGCCAGCACCGCGCGGGATTCGGCGGCCACGTTCTTGCCCTTGAGCGCACTCGACAGCAGCGCGTAGCACTCCACCTGCGTGTCGTCCTTGAGCACGAACTGCGGGTATTCGACGTCGAAGTTCGCCCAGTCGCGCTTCTTGCCCAGCACCAGCAGCCAGTCGTTGCGCATCCGGTCGGCAATCGCCTCGCCCTGGTAGCGCTTCAGGAACACGCGCACCTGCTCGTCGGGCGCGTCGATGCGGGCCAGGCCGCTGGCATCGAACATCTGCGGCTTGATGCGGAAATACTCCACGTACGACGGAATTGGGTAGTCCACCAGCGTGGCCGAGATGGCGGCCGTGCGGTCCACATCGTTCTTGCGGGCGGCCTCGCGCAGCGCGACAAAGGCCTCGTCCGGATTGCTGGGGATGGTCAACGCGGCCGGCTGCGGCGCCGGGCGCTTCTGGGCGTAGGCCGGCGTGGCCAGCAATGCACCTGTCAACGCCCCCAGCCCTGCCAGCCACGCGGCGCGTTGCGCACGGCGCAGATATACTCCCTTCGGCATTCTTGCTATCCCTTGTTGGTCCGCGCGCGGCGCCGGGATTCCCGGTCGCGCCCCGCGCGTGTTGGTATTCGGATGTCGATCCATCGATCGATCGCGGTGCCGGCCATTATTGCACGCCATGCAGCCTGAACAGGCCCCAGACAACGGGGCAGAAAACCTGCCATTCCTCGAAGAGCGCCGCGCGCTGCGCCGGCGGCTGCTCGCGCTGCGCGCCGGCCTGCCGGATCGCGCCAATGCCGACGCGCGCATCGGCGCCGCGCTGGCGCCCCTGCTCGAACGCCTTGGCGCGCGGCGCGTGGGCTTCTACTGGCCGATCCAGGGCGAATTCGACGCACGCGCCGTCATCGCCCAATGGCTGGACGGCATGCCGGGCCGCCAGGCCGCGCTGCCCGTGGTCAGCCGCCCCGGCACGCCGCTGGACTTCCACGCCTGGACGCCCGAGACGACAATGCGCGCCGGCCACTACGACATTCCCGTGCCCGATGGCACCGAGGCCGTGTTGCCCGACGCGCTGCTCATTCCCTGTGTCGGTTTCAGCCGCGATAAGTTCCGCCTCGGCTACGGCGGCGGCTTCTATGACCGCACGCTGGCGGCCCGCGCAGACACCCCAGTGGCGATCGGCATCGGCTTCGCGGCCTGCGAGATTCCCTTGCAGGCCCAGCCGCACGACCTGCCAATGGACTGGATCGTCACCGAAGGCGGCGCGTTTTAAGCGTTCGCTTCCCCTAGCAATTCGTCCACCAGCGCGCGCATCTTGCGCCAGTGCGACCCTTCCCAGAACACCCGCCGGCAGTGCGTGCAGGTAACAAAGCGCGCGTGCCGCGCCAGCACGCCCTCGGGCACGCGGCCATCCACGTCAGACTTGTCGATCCGGTGCAGCGGCACGTTGCAGTCCAGGCACAGCGCGAACGGCCGCGCGCTGCGGGCCAGGTCCAGCCGCCGGAAGACCTCCCGCACCTGGAGCGACGACTTGATCGCCCGCACATAGCAGCCGTGCGTCACCCCACGCCGCTTGAGCAGTTCGCGGTCGCGCGTGAGCACGATGCGGCCCTCCTCGGCGGCAATCCGCGCGATCTCGCTGTCTTCGAAATGATTGTCGTAGAGCGTGTCGAAGCCGGTCATGCGCAGCAGGTGCGCCAGGCCGCCCAGGTGGGCATCGGCAACGAAACGGGTCTCGCGCAGTGGCTGATCGCGCACGCGGAGCAGGGGCGAGATGTCGAACGCCTCGAAGGTGGGATAGACGGCCACGCGGTCGCCGTCCTGCAGGGGGCGGTCGAACGGCACCGATTCGCCATTGACCAGGATCAACTCCACCTCGGTGTGCGGCACGCCAAGCGCCTCGATCATGTGCTTGACCGTGGCCGCGCGGGCGCAGGGCACGACGATGTCCTGGTGGCGTCGGGTGCGCGCCAGGAAATCGTTCAGCTCCTCGTAGAAGCGGAAGGTGGCGGTGACGGTGGCGGGAACCATGGGGCGCAGTATGCCCCCATGACCCCGTCCGATGGAAGTTACAGCTTCAGACGTTCCCAGACCGCCTTGGTGGCGCCGGCCGCGTTGAGCGTGTAGAAGTGCAGGCCCGGCACGCCGGCTGCCAGCAGCCGCTCGCAGAGACCCGTCACCACGTCCAGGCCGAATGCGCGGATGGACTCCCGGTCGTCGCCGAACGACTCCAGCCGCTTGGCCACCCAGCGCGGTACTTCGGCACCGCACATTTCCGAAAAACGCATCAGTTGCGAGTAGTTCGTGATCGGCATGATGCCCGGCACGATCGGCACGTCCACGCCCTGCGCGCGCACCTCGTCCACAAAGCGGAAGTAGGCGTCGGCATTGTAGAAGTACTGGGTGATCGCCGAATCGGCGCCTGCACGGACCTTGCGGACGAAATTGTCGAGGTCGTGGCGCGGCGACTTGGCCTGCGGGTGGTACTCGGGGTACGCCGCCACCTCGATGTGGAACCAGTCGCCGGTCTCGGCGCGGATGAATTCCACGAGTTCGTTGGCGTATCGGAATTCGCCGATTTCGCCCATGCCGGACGGCATGTCGCCACGCAGCGCGACGATATGGCGGATGCCGCCGTCGCGGTACGTCTTCAGGATCTGGCGGATGCTGTCGCGCGTGGAGCCCACGCACGAGAGGTGCGGCGCGGCCTCGATGCCGTCACGCTGGATCTCCAGCACGGCGTCCAGCGTGCCCTGCTGCGTGGTGCCGCCGGCGCCGAACGTCACCGAGATGTACTTGGGTTGCAGCGGAGCCAGCTGCGCGCGCGTGTTGCGCAGTTTCTCCGTGCCTTCCGCCGTCTTCGGCGGGAAGAATTCGAAGCTGTAGTAGCGGTCTGTCATGCGAATAAAGTCTCAGTCGCGGTCGCCGAGCAACAGGCTCGACAGCACCCACGAGATCACGCTGTACAGGATGGAGCCCAGCAGCGCGGCGCCGAAGCCCTGCACCACGAAGCCCGACAGCAGGTTGCCGACGAACAGGAACAGCAGCGCGTTGATGACGAAGATGAACAGGCCCAGCGTCAGCAGCGTGACCGGCAGCGTCAGAATGACCAGGATAGGCCGGATCAGCGTGTTGACGAGGCCCAGCACCAGCGCGGCGATCATCGCCGAGCCAAACCCGCCCAGCGAGATGCCGGAGATGACGCTTCCGACCAGGAACAGCGAGGCGGCGTTGATGATCCAAACGGCCAACAGTCTCATTGCGACTCCTTTTCCCTTTTCCAGGTTGCCTGTCGAATTCCCCCTCCCCGCGCACGGGAGAGGGGGACACCTCCCGCCAATCAATAGCGGTAGTGGTCGGCCTTGTACGGACCCTGCTTCTGCACGCCGATGTAGGCGGCCTGCTGGTCGGTCAGCTCGGTCAGCTGCGCGTTCAGCTTCTTCAGTTGCAGGCGCGCCACCTTCTCGTCCAGGTGCTTCGGCAGCGTGTACACGCCCACCGGGTACTTGCCGCTGTCACGCTCGGCCCACAGTTCGATCTGGGCGATGGTCTGGTTGGCGAACGAGCTGCTCATCACGTACGACGGGTGGCCCGTGGCGCAGCCCAGGTTCACCAGGCGGCCCTTGGCCAGCAGGATGATCTTCTTGCCGTCCGGGAATACCACGTGGTCCACCTGCGGCTTGATCTCGTCCCACTGGTACTTTTCCACCGAGGCGATGTCGATCTCGTTGTCGAAGTGACCGATGTTGCAGACGATGGCCTGGTCCTTCATCTTGACCATGTGGTCATGCGTGATGACGTGGTAGTTGCCGGTGCAGGTGACGAAGATGTCGCCGTGCTCGGCGGCGTAGTCCATGGTCACCACGCGGTAGCCTTCCATGGCAGCCTGGAGCGCGCAGATCGGGTCGATCTCGGTCACCCAGACCTGGGCCGACAGCGCGCGCAGGGCCTGGGCGCTGCCCTTGCCCACGTCACCGTAGCCAGCCACCACGGCCACCTTGCCGGCGATCATCACGTCCGTGGCACGCTTGATGCCGTCCACGAGCGATTCCCGGCAACCGTACAGGTTGTCGAACTTGCTCTTGGTCACCGAGTCGTTCACGTTGATGGCCGGGAACTTCAGTTCGCCGCGCTGTGCCATCTGGTACAGGCGGTGCACGCCGGTGGTGGTTTCCTCGGTCACGCCACGGATGGCGGCCAGGTTACGGCTGTACCAGCTCGGGTCCTTGGCCAGCTTTTCCTTGATGGCGGCGAACAGGTAGGTTTCTTCCTCGCTGGTCGGCTTGGCGATCAGCGACGCATCCTTCTCGGCACGGGCGCCCAGGTGCAGCAGCAGCGTGGCGTCGCCACCGTCGTCCAGGATCATGTTCGGCGTGCCGCCGTCGGCCCAGTCGAAGATGCGGTGCGTGAAGTCCCAGTATTCCTTGAGCGACTCGCCCTTGAACGCGAAAACCGGCACGCCGGACGCGGCGATGGCGGCGGCGGCGTGGTCCTGCGTCGAGAAGATGTTGCACGAGGCCCAGCGCACGTCGGCGCCCAGTGCCACCAGCGTCTCGATCAGCACGGCGGTCTGGATGGTCATGTGCAGCGAACCGGCGATGCGGGCGCCCTTGAGCGGCTGCGCGGCGGCGAATTCGTCACGGATGGCCATCAGACCCGGCATTTCGGTCTCGGCGATGGCGATTTCCTTGCGGCCCCAGCCGGCCAGGCCGATGTCGGCCACGAGGTAGTCTTGCTTGAGTTCGGTCACAGCGTTCATGTTTCACTCCGGTGAAGAGTGGCACGCAGGTGACGAGGGGGGACAACGGCCGCATCCCGCGCGAATTGCGGAACGGGCGGATAGGTCGACTCGCCTCCGTGCGGACCACGGATCAGCGAGCGCCGTTGAAACATTCCGAGCCTGGCGGATGAGGGCCATCCGTTGCAACGCTCCTCGGACGGACAGGAGTGTACCATTTCTGGCGCAAAAGACGCTATGAGGGGCCAGCACAAGCCAATCGCACCTGTACCGCTTTGTTGGTGACCAGGGCCGGCTCCGTCGCAAGAACGAGTGATTTTTCTCCGCCACTTTTTAGCCCGACCAAGCCCTCTTGCAGGATCTGCCGGACCCCCGCCCGGTTTACGCTGCTGGTGTATGTTGCCAGCGCCGAGAGACAGCCACATTCGCCAATGGGTTTACGCAACTGAATGGTGGTATTGGCCAGCACCACATTGGATGCCGTCGCCGTCTTCGTTTCCTTTATCGCCACGCAGGCGGACAAATCATTCTGAAATGTAATTTTCTCAACATCCGCGGCGGAGGCTATACCAACGAATGTCGCCAACACGATGAACGGGATCAGGTTACGCACGCGTGCCCCCGTTCGTCGCGCGTCCCGGAACATACTTGACGCTCAGAATGAAATGGCTCCGCTGGCTTGTCGCGCGCGCTCGCAGGATCGCGAAGAACCGTGGCTCCACTTCAATACATCCGTGGCTGTAGCCTTTAGTGGAATCGTGTATATAAAAACCGGCCCGTTTGGGCGTGCATGCCTTGCTCGTCTTGATGTCGGCGGGTTCCAGTCTTGCCCGGTTCCGCCCCCAGTTTGCCCAATAGGTTTCGCACATTCCGGCATCGGCTCCCCGCGGAATCCTTTGGACACCCCATCCAGGCGACAAGTTACATTGCCCGGTGCCGTCGTCCTTCGCAACACCAAGATCCGTAACAAGCACTTTATACATGCCCTCGGGAATCGGCCCGCTGTCCTTGACACATTGGTTGTTTGGGTGCTGGTGGCCAGCGAGTCCCGTAGTTGCCTTGAACGTTCCCGAGCCGATCCATGACAACACCTGTCCATCGAACTTCATGTCTGGAATCACAAGCATCTCCCTGAACCAATCGTTGGCGACGGCGTGCCGCCATTCCGAGTGATAAAAGAGGCCCATTGTTCAGCGACGCTTTCTTCACATCAATCGCCGAAGCCCTAAAATTGCCGGATTGCGTGAGAATCGTTCCAGTGGTTCCTTCCAGATTACCGACTTTCCTGCCCGCCCATATGCTTTCCACGCCACCCCGCACGCTGACCATCGCCGGTTCCGACTCCGGCGGCGGTGCCGGCATCCAGGCAGACCTGAAGACTTTCAGCGCACTCGGCTGCTTCGGCATGAGCGCGATCACCGCCATCACGGCGCAGAACACGCTCGGCGTGACCGGCGTGCACGCCATTCCGGCCGACATGGTGGCCGCCCAGATCGATGCCGTCGCCACGGACATCGGCGTGGACGCCGCCAAGACCGGCATGCTCGGCACGGCCGCCATCGTCGAGGCCGTGGCCGAGGCGGTGGACCGGCACGGCATCCGCCAGTTGGTGGTGGACCCGGTGATGATTTCCACCTCGGGCGCCACACTTTCCGACGACGCCACCAGCCAGGCCATGGTGCGGCTGCTGTTCCCGCGTGCGCTGGTGGTCACGCCCAACCTGCCGGAAGCCTCGTACCTGCTCGGCCGCCGCATCGCGCGCCGCTCGGACATGGAAACCGCCGCCGCGGACCTGCTCGCGCTGGGCTGCCAGGCCGTGCTGCTCAAGGGCGGCCATCTGGAAGACGATCGTAAAGCCGATCGGGACGATGGCCTGGACGGACGGGGGCTGGATGACCTGCTGATGCTGGCCGACGGCACGGTGCGCGTGTTCACCCATCCGCGCATCGACACGCCGAACCTGCACGGCACCGGCTGTACGCTGGCGGCCGCCATCGCCGCGCAACTGGCCCGTGGCGACGCGCTGGCCGACGCCATCAGCACCGCGCTGGACTACGTCGCGCAGGCCATCGCCGCCGGGGCCCGCCTGCGCATCGGGGCCGGCAACGGCCCGCTGAACCATGCCTTCGCGCCGCGCGCGCTGGGCTGAGGACCGACCATGCAGACTTTGAGCGATATCGACCTGCGCACCGATCCGGCCGCGGCCCGCTATATCAAGGAGGAAGTGGTCCAGGTGACGTTTGCCGCAGAGCCCGGCGAGCTGGTGAGCCGGGAAGGCCCCAACCGCTACCAGCCCGGCGACGCCATCGTGACCGGCGCCACGGGCGACCGCTGGGTGGTCTCGCGCGACCGCTTCGACGCGCGCTACCTGCCCGTGGACGGCGGTGGCTGGCGCAACCGGCCGGTGCCGGTGCTGGCGAAGGAGATGGCGGCGCCGTTCGCCATCGCGCGCTCGGCCGGGGGCGACGTGCTGACCGGCAAGGCCGGCGACTGGCTGATGCAATACGCGCCCGGCGACTATGGCATCACCGAGCGCGCGCGCTTCCTGGCGGTGTACCGCCGAATGGAGGACTAGGCGGACTTAGTTGCCGCCGGCCAGCTGCACGAGCTTGAACGCGGCGCGGGCCACGCACACCACGGTGCCGGCCGCGTCACGCGCCTCGCCTTCGCAGAAGGCGATCTTGGCGCCGCGCCGGATGCAGCGCGACTCGAAGGTCAGTTCGCCGCGCGCGGCGGCGAGGAAATGCGTGGACATGTCGATGGTGATCACGCCCACATCGAGCGGCGAGTAGGAGCGCGCCGCGCCGCTGAGCGTGAAATCGAGCACGGCCATCAGCGTGCCGCCGTGCACATCGCCCCGGCTGTTCACGAGCGACGGATTGGCCGGCAGGCGCGTGCGGCACATCCCCTCTTCCATATGTTCCGGCTGCAGGCCCAGATGCCGCATCAGCGGAATGTCGATGCCGAAATACGGCTTTTCCGGCGTGCCAGGGGCGGCGGGCTTGATCTCGTTCACGGCTGTTTCCTCTCTGCTCCGGGTTCCGTATGGCGGAACCTCGATCCATTGTGTCGGTGGAGCGGAGAGGATATGCGGATTTCAGGGGCCGTGCCAGCCGGCTGGGCGGTCAGCGCCCAAACAATGCGGTAAGGGAGGCCACCGCCGCCGGCACGTCGCTGGCCTCGGTAACCGCCCGCACCACGGCGGCGCTGCCGACGCCCACGTCGAGCACCTCGCGCAGGTTGCTCCCGTTGACCCCGCCAATGCCCACCAGCGCGGGCACCACCGGCTGCATCAGCGCCACATAGGCCCGGAAGCGGCCCATGCCCTGCGGCGCGGTCGGCATGACCTTGGTCGTGGTCGGGAAAATGGCCCCGAGCGCCAGATAGCTGGGGCCGATGGCGGCCACGCGCAGCATCTCGGCGTAGCCGTGCGTGGACACGCCCAGGCGCAGCCCGGAGGCGCGAATCGCCTCGAGGTCGGCCTCGTCGAGATCTTCCTGGCCCAGATGGATGCCGTAGATGCCGCTGTCGCCACCCATCGCCGCATGGTGGTCGAGCGCCACGCGCCAGTGATCGTTGATGAACAGGCGCGACGGCTGGCCCTTGGCGGCCTGGGCCGCGCGGGCGACCTCGGCCTTGACCGCCGCCGCGTCGTCCGATTTGAAGCGCAGTTGCACGGTCGGCACGGCCAGCGGCACCAGCCGCTCGATCCAGTCCGCGCTTGGCACCACGGCGTACAGGCCGAGGTCCGGCGGGCACGGCGCGAATGGCTGGGGTGGATTGTCGGGCGAGGCCAGCGCCGCGTGGCGCACGCGCGGGAAGCGGGCGAAGTCGGTCGGCCAGTCCTGGCGGCCCGGCTGCCACGCGCGGGCGATGCACAGCGCGTCGTGGGCCGGGAAGTGCAGCGCCAGCGCGGCCAGCAGCACGGCCACGAAAGCCGGTGGGTGCGGCCTATCGTCGTCGGCATCGTCGTCGGCATCGTCGTCGGTATCGTCGTCGGTACCGTCGTCGGCTTGGACGTCCAGCACCCAGGTGCCCATCGGCGAGCGCACGGTGTCGATCCAGCGGCCGCCCTCGCGGTCGGTCTCGATCAGCACCGCGCCGCCTGCCGTCAGTTGGGCGATGGTGTCCGCCGTGGCTTCCCCATCGGCCAGCACCACGTCGTGGCGCCCCGGCGCGGCCGGGGCGTTGGCCAGCGGCCATGCACGCCACGGGGCGTCGTCATGGCCGAAGGTGGCACCAAAGCGGGTGATCAGGGAGTCGAACAGCGCGGAGTCGATGGCCGCGGCCACACCGGGGCGCGTCATGCGCGGTCCTCCGCGCCTTCGGCGTGCCAGAACGGCATGCCGACCACCGGCGTGCTGGCCTGCGCCACGTCGCGCTCGGGCATCGGCCCGGCCAGATAGGCGGTGCGGCCAGCCTCCACGGCCAGCGCGAACGCGCGGGCCATATTCACCGGGTAGGCAGACTGCGCCACGGCGGTGTTCAGCAGCACGCCGTCATAGCCCCATTCCAGCACCTGCGCCGCGTGCGACGGCAGGCCCAGCCCGGCATCGACGATCAGCGGCGTGTCCGGCAGTCGGTCACGCAGCGTGCGCATGGCCAGCGGATTGGCGGCGCCCCGGCCCGTGCCGATCGGCGCGGCCCACGGCATCAGCGCCTGGCAGCCCACGTCCAGCAGGCGGCGGCACAGCACCAGGTCCTCGGTGCAGTACGGCAGCACCTTGAAGCCTTCCTTGATCAGCGTCTCGGCCACGGCGGGCATGTTCAGCGTGTCCGGCTGGAGCGTGTAGTCGTCGCCGATCAGTTCCAGCTTGATCCAGTCGGTCTCGAAGACCTCGCGCGCCATCATCGCCGTGGTGATGACTTCCTGCGCCGTAAAGCAGCCGGCGGTGTTCGGCAGCACCGGCACGCCCAGCGCGCGCAGCATCTGCCAGAACGGCTGGCCGCCGAGCGTCTGGCCATCGCTGCCGTCGCCCTTGCCCACCGCGCTCTGGCGGCGCAGCGCCACGGTGATCATGGCGGGACGGCTGGCTTCCACGGCCGCCTGCAGCGTGGCCGGCGACGGATAGCGCGCGGTGCCGAGCAGCAGGCGCGAGGCGAAGGATTCGCCATAGAGCACGAACGGGTCGCGCAGGGTTTCAGCGGGTTCGAAAGTCATGATGGGTCAGCCTCCCGTCACGGGTTGCACGAGGTCGATGTGATCGCCCGCCGCAAGCGGCGTGGCGGCATGGGCGGTGCGCGGCACGAACTGGCCGTTGACCGCCGCGGCGAACGGGGGCGCGATGGCAGCCGCAGTCACCGCGTCCGCCAGCGTGGCGGCCTCGGGCAGGTGCAGCAGCTTGCCGTTGAGCATAATTTCCATGATCTGGGCGGGTTCTGGGCGTGTTCCTAATGCAGCAGGCTGCCCAATCCGGGCACCGCCGTGCCGCGCAGGTGGGCGGGCTCCTCGACGGACTGGATCAGGCCCGGCCAGCGCAGCGACGCCGGCACCGCGTGCGCGGCCGGGTCCCCGGCCAGCAACGCGCGCACCACGGCGCAGGCGGCCTCGGTCACGGCCGGCGCAATCAGCCAGCCATGCCGGTACAAGCCATTCACACGCACCACGCGCGCCTGCTGATCCACGCGGATCGCCGGCAGGTGGTCCGGCCGCGTGGGCCGGCGCTGCACGTTCAGCTCCAGCACGCGGGCCTCGCCGAACGCGGGGTGCAGCGAGTGCGCCGCCGAGAGCAGCTCCAGCGCGGAGCGCACGCTCATCGGCGAGTCGTCCTCGCTCTCGATTTCGGTCGCGCCAATCACGTACAGGTCGTTCGGCTTGGGCGCGATATAGATGGGGTAGCGCGGATGCAGCAGGCGGATGGGCCGATGCAGCTTCACGTCGGGCGCGTGCACGCGCACCACCTCGCCGCGCAGGCCACGCAGGCCGGGCTTGACCACGCCGGGCTCGGCCGTGGGATCGCACCACGCCGCGCGCGCGCCCAGGCCGCGGCAGTCCAGCACCACGTTGGCGCGGAGGTCGAACTGGGGCAGCAGGTCGATATCGACATCGCCAGCCTCCCAGATGCAATGCACGCCTTCCTTGACCGCGCAGTCGAGCAGCGCGCGCAGCGCGCCACGGTTGTCCAGCTGGCCTTCGCCCTTGAGCAGCAGGCCCTGCGGGAAGCGCCCGGCCAGCTCCGGCTCCACGGCAGCCACGCCGGCGCCGTCCAGCACGGCCAGCCGCTCCCGCACCAGTTCCGGCGGCGCCACGGCGCGCATGCGGCCCGTGAACAGCGACACCTCGCTGCGGTCCCGCGCGTGCCAGACCACCAGCGTGCCGTCTTCCTGGAAGAACACGGGTTCGGGCAATTCCTGGATCCAGGCACGCCACAGGTCGACGCTGGCCATGCCGAGATCGACGATGCGCCGCTCCGCGATGGCCGACTCGGCCAGCGGGGCCAGCATGGCGGCAGCCACGTGGGCGGCCGCGCCGGTGCCGTCGGGGCCGCCACGCTCGACCAGCGCCACACGGGCACCGGCGCGCACCAGCAGCCAGGCGCACAAACGCCCGGCCAGGCCGGCGCCAAGAATGGCGACATCGAAGGACTTTACTGCTGTCATGGGTATCTTCGCCGCGGGCGCCCGGGTGGAGGTGGCGCCGCGCGGTCTTTAGTTGAATTACGAGTAGATCTTGGAGCCGGACTTCACGAACTCGATCGATTTCTCCTCCATGCCGCGCTCGGCTGCGGGCAGCGATGCCGCGTAGTCGCGCACTTCCTGGGTGATCTTCATCGAGCAGAACTTCGGCCCGCACATCGAGCAGAAATGCGCGATCTTGGCGCCCTCGGCCGGCAGCGTGGCGTCGTGGTACGAGCGCGCGCGCTCCGGATCGAGGCCCAGGTTGAACTGGTCTTCCCAGCGGAACTCGAAGCGGGCCTTGGACAGCGCATTATCGCGCAGCTGTGCGCCCGGCCAGCCCTTGGCGAGGTCGGCGGCGTGGGCGGCAATCTTGTACGTGATGATGCCCTCGCGCACGTCTTCCTTGTCCGGCAGCCCCAGATGCTCCTTGGGCGTGACGTAGCACAGCATGGCCGTGCCCATCCAGCCGATGTTGGCCGCGCCGATGCCGCTGGTGATGTGGTCGTAGCCGGGGGCGATGTCCGTCACGAGCGGTCCGAGCGTGTAGAACGGGGCCTCGTAGCAGTGCTTGAGTTCCTCGTCCATATTGGCCTGGATGCGCTGGAGCGGCACGTGGCCCGGGCCCTCGATCATCACCTGCACGTCATGCTTCCACGCCTTGGCGGTCAGCTCGCCCAGGGTGCGCAGCTCGCCGAACTGGGCGTCGTCGTTGGAGTCCGCGATGCAGCCCGGACGCAGGCCGTCGCCGAGGCTGAACGACACGTCGTAGGCCTTCATGATTTCGCAGATCTCGTCGAAATGCGTGTACAGGAAGTTTTCCTTGTGGTGCGCCAGGCACCACTTGGCCATGATCGAGCCGCCGCGCGAGACGATACCCGTCACCCGGTCGGCCGTCATCGGCACGTAGCGCAGCAGCACGCCGGCGTGGATGGTGAAGTAGTCCACACCCTGCTCGGCCTGCTCGATCAGCGTGTCGCGGAACATCTCCCAGGTCAGGTCCTCGGCGATGCCGCCGGTCTTGTCCAGCGCCTGGTAGATCGGCACCGTGCCGATGGGCACCGGCGAGTTGCGCAGGATCCACTCGCGCGTCTCGTGGATGTGCTTGCCGGTGGAGAGATCCATGATGGTGTCGGCGCCCCAGCGGATCGACCAGACCATCTTTTCCACTTCCTCGGCCAGCGAGGACGTCACGGCCGAATTGCCGAGGTTGCCGTTGATCTTGACGCGGAAGTTGCGGCCGATGGCCATCGGCTCCAGTTCCGTGTGGTTGATGTTGGCGGGGATGATGGCGCGGCCGGCGGCGATTTCCTTGCGCACGAATTCCGGGGTCATGTCCTCGGGGCGCAGCGGCAGGTTCGCGCCGAGCGCGTTGCCCGGATGCTGGCGCAGCAGGGCCTTGTACTCGGGCTTGTCGTAGAGCGCCTGGAGGTTCAGCGACTCGCGCAGCGCCACGTATTCCATTTCCGGCGTGATGATGCCCTGGCGCGCATAGTGCATCTGCGACACATTGGCACCCGCCTTGGCACGGCGCGGGTTGGTCAGCTGGGCAAAGCGCAGGTGCGCCGTGGCCGGGTCGTTGGCGCGGTCGCGGCCATATTCGGACGACAGGCCCGGCAGCACCTCGGTGTCGCCGCGCTCCTCGATCCAGCGGGTGCGCACGCCGGGCAGGCCGGCCTTCAGGTCGATATGGATGTCCGGGTCGCTGTACGGGCCCGAGGTGTCGTAGACGGGGATCGGCGGATTCGCCATCTCGCCCTTGTCGGTGCGCGTGGACGTCTGCAGGATCGTGCGCAGCGGCACGCGCAGGTCCGGACGGCTGCCGGTCAGGTAGGTCTTGCTGGAAGCCGGATAGGCGAATTTCTGGTCGAGATCGCTCTCGAGCGATTCAAACGATGCGGCGGGGGCAGTGCGGGCCATGGGTGTCGTCCTCTCTCTTGCGGGGGATGGACGAAACCAGGAGCCCTGTGAGCCCGCTGCGCGGCAGCGCCGGCGGCGAGGTCCCATTGCGGGACAGAAGCTGTTCGGTATTCAGTGAAACTTCCCACGCCGGTACTAGCCGGATCGGGTTCGAAGGGACTCTCTCAGCCGCACGGCCCATCCGTACGGCACCCCTGTTTCATCCAACGGGGTGAATTTAAGCACAAGCCCCCGCCCGGCGCCACCCGGAATTTTGTTGCGACTGCCGTGCGCCAAGGTATCGACTGGCCGATGTTGCACTGCACGATAGCCGACGATGTGGCCACTCCAGCGCATTTGCCCGGGGAATGCGCGCGTTTCCCGAACACGGCAGTTGCCGTACCATCGGCCGTACCATCGACGCAGCCTGCCCGATTGCCAAGGAGCCGCCATGCCTGCCGTGCCCGATTCCTCCGCCGCGACCCACGCCGTGTTCAATCAGGTGCCGGACCTCTCCGGCTACAACCTGTTCGAGACCGACCCCGGCCTGCGAGCCGCGCTGGAACGGCTGGGCGGCGGCTGGCACGCCGGCGCGCTCGGGGCCTTCGGCGCCCGGCTCGGCGACCCCGAGGTGCAGGCGTGGGCCGCCGACGCCAACCGCCTGACGCCGGAACTCCACACCCACAGCCGCACCGGCGAACGCATCGATGCGGTGAGCTTCCATCCGTCCTGGCACGCCCTGCTCGGCCTGCTGCGCGGCCAGCAGCTGCAGGCCCTGCCCTTCGCCCAGCCGCGCCCGGGTGCGTGGGCCGCGCGCACCGCCGGCTACTTCCTCCAGGCCCAGGTGGAATCGGGCTCGCTCTGCCCCACCACCATGACACTGGCCAGCATTCCGGTGCTGCGCAAGGAACCCGCGCTGTTCCGCGACCTGGAACCCCGGCTGTATTCGACCGAGCACGACGCCCGCGACCTGCCCTGGCGCGACAAGACCGCCGTGATGATCGGCATGGGCATGACCGAGAAGCAGGGCGGCTCCGACGTGCGCGCCAACACCACCGTCGCCCTGCCGGTGCGCGGCGAGGGCCGGGGCGCCGAGTACGCGCTGACGGGCCACAAGTGGTTCTTCTCCGCGCCGATGTGCGACGCCCATCTGGTCGTGGCGCGCATGGGCGGGCCCGAGGGGCCGCTTTCGTGCTTCTTCGTGCCGCGCTTCCGCGACGACGGCAGCAAGAACCCGATCGAGATCCAGCGCCTCAAGGACAAGCTCGGCAACCGCTCCAACGCGAGCAGCGAGGTCGAGTTCCGGGGCGCCACGGGCATCCTGATCGGCGAGGAAGGCCGCGGCATCCCCACCATCATCGAGATGGCCACCAACACTCGGCTCGACTGCGTGATCGGCAGCGCGGCGCTGCTGCGCGCGGCGCTGGTGCAGTCGCTCCATCACGCGCGCCACCGCATGGCGTTCGGCAAGCTGCTGGCCGACCAGCCGCTGATGCGCAACGTGCTGGCCGACCTCGCCCTGGAGTCCGAAGCCGCCACGCAGATGATGATGGCCCTCGCTCACGCCTTCGAGCATGCCGAGGACGACCCGCTCGCCGCCGCGTGGAAGCGCGTGGTCACCCCAGCCGCCAAGTTCTGGATCTGCAAACGTGCGCTGGAAGCCACCGGCGAGGCCATGGAGGTCTGGGGCGGCAACGGCTACGTGGAGGAAGGCCCGATGGCGCGGCTCTACCGCGAGGCGCCGGTCAATTCGATCTGGGAAGGCTCCGGCAACGTGATGTGCCTGGACGTGCTGCGCGCCCTGCAACGCAACCCCGACGATGGCGCGCGGATCCTGCACGAACTGGCGCGGCTTTCCAACGGCAACGCGGCCGTGCGCGCGGAACTGGCGTCGCTGCAGGCCATGCTGTGCGAACCGGCCGAGCAACTCGAAGCGAGCGGCCGACGCTTCGCGCAGGGCCTGGTGCTGACCGCGCAGGCCGCGCTGATGATCGCGCATGCGGACTCGGAATCGGCCGAACTGTTCGTCGCCAGCCGCCTCGGGCGGCAGCACGGCCGCGTGTTCGGCACGCTGGATGCCGATACCGTCACATTGCAACGCGTGGCCAAGCGGACGTGGCCGGTCTGATTCCTATAGAGCGGCAAGCGCAGGAGTCGCCGCTGGCACGACCGACATCGCCACGATATCGCGCGGCGACAAATAGCCGCCATTGCCGACCATCATGAATCCCGCCCGCGAGTCATGCACATATTCGTCGAAGAAGCGGATGAGATTGGGCGACAGGTCGGGCGGGTTGCTCCACGCCTCGAAGTAGGCGGATTCCCTTTCGGTCAGCACCGGCGGCGCGCGATGTTCGTGTTCGTAGCGCATCGCCAGATGCCAGCGATAGGTATCGGGATACCGGCGCTGCATATCGGCGACCCAGGCGCGATCCGCCAGTTGAGCGGCATCGCGTTCGAGATAGGCGTAGGACTTCCGGATCCGGTCCATCTCCGCATCGCCGCCGATATTCGAGGCTTGGCACCGACTATAGACATCGCACGGGCTGGTCTTGTAGCGGGATTTCAACCACCCGTAGTACAGCCGCACATGGGCCAATATCTGCGCCTCGCGTGATTCGTGGGTCGGGATGGCCGCCATATATTCGTCGTACAGGGCTTTCAGGTCCGCGCTGTATTCGAAGAGCGCATGAACATCCGGAGTCAGGAGCAGGGGCGGCGTAAATGGCACGCCGGCAATGGCCGCCTCCAGCCGCATGCGATTCAGCGGAATGCGGGCCAGCATGTCGGATCTCCCCTGCTCGTCAGGCCGATATCCGCCGCCCACGTCGGAATGCACGCCCGGCATGGCGATTTCCTCGCAGTGCTTGAGACCGGCATCGACGGGCGTCAGCGGGAAAAAGGACCGCAGTTCGTGCGTGGCGTAGTGATGGACGCAGCGTTCCACCTGCTCGGGAATGGACATCCACATGTCCGGATGCAGGTTTTTTCCCGGCAGGCCGACCGATTCGACGGTATCGAAAAGGCCCAGGAACCGGATATGCAGCGGTGCGGATTCGCCGTCAAGGGCAGTCTCGCAAGGCCAGTGGAGTATGCCATCGCGCATTTCGCACTTTTGGATCAGGCGGTTGACGAAGGCCCGCGCGAGGGCGGCGCCTCGGGAAAATCCGAAAACGGCGATGTCGATGCGCGTGACGCGGTGGGTGTATTTGAGGAGCCTGGATAAATCACCCTCTGCTTTAGCCAGGCGGACGTCGGCACCCAGACCCATTCCGCCGCCAAGCGTCTCGCTGTCCCGGACCTGCTCCAACCAACTCGCGTTGCTCGGATCGAGCGGCGTGCCGATGCCGGGATAATATCTACGGAAGATTGATGGTTCATCATCGCAATGCCCCGCGAAAAGTCGCGCAATATTGGAAAGCTTTCCCAGCGGGGCATCAATAATTCTATTATTATCGGTACCATCGAAAAAGAAACTGAACCAGGGACGCTGTTCACAGGTCGAGCAGGTCACAAAATCGTCAGGGTAAAGAATAGTATGGGTTTTCAGGGCCCGGTGAAAAGTATCATCAGAGTCGTGAATGCTGTCTTGCATCATTCCCCCTTACGGCGCATGATTCGTTTTCCTGAGAACGCAGCATCAGTGCGCGGATTGGCGGGATACCATTTTTTTCCCTCTACAAATTCCGCCTCAACCTCGTGATCCTCAAAAAATCTAATAATCAAGTATCCCTCCGGTTTTGATTCAGTAGAGGGTTCACCGATAATGACGACATCTTTGCTGTATGTTTTCCATTGCGGACGCAGATCGTGAAAAGCCCCAATTTTCCATACGATCTTGATACGTTGACCTATGTCCGGCAGTCTGGCGCAGCAGTCGCCCGAGCTCGCGCCCCCCAAGGAGAACGGTTTCACCTGCGTGCCACCAATCCCATAATGTTCACCGCCGAGCTTCCTGATTGAATACTCATGAATGTAGTCTTCGGTATAATTGACAGAATTTGCACCGATAGAGATCGTAGTCGCCGGCGCAACAGCGCACCCGCTAATCGCGACTGCCATGGCAAGCATTGCCGACGATCGGACAACCCGTCTCGACACACTGATATATCTCAACGTCCAATCCTGCATCACTCCCCCTTACGCCGCATGAGCCGTTTTCCGGAGAACGCAGCGTCAGTGCGTGGATTGGCCGGATGAAATTTCTCCCTTTGTACAAACTCCGCCTCAATCTCGTGACCTTCGAAGAATCGGATAATTAGATACCCCTCTGCATTTGCCTTACTTGGGGCCTCACCGATAATAACCACGTCTTTGCTAAACGTTTTCCAGTGCGGACGCAAATCGTGAAACTGCCCAACCTGCCATTCAACCTTGATAGATCGGCCTACACCGGGTAGCCATACGCAGCAGCCACCGGTACCTGCACTTCCCCAGGAAAAGGGCTTCACTTGACCACCGCCAATACCATAGGGCTCACCGCTAAGCTTCATGATTGAGTAGCGGTGGATGTAATCTTCCGTGTAGTTAACCGATTTTGCGCGAGCATCGATAGAATTATCTGGCGCAACAGCGCACCCGCTAATCGCGACTGCAATGGCAAGCATTGCCAACGATCGGACAACCCGTCTCGACACACTGATATATCTCAACGTCCAATCCTGCATCACTCCCCCTTACGCCGCATGAGCCGTTTTCCGGAGAACGCAGCGTCAGTGCGTGGATTGGCCGGATGAAATTTCTCCCTTTGTACAAACTCCGCCTCAATCTCGTGACCTTCGAAGAATCGGATAATTAGATACCCCTCTGCATTTGCCTTACTTGGGGCCTCACCGATAATAACCACGTCTTTGCTAAACGTTTTCCAGTGCGGACGCAAATCGTGAAACTCCCCGACCTTCCATTCAACCTTGATAGATTGACCTATACCTGGCAACCAGACGCAGCAATCGCCTGAGCCTGCGCCTCCCCGGGAAAACGGTCTCACCTGACCACCGCCGACCCCGTAGCGTTCTCCGCTAATTCTCAAGATTGAATAGCGATGGATGTAATCTTCGGTGTAATTCACCGATTCAGGGCTGACAAAGATGCGGCTTGTGGGCGCAACAGCGCACCCGCTAATCGCGACTGCCATGGCAAGCATTGCCAACGATCGGACAATCCGTCTCGACACACTGATATATAAAACCTGACAATCTGACGCCCTTCGGCCCGTCAGCAACGCAGATGGACGAGCCATCCGTGGTAAGAAAAATCCGAGAAAAGATGAATGCCGCCTCATGAAATACCCCTCCTTTGCGATACGCACATGCGCAAGAGGCATATCAGGCTCTTTCAGATCCGATTAAACAATCGTAAAAATGTGATTTTTGATATATCCGGGGATCTCAGCGCAGTGGGGGCATGGCCGGACATCGCACGCCGGTTGCTGCGGCGCATCGAAAATCCCTTCAACCCGTGAGAAACCGGTCGTAAACGTTGAGGCGACGGGCTACGAGCCTGCCTGCACTTCAGTCGCCACCAACGAGCACTGCGATAAAGCATGTGCCGTCCACACCCCATGAATATCACCCAACGCCTGCTTCTTACGCTTTCCATCGCCGTACTCTCGCTGCTGTTCCTCGGAATCGGCGGCATCTGGCAACTCAACCAAGCCGAGAAACGACTCGAGTACTTCAACTCGAACACGCTGGCCAGTGTGCGGCACCTGAATATCATCAGCGACGCCGTGGCCGGTCTGCGCGTGAGCCTGTACCGCCATGCGGTCACCGATGACGCCGCGGCCAAGAAGGAGGCCGAAGCCGACATCGCCAAGGCCAGGAAGCGCCTCGACGAAATGGCGGCGCTGTACGCCCGCGAGGATATCTCGGACGAGACCGACAGCAAGCTGCTGGAATCCGGCAAATCCGCCATCAAGCGGTTCGTCGACCAGTTCCCCGCTTTCCTCGATCGGTCCAACAACAACGACCATAGTGCGGTCCAGCAAATGCTGACGCCCGGCAGCGAGCTGTTCCAGGCATCGGCGGCCCTGCGCAATGCCATCGACGAACACATCGCGTACAACACAAAGCTCGGCGACGACGCCGTGGTGGCGAACAAGGCGCAGCACACCCGCACCGTGTGGACGTTCGTGAGCGTCATCGTCGCCGTCGTGGCGTTCACCGTCTTCATGGCCGTGTCGCTGTATCGCCGCATCAGGCACAGCCTGGCCGATATCCAGGGCACGCTGGAACACGTGAGCCAGACGCTGGACCTGGATCATCGCGCGTCGGTGGCGCGGATGGACGAGATCGGCCAGACCGCGCAATCGTTCAACACGCTGATCGAGCGCGTGGCGCAGACCCTGCGCGAGGTGCGCCAGTCCACCGATTCCGTCAGCGTGGCCGCCGGGCAGATCGCGGCCGGCAATGTGGACCTGTCGTCGCGCACGGAGCAGCAGGCGGCGTCACTGGAGGAAACCGCGTCGAGCATGGAAGAGCTGACCACCACCGTGCGCCAGAACGCCGAGAACGCGCGCCAGGCCAGCTCGCTGGCGGCCAACGCCGCCGAGGTGGCCGACGCCGGCAACCAGGCCGTGCAGCAGATGGTGGATACGATGGGCGCCATCAGCGGCAGCTCCGAGCGCATCGCCGAGATCACCAACCTGATCGAGGGCATCGCCTTCCAGACCAACATCCTGGCGCTGAACGCCGCCGTGGAAGCGGCCCGCGCCGGCGAGCAGGGCCGTGGCTTCGCGGTCGTGGCCGGCGAGGTGCGCAGCCTGGCGCAGCGCTCGTCCAGCGCCGCCAAGGAAATCAAGGAGTTGATCGAGGCCTCGGTGACCACCGTGCGCACCGGCTCCACCCAGGCCGAAGGCGTGGGCGGCACGATGACCGAGATCCGCCAGGCCGTGAAGCGCGTGTCGGACATCATCGCCGAGATCGCCGCGGCCTCGCAGGAGCAGAGCGCCGGCATCGAGCAGGTGGGCCACGCGGTGGGCCAGATGGATCAGGTCACGCAGCAGAACGCCGCGCTGGTCGAGGAAGCCGCCGCCGCCGCCCAGTCCCTGGACGAGCAGGCCGGCAAGCTGCGCGACTGCGTGGGGCAGTTCCGGATGGCCGGCTGAAGTCGACTGGCTTCAGTCCGCCGCCACCCCGGCGACCGACTCACGGATGCGCAGCGTCACGCGCGGCGCATAGCGGATCAGGTCGTGGGCGCGCTCGCCGATCATGATGGCGGGCGCGTTGGTATTGCCGCCGACCAGCGTCGGCATGATCGACGCATCGACCACGCGCAGCCCCTCCACGCCGCGCACCCGTAGCTGCGGGTCCACCACCGCCAGCGGGTCCATGCCCATGCGGCAGGTGCCCACGGGGTGGTAGATCGTGTCCGCCTGGCGGCGGATCAGCGCGCGCACGGCGTCATCGTCGCTGCCATCGAGCCGCAGGTCCGCCGAATACAGCTCCCGGCCGCCAAACGCGGCCAGCGGGGGCTGGTCGAAAATGGCGCGCACGATGCGCAGCCCGGTGACCATCCCTTCCATGTCTTGTGGATCGGACAAATAGCGCGGATCGATGGCCGGCGCCTCGCGCATGTCCGCCGACACCAGCCGCACCACGCCCCGGCTGCGCGGCCGCAGCAGGCAGACATGGCAGGAATAGCCATGCCCGCGATTGACGCGGCGCATGTGGTTGTCCGCCATCCCCACCACGAAATGCAGTTGCAGGTCCGGCTCGTCGAGGTCCGGGCGGCTGCGCACGAAGGCGCCCGCCTCGGCGAAATTCGACGTCATCATGCCGGCGTTCTCGCGACGGTAGCGCCGCATCTCGGCCAGCAGCCGCCAGGCCCCGGCCAGCGAGACGCCGAACAGCGCCGTGGCCGCCACGCGCTTGTGCAGGATCACGTCGAGATGGTCCTGGAGGTTCTCGCCCACGCCGGGCAGGTCATGCACCACGGCCACGCCGTGCCCGCGCAGGTGCGCCGCCGGGCCGATGCCGGACGCCATCAGCAACTGCGGCGAGCCGAACGCGCCGGCGCTGACGATGACCTCGCGGCGCGCGCGCAGCACCACCTCGGCCCCATCGCGCCGGGCCAGCACGCCCACCGCGCGGCGCCCTTCGAACAGGATCCGCAGCACCTGCGTGCCGGTCAGCACATGCAGGTGCGAGCGCCCGCCGTTGCAGGCGCGGTCGCGCACGTTGCCGCCGTGCAGGTAGGCGCGCGCGGCGTTCCAGCGCTCGCCGTTGTGCTGGGTCACCTGGTACCAGCCGGCGCCCTCCTGCTCGTCGCCATTGAAATCGTCGTTGCGGGGCAGGCCGGCCAGTTCGGCGGCATCGATGAAATGCTGGCCGAACGGGTTGGGCGAGCAGAGATCGCTGACGTGGAGGGGGCCGGTGCCGCCGTGCAGCGGATCGTCGTCGTGGCCGGCCACGCGGGCGTTGCATTCGGCGCGGCGGAAGACGGGCAGGACATCGTCCCACGACCAGCCGTCGCAGCCGGCGGCGGCCCAGCCGTCGTAGTCGGCCGGGCGGCCCCGCATATAGATCATGGCGTTGATCGACGATGACCCGCCCAGGCCCCGGCCGCGCGGCTGGTAGCCGCGCCGGCCATCCAGCCCGGCCTGCGGCACGGTCTCGTAGCCGTAGTTGCGGCGGCCAGCGCGCGGCAGCATCGCGCCACATCCGGCGGGTGTGCGCACCAGCACATGGTGATCGTGGCCGCCGGTTTCGAGCAGGCCGATGGAGTCGGTGCCGCTGTCGGCCAGCCGGCCGGCGAGCGCGCAGCCGGCCGAGCCGGCCCCCACGACGAGATAGTCAAAGATCGCTTCCATCTGTCTCCCCGCCTGCCTGTGTTCCCGGGCCACCGCGAAAATCCAGTGTAGGCGCTGGGGCCGGCGGAATGAAGCCGGGAACGACCCGCGCCGGCACGCAGCGTTTGGGGGCCGTCCTCCATTGCGGGAACGGGGCGGCTGGCTTATGGTGCGCGATGGTGCGCGAGGGTCATGCGCCATCCCCAAAGCAGCCCCGCCAGGACAGCCAGGAGACCGCCAGATGAGAGAAGTTCCCGCCATGTCATCGGTGTTCGGCGCCATGCGCGCGGCGTCGCGGCACGACCAGACCCCGCCGTGGGACGTCCGCGCGGACCGCCTGCGCCGGCTGCGGCAGCTCGTGAAGACCCACCACGACGCCATCGCCGCCGCCATCAGCGCCGACTTCACCAACCGGCCACCGCAGGAAACCGCGCTGCTGGAGGTATTCCCGAGCCTGGCCGGCATCGATGACGCACTGCGGCACGGCCGGCGCTGGATGCGCGTGCGCCGCGCCCGCACCGGCCTGTGGTTCCTGCCGGGCCGCTCGCGCCTGATGCCGCAGCCGCTCGGCGTGGTGGGCGTGGTGGTGCCGTGGAACTATCCGCTCTACCTCACCGTGGGCCCGCTCACCGGCGCGCTGGTGGCCGGCAACCGGGCCATGGTCAAGCTGTCCGAATACACGCCGCGCTTCTCGGCGCTGTTCGCCCAGCTGGTGCAGGCCAGCTTCGCGCCGGACGAGGTGTCGGTCATCAATGGCGATGCCGAGGTCGCCGCCACCTTCAGCGCCCTGCCCTTCGACCACCTGCTGTTCACCGGCTCGACCAACGTCGGCCATCACGTGATGCGCGCCGCCGCCGCCAACCTCACGCCGGTGACGCTGGAGCTGGGCGGGAAGTCGCCGGCCATCATCGGCCCGCATGCCGATTTCGACCACGCCGTGGAGCGCATCGTGGTGGGCAAGCTGCTCAACGCCGGCCAGACCTGCATCGCCCCGGACTACGTGCTGCTGCCCGAGGACCAGCGCGACCGCTTTGCCGAGGCCGCGCGCCGCTGCGTGAACCGCCTCTATCCGGATCTCGCCCGCAACCCCGACTACACCAGCATCATCAGCCCGCGCCATTTTGGCCGGCTGGTGTCGATGATCGACGCCGCGCGCGCGGCCGGCGCCGGCGTGGTGCCGCTGACCGATGCCATGCCGGACGCCGACGCGCGCCGCCTGCCGCCCGTGCTGCTGACGGACGTGCCCGGCGATGTGATGGCGATGCAGGAGGAGATTTTCGGGCCGGTGCTGCCCGTGGTGACCTATCGCACCGTGGACGAGGCCATCGGCTTCGTCAATGCGCGGCCCCGGCCGCTGGCGCTCTATCTGTTCGACCGGCGCCGCGACGTGGTGGACCACGTGATGCGCCAGACCGTGGCCGGCGGCGTCACCATCAACGACACGCTGTTCCACATCGCCCAGGACGACCTGCCGTTCGGCGGCGTGGGCCCGAGCGGCATGGGCGTGTACCACGGCCGGGCCGGCTTCGAGACCTTCTCCAAGCTCAAGCCGGTGTTCCATCAGGCCGGGCTGAACGGCGCCGGCCTGCTGCGGCCGCCTTACGGCAAGCGTTTCGCGTCGATGCTGAAGCTGTTGCTGCGCTGAATCGGGTCCGCTCGGGGACGCTCGGGGACGCTCAGGCCGCCAGCATCGGCTTGCCGAGCATGCGCGCCAGCACCGCCTCGGGCGAGTGGGTGTGGTCGCTGATGGCTGCCGGGTCGAGGTAGATGGTCTGCTCCATCATCGCCCGGCCGCGCATGGCGGCGTGGAGCAGTTGGTCGCTGAACACGATCCAGGTGGCGCCGGGCGGGAAGTGGAACTCCTGCTGCGGCACGGTCTTCTGGTAGTCCAGGTCGGCCTTGGCCAGGTCGTGCAGTTGAAGCATGCGGTGGTCGTACTCGGACCGCGCGCGCTTGGTGATGTGAAGCTGCTTCATCAGCCACGCCTGCCCCGGCCACATGCCATGCGTCTTCGGCACGAAGCGGGCAGCGAAGTCCGCGAACGGCTCGCCCACGCGCCACACGCGCGGCGCGGCGGGGTCGATGTTGTGGAACACGCGCAGCAGGCGCTTGCCCAGCATCGGATTGGACGGGAACGAATCCACGTGCAGGCGGGTGTCGTCCTTGCGCCAGCTCACCGGACGGCCGGCGATCTCGCTGGGCCGCAGCGAGGTGCCCGCACGTGTCATATGCGTCACATATTCCGGGAAGAGCGTGTGGATCAGCGTCTCGCTGGCGTCCGCATAGCGGCGGATCAGCGCGTAGAGATCGGCCAGGTCCTGCTCGCTGCCCACGGCGCCGCGCACGGCGCGGTCATCGGCGCGCAGGTTGATGTTCTTCGACTTGCCGTCGGACCAGCGGGCATCGAGGAAGCGCTCCTCGCCGGGCTGGAAGCGGAAATTCAGGTTCGGGAAGTACAGCACGGCGCCCTGCTCCAGCTGGCGGCGCAGGTCGGCGCGCACCTCGGGGGTGACGTCGGGCGCCCATTCGGTATAGGGCTGCGTGCGGATCAGGTTCAGCGGGGTCGTCATGGCGTTGGCGTGGAGGTCCGGTTGCCCCGGATTCTACTCCGCGGCCAGCCCGGTGCCACGTGGCGCCCAGATAACAAAAAACCCCGCGGGTCCCGAAGGACCGGCGGGGTTCCTGACTGCCGGGCGACCGATTACAGGCCGGCGGCGGCGCGCAGCACAGCGGCCTTGTCGGTGGCTTCCCACGAGAACTCCGGCTCCTCGCGGCCAAAGTGGCCGTAGGCGGCGCTCTTCTCGTAGATCGGGCGCAGCAGGTCCAGCATCTGGACGATGCCCTTCGGGCGCAGGTCGAAATGCTCCTGCACCAGTTCGGCGATCTTCTCGTCCGAAATCTTGCCGGTGCCTTCCGTGTACACGGTCACGTTGATCGGGCGGGCCACGCCGATGGCGTAGCTGACCTGCACCTGGCACTGGCGCGCCAGGCCGGCGGCGACCACGTTCTTGGCCACGTAGCGGGCGGCGTAGGCGGCCGAGCGGTCGACCTTCGACGGATCCTTGCCCGAGAACGCGCCGCCACCGTGCGGCGAAGCGCCGCCGTAGGTGTCGACGATGATCTTGCGGCCGGTCAGGCCGCAGTCGCCCTGCGGGCCGCCAATCACGAAGCGGCCGGTCGGGTTGACCAGGTACTTGGTGTCCTTGAGCATCGCGGCCGGCAGCACCGGCTTGATGATTTCCTCGATCACGGCTTCGCGGATCTGGGCCTGGGTGATGTCCGGGGCGTGCTGGGTCGACAGCACCACGGTATCCACGCTGTGCGGGCGGCCGTCGACGTAGCGCACGGTGACCTGCGACTTGGCGTCCGGGCGCAGCCAGGACAGGCGGCCGTCACGGCGCAGCTGCGACTGGCGCTCCACCAGGCGGTGGGCGTAGTAGATCGGGAACGGCATCAGTTCGGGCGTCTCGTCGCAGGCGTAGCCGAACATCAGGCCCTGGTCGCCAGCGCCCTGGTTCAGGTAGTCGTCCGAGGCGCGGTCCACGCCCTGGGCGATGTCCGGCGACTGCTTGTCGTACGCCACCAGCACGGCACAACCCTTGTAGTCGATGCCGTACTCGGTGTTGTCGTAGCCGATGCGCTTGATGGTGTCGCGGGCGACCTGGATGTAGTCCACGTTGGCCGTGGTGGTGATTTCACCGGCCAGCACCACCAGACCGGTGTTGCAGAGCGTCTCGGCCGCCACGCGGGCGTACTTGTCCTGGGCCAGGATGGCGTCCAGGACAGCGTCCGAGATCTGGTCGGCAACTTTATCGGGATGGCCTTCGGAGACAGATTCCGAAGTGAACAGGAAGTCGTTTGCCACGAGCTTGTTTCTCCAAGGTTTGCCAATATTGGCTGTGAGTCGGCTATTGCGTGCCACCCTCGGGAAACGATGCGGCGACGCTTTAGCGGTATTTTCAGACCGCTCTGGAGAGAGCGGCATCGCCCCGCAAGTTGTCAGTTAACTCGGCGATACAGGCTATTATACGCGCCTGCCGCGTGCGCTGCAGCACGCCGCGATGCGCGGGAATGGCGCGCCGCACAGTGCACCGCGCGCACGGATGCGCCAGGACGTATAGCCGGTACGATACCGTGCCTGCCTCGCCCGCGATTCCCCGTCGACAAGCCTTTTTTGCCCGTATTTCCACGTTTGGCCCCATGACCTTTATCTTCTGGCTCATCTCCCTCCTGCCCCTGCGCGTGCTGCACGCCATCGGCGGCGCACTGGGCCTGCTCGTGGCGCGGCTGCCGGGCCGCTATGGCCAGCGCCTGACCAAGAACTTCCGCCACGCCTACCCGGACGCCACCGACGCCATGCTGGCCGAGGCCGCGCGCGCCACGGGCCGGCTGATCATCGAGATGCCGTACTTCTGGAGCCGCAAGACGCTGGACGCCACGCTCTATAACTTCGACGAATCGCTCTGGCCCACGCTGAACCGGCTCCAGATGCAGGCCAACGGCATCATCATCCTGACCCCGCACCTGGGCTGCTTTGAAGTGCTGCCGCAGTCCCATGCGGTGCACCGCCCCGTGACCGTGCTGTACAAGCCGCCGCACCAGCAGTGGCTGCGCGAGTTCATCGAACGGATGCGCAGCCGGCCGGGCATCTCGATGGCGCCGGCCACGCCGCGCGGGGTGCGCATGCTGGTCAAGGCGCTCAAGCGCGGCGAGGCCGTCGGCATCCTCCCCGACCAGGTACCAAGTGCCGGAGACGGCACCTGGGCGCCGTTCTTCGGCAAGCCGGCCTATTCGATGACGCTGGTGCACCGCCTGCACCGGCTGACCAACGCGCCGGTGGTCATGATGTTCGCCGAGCGCCTGCCCAAGGGCGCCGGCTATGTCGGCCACATGCGTCTGGTGGGCTGTGGCGGCGTACTGGCCGCCGAGGTGGACGCGGCCGCCGCCCAGATCAACCGCGCGGTCGAGGAGTCGATTGCGATGGCGCCCACCCAGTACCTCTGGGGCTACAACCGCTACAAGCAGCCCACCGGCGCCCCGCCGCCGCCCGACCTGACCAGCCAGCCGCAGGCGGCCACCCAAGAATCCATCCAATGAGCCGAATCTTTACCTGGCTCGGCATCGGCCTGCTGACCGTGCTGGGCAAGTTGCCGTATCCGTTCGTCGCGCGCTTCGGCGAAGGGCTGGGCGGCCTGCTCTACCGGATTCCGAGCGGTCGCCGCGAGGTGGTGCGCGCCAACCTGCGGCTCTGTTTCCTGGAGAAATCCGAGGCCGAGATCGACGAGATGTCGCGCGAGACCTTCCGCCACATCTTCCGCAGCTTTGCCGAGCGCGGCATCTTCTGGACCGGCAGCGAGGCCCAGATGCGCCGCTGGGTGCAAATCGACGACCAGGCCAACCTGGTGGCGCTGGACGGCAAGCCCCATATCCTCGTCACCATGCACCTCTCGGGCGTGGAGGCCGGCGCGATCCGGCTGACCATCCACCTGCGCGACCACGTGGGCCGCTCGGGGGCCTCGCTGTATACCAAGCAGAAGAACGCGCTGTTCGACGATTTCCTGAAGCACGCGCGTGGCCGCTTTGGCGCCAACATGATCTCGCGCAACGACAGCGCGCGCGACATCCTGCGCTGCCTGAAGAAGGGCGAGGCGCTGCAACTGATCGCCGACATGGACTTCGGCGAGCGCGACTCGGAATTCGTGCCGTTTTTCGGCGTGGAGGCGCTCACGCTGACCTCCGTGTCGCGGCTGGCGCGGCTGACCGGCGCCAAGGTAGTGCCGATCTATACCGAGATGCTGCCCGACTACAAGGGCTATGTGCTGCACATCCTGCCCGCCTGGGAGGACTACCCCGGCGATAGCGTGACCGACGACACGCGCCGCATGAACGCCTTCTTCGAGGACGCCATCCGCCCGCGCGTGACCGAGTACTACTGGGTGCACAAGCGCTTCAAGCATCGCCCGCCCGGCGAGGCGGAGATTTACTAGCTACAATCCGAGCCATGAAACTCCAGTTCACCAAGATGCACGGCGCCGGCAACGACTTCGTCGTGCTGGACGGCATCCACCAGACGCTCGACCTGACCGAGGCCCAGTGGCGCGCGCTCGCCAGCCGGCACTTTGGCGTGGGCGCGGACCAGATCCTGATCGTCGAGAAATCGACGCGCCCGGACGTGGACTTCCGCTACCGGATCTTCAATGCCGATGGCGGCGAGGTGGAGCATTGCGGCAACGGCGCGCGCTGCTTCGTGCGCTTTGTCACGGACAAGGGCATGACCGACAAGCGCTCGGTGCGCGTGGAGGTCATGAACGGCGTGATTACGCTGACCCTGCAGGACGACGGCCAGGTCACGGTGGACATGGGCGCGCCCGAGCTGACGCCGGCACGCGTGCCGTTCCTGCCCGAGGGCCTGCCGACGCGCCGCGAGGGCGACGACACACTCTACGGCCTCGAGGTGAACGGCCGCACGGCGTGGATCACGCCGGTGTCGATGGGCAACCCGCACGCGGTGCAGATCGTGGACGATACCGAGCAGTTCCCGGTGCTCCAGGACGGCCCGGTGATCGAACATCATCAGACGTTTCCGAAGCGGGTGAACGCCGGCTTCATGCAGATCGTGGACCGGGGCACCGTGCGGCTGCGCGTGTTCGAGCGCGGCGCCGGCGAGACGCTGGCCTGCGGCACGGGCGCCTGCGCGGCCGTGGTGGCCGGCATCCGGCGCGGCCTGCTGGACTCGCCGGTCAAGGTCCACACCCATGGCGGCGACCTGACCATCGCCTGGGACGGCGCGGGCCAGCCGGTGCGGATGACCGGCCCGGCGACCACCGTGTTCGAAGGCACTATTGACCTTGCCGCACTGAACGCGTGACTATGGGGGCTCCGCAGGCCACGCCACCGGAGACCCCATGACGCTGGACGATTTCCGCATCACCAGTAGTAAAAAATTCAATCTGACCGATTTCGACCCGGGCGGCAAACCGCTGTCGCAGGGCGACAAGGCCGCCGACGAGGCGCGGCTGGAGACACTCTCGGCAGAACTCGACGCGCTCCAGGACATCTTCTACGCCGAGCACCGCCGCAAGGTGCTGGTCGTCCTGCAAGGCATGGATACCAGCGGCAAGGACGGCACGGTGCGCTCGGTCTTCCGCAGCGTCGATCCGCTTGGCATCCGCGTGGTCAGCTTCAAGGCGCCCACCGCCGAGGAACTGGCGCGCGACTACCTGTGGCGCGTGCATGCACAGGTGCCGCGCGTCGGCGAGATCGTGCTGTTCAACCGCAGCCATTACGAGGACGTGCTGATCACGCGCGTGCATGGCTGGATCGCCGAAGCCGAGTGGGAGCGCCGCTACAAGCAGATCCGCGCGTTCGAGTCCCTGCTGACCGATACCGGCACGACCATCGTGAAGTGCTTCCTCCATATTTCGAAGGACGAGCAGAAGGCGCGGCTCGAGGCGCGCATCGCCGATCCACAGAAACACTGGAAGTTCGACACGCAGGACCTGGCCGAGCGCAAGTTCTGGAAGGAATACGAGAAAGCCTACGAAGCCGCCATCGCGGCCACGGCCACGCCGGACTGCCCGTGGTACATCGTGCCGTCCGACTCCAAGACCCACCGCAACCTGATGGTGGCCGAGATCATCACGGCCGTGTTCCGGCAGCTCAAGCCGGCATACCCGCCGCCGAAGCCGGAACTGGCGAAACTGCGGGTGGAGTGACGCCCAGGGGTCAGTCGTCGCCGTTGCCGCGATGCACGTCGTGGGTGACGAACGGCCGCTCCGGGCCGGGCATCGCCAGCCATTTCGGGTGCTTGAGGGTGTCGCGGATATCCTCGAGCCCGCTCGCCCAGTGCTCGTGCATCGTCAGCGCACCGAACTGGTAGTCCTTGGCGCTGCCCTCGAACGACTTGTCGCGGTAGATGAGCTGGATGACGTTGCGGCGCGCGTCGCAGGCATGGTCGGCGGCGCGCTGGTACCACGGGTCGTTGCGCTTCGACACCGGCACCAGCGCCATCAGCTCGCTCAGCATGCGGCGATAGTTCTGCTGCTCGCGCATGACGTCCGTGATGGCGCGTGTGCGGCTGGAATACTGGATGTCCTTCTGGCGCTCGGCCACGTCGAGCAGGTTGTGCGGCAGCTTGCCGCGCGCGCTCCAGAGGTCCACCTGGAAGATCAGGGCGTCCCGGCGCGGCTGGGCAGTCAGCACTTCCTGGAGCGGCGTGTTCGAGACCAGCCCGCCATCCCAGTAATACTCGCCATCGATCTCCACGGCCGGGAAACCCGGCGGCAGGGCGCCAGACGCCATGAAGTGCTCGGCGCGCAGCCGTTCGCGCGTGTTGTCGAAATACGCGAAATTGCCCGTGCGCACGTTCACGGCGCCCACCGAGACGCGCATCTCCTTCGGATGGTTGATGCGGTCGAAATCGGCAAAGCGCTCCAGCGTGGCCTTGAGCGGCGCGGTGTCGTAGTAGCTGGCGCGGCCCGGGTCTTCGCCACGGCCCCAGAAATCGGCGATGGCGCGCGGCGTGAAGAAGCCGCGCTGGCCTTCGATCATCGCGCGGGCCGCGTTGAGGCTGTCGAACCAGATCCGCATCGGCTCCGGCCAGGTGGGCGCGGTCTCGGTCAGCAGTTCCAGCGGCAGGCCGGGCAGCCACGGCTGGGCGCAGATGTATTCCCAGAACGCGCGCAGCTGCGTCACACGGGTTTCGGGCGGGTTGCCGGCGATGACCGCCGCATTGAGCGCGCCGATCGAGATACCCGCGATCCAGTTCGGATGAATGCCGCCTTCGGCCAGACCCTGGTAGACGCCGGCCTGGTAGGCGCCGAGCGCGCCGCCGCCTTGCAGCACCAGCGCGCGGATCGCATAGGCTTCGTGGGCGGGGCCGTCGCCCGGCAGAGCGTCAGGGGCGCAGTGATCGCTCACTGCGGCGCGCTTGGGCGCCCGTGTGCGCTTCGCCCGGGCCGCTGTGGCCGTTGAGGCGGAATCCTGCGGGGGCGCGCCCTGATCGCCCAGTTCGCGCCTGACTGCCTGCTTGGTCGCCTGTTTTACCTGCTGTTGCCGCTTGTCCGCCACGCCATGCTCCCTCGGAAGTTGAGCCGGGGCGCCCCATGGCGCCCCCTCCGGCGCGTCAGACGCCGTACTTCTGACGATAGGCCGCCACGGCCGCCCGGGAGTTCCCAAGCGCGGGGTCGTTCGACGCATCGAGATAGGCCAGCAGGTCCTTGAGGCTGGCGATCGAGATCACCGGCACGCCGTATTCGCGCTGCACGTCCTGCACAGCCGAATGCGTGCCGATGTTGTCGGCGGTGCCGCTCTTTTCCATGCGGTCCAGCGCGATCAGCACGGCGGCCGGCTCCGCGCCGGCGGCGCGAATCATCTGCATCGACTCGCGCACGGAGGTGCCGGCCGAGATCACGTCATCGATGATCACCACCTTGCCCTGCAGCTTGGCGCCGACCAGCGTGCCGCCTTCGCCATGGTCCTTGGCTTCCTTGCGGTTGTAGGCAAACCCCACGTCCCGGCCCATGCCGGCCAGCGCCACGGCCGTGGCCGAGGCCAGCGTGATGCCCTTGTAGGCCGGCCCGAACAGCACGTCGAACTCGAGGCCCGAGTTGAGCAGGGTTTTCGCATAGAATTGCGCCACCTGACCCAGCATCGCGCCCTGGTTGAACAGGCCGGCGTTGAAGAAGTAGGGCGACTTGCGGCCCGCCTTGGTCACGAACTCGCCAAAGGACAGCACGCCCGCATCGAGCGCGAAGCGGATAAAGGTCTGGCTGAGGTCGTCCGGCGTGGTCTGCTGCGTCATCTTTTCTCTCTGAATTTCAAAATTTCCCGAGATGTTACGGATTATCAGCGCCAACCTCAACGGCATCCGCTCCGCGGCCAAGAAGGGCTTTTTCGAGTGGATGGGCAAGCAGGACGCGGACATGATCTGCGTGCAGGAACTGAAGGCCCAGGAAGCCGACATGACCGAGGCGTTCCTGGCGCCACATGGCTACCACGGCTTTTTCCACTACGCCGAGAAGAAGGGCTACAGCGGCGTGGGCCTGTACACGCGCCACAAGCCCGAGCGGGTGGTCACCGGCTTCGGCGTGCCCGAGTTCGACGCCGAGGGCCGCTACGTGGAAGTGCAGTATCCGCATCTTGCGGTGATCTCCGTCTACGTGCCGTCCGGCTCCAGCAGCGAAGAACGCCAGCAGGCCAAGTTCCGCTTCATGGAAGCGTTCCTGCCGCACCTGCTGCAACTCAAGGCCAGCGGACGCGAGATCGTTTTGTGCGGTGACGTCAACATCGCCCACAAGGAAATCGACATCAAGAACTGGAAGGGCAACCTCAAGAACTCCGGTTTCCTGCCCGAGGAGCGCGCCTGGATTGGCGAACTGTTCGACAACCACGGCTATGTGGATGTCTTCCGCCAGCTCGATCCGCGCCCGGACCAGTACACCTGGTGGAGCAACCGCGGCCAGGCTTACGCGAAGAACGTCGGCTGGCGCATCGACTACCACCTGACCACCGACAAGATCGCCGCCACGGCCCGCGCCTGCGCCATCTACAAGGACGAGAAGTTCAGCGACCACGCCCCGCTGTCGATCGACTACGATTTTCCGCTGTGAGGCAGGCGCCCCGGCGGGATGCCGGGGCCGTCGCGCTCAGATGGCGCGGATTTCCTCCAGCAGGTTCGGGTGGCGATCCAGCAACTTGAGCAGCTTCACCAGCGCCAGCGGTGGCTTGGTCCGGCCGGTCTCATAGCGCGAGAACGCATTGACGCCGCCGCCGAAGATCTCGCCGGCCTCCCGCTGGTCGAGTTCCAGCTTGCGGCGCACGGATACGATGAACGCCGGATCGACGATGGCGGCGTTGACCTGCTTGTTGAAGGCAACCATCAAGTGTCCGATCCGCTCGTCTTCATCGAGATCGAGAACTCCTTCACCGCAGGCGGGACACCAGTCCGCCAGCACTGCTTCGATCACCGTGGTTTCGCCGCGATAGTCGTAGGGCATGTCTCGCCGCTCCCTGACCAGTTCGGATCCTCCGCATTCCGGGCATCTCATATCCCGACTCCTTTTTCGAGGTGGTGCTCTTTACAGCACCTTGAATGACACAATCACCAGTTGCTCGATCACACCCTCCCCTCTGCCACCAACGCCCTCACCAAAGACAGCTTGTAATGCGCTGACGATTTCTCCATGCAAAATTAACCTACTTGGTTATTACCTGCAAAGCCCCGGGATGTGTCGGATCGCAACCGCTCCTCTCGCGTAAACCCTGCGCCCAACCCCCAACCTCGCTACAATGCAGGTTCGCTGCCCCGTTGGGCAGGCGACTTTTCGCATTTTCAGAGTGAGTCAGCCATGGTTTTCAAAGTGTTCGTCGATGGTCAGGAAGGCACCACCGGTCTCCGGCTGCTGGACTACCTCTCGGGTCGCTCCGATGTGGAGCTGCTGCGCATTGCCGATGACAAGCGCAAGGACCCGCAGGAGCGAGCACGCTTTCTGAATGCCTCGGATGTCTCGTTTCTGTGCCTGCCGGACGTGGCCTCGCGCGAGGCGGTTTCGCTGGTGACCAATCCCGATACGTGCGTGATCGACGCCAGCACGGCGTTCCGCACCACCGACTCGTGGGCCTATGGCCTGCCCGAGCTGACCCGTGGCCAGCGCGAAAAGGTGCGCGCCAGCAAGCGCATCGCGGTGCCGGGCTGCCACGCCAGCGCCTTCGTGCTGGCCGTGCGTCCGCTGGTGGAAGCGGGCCTGATGCCGGCCGACTACCCGGTTTCGGCGTTCTCGCTGACCGGCTACAGCGGCGGCGGCAAGAAGATGATTGCCGAGTTCGAGGCAGGCGGGAATCCGCGTCTCGATAGCCCGCGCCCCTACGCGCTGGGCCTCGAGCACAAGCACCTGCCCGAAATGCGCGTGCAGGCTGGCCTGGCCCAGGCGCCGATCTTCAACCCCATCGTCGGCAACTTCCTGAAGGGGCTGGCCGTGACCGTGCCGGTGTTCCCGGCGCTGCTCTCGCGCAAGGCCGATGCCGAGGCCATCCTCGACATCTACCGCAAGCATTACGAGGGCGAGCAGTTCGTGCGCGTGCACCCGTTCAATAGCGATGCCAACCTCGACGGCGGCTTCTTCGACGTCCAGGCCAGCAACGACACCAATCGCGTGGACCTGTTTGTGTTCGGCAACGCCGAGCGCCTGAACCTGGTGGCGCGCCTGGACAACCTCGGCAAGGGCGCCGCCGGCGCGGCCGTGCAGTGCATGAACGTGCATGTGGGCGCCGACGAGGCGACCGGACTGACCGCCTGACGCGTCACGAACGCGGCACGAACGCGTCAGGGACGCGCCGCGACAATAAGAAAAGCCGGCTTCGCGCCGGCTTTTCGTTTTTCCGGGGGCCAGCCGGCCTAGCCGCCGGTCTTGACCAGCGTGGCCTTCAGCGCCACGCCGATATAGGCCGCGCCCTTGGCGCAGACGTAGGTGGTCTCGCTGGCGGTCTCGTCGTCCTTCCAGTTGCTGCGGATCTCCACCACGGCATTGCTGCCGGCCTGGGCCGCGCGTTGCTGGAGGTCCTGCACGGCCTGCACGAAGACCGTCTGGCACAGTTGCTCATCGGTCGGCCTGGGGGCATCCGGCACCTGGCTCACCGGGCGCCGCACGCGCTTCACTGTCTTGTACGAGGTAGGCGCCGTAGCGCCTTCGAGCTTGTTGAAGCCGAACAGCAGCTTGGTGTTCGGGTCGATGCGTTCCTTGGCGGCCTCGCTGGCCAGCGCCTTGTCGATCGGCATCGTCAGCAACTTGTCGGCGGCGCTGGCCATGCCCGACGCGCCCGCAGCCACCAGCGCGGCCGCTACCAGGCCGCAGCGCAATCCTGTCCTCATGTCTTTCTCCCTGATCAAGGTTGAGATCCTCGCTCGCCCACGCCGGGTTCAGGGGCGCTGGCGCCACTTTTCCATCGTACAGGAATGGTCGATAACCTGATTCGTCGGCCGTCGTTACTTTTTTAGTGGACGCTGGCTGTCCTCATCGCCGGCATCGACCGGGGCGCCGCCAAGGTTGGCCATATTGGGGGTGTGGGCGGGCAGCTTCTCCATCGGCATGTTCATGGCTTTGGCGTAGAGCGGCATCACCTCGGCCATGTGCGCCTCCAGCACCGCGATGCGGCTGCGGCCGGACGGGTGGGTGGACTTGAACTCGTCGCCCATCTCCAGCACCGTGCCCATCTTGCGCCACAGCGTGACGGCAGCGCGCGGGTCGTAGCCGGCGCGGGCGGCGATATCCATGCCGATCAGGTCCGCCTCGGTTTCCTCCAGCCGCGAAAACCGCAGCGACACGAGCCGGGCATTGTTGCCGATATCGAAATTGCCGAGATTGCCGAAGCCGGTCAGCTGGGACACCACGTTGGCGCCAAGATTCGAGATCTCGGACTGCGCCGCGCGCTGCCGGGCGTGCTCCTCCAGCGCGTGGGCGATCTCGTGGCCCATCACCATGGCCACTTCGTCGTCGGTGAGCTTGAGTTGGTCGAGCAGGCCGGAGTAGACCGCCATCTTGCCGCCGGGCATGCAGAACGCATTGACCAGCTTCGATTCGATCAGGTTGATCTCCCACGCCCAGCGGCCCGCGCGCGGGTTCCACAGCACGGTCTCGGGCAGCAGCCGGATGCCGATCTCGCGCAGGCGCTTCACCTGCGGGTTGTCGTCGCCGGCCAGCGTGTGCTTGGCGATGGCTTCCTGCTTGATCTGCTCGTACTCGCGGGCGGCCTGCTGGTCGATGACTTCCATCGGCACGATCGTGCGCACACGGGAGTAGCGGCGCTCCACGCGCACGCCGTCGTCGGGCGCGGCCACCACGGCCACTTCCTGCGCGATGGCCGGCAGGCACGCGCACGCGGCGCAGGACCATGCCAGCCATGCCAGCCATGCCAGCCAGCCCGGGCGCCCGGGCATGCGGCGCCGTGGCAACGGCGATTCGTTCGACGCGATCAGGGTCACGGCAGGGCTCGGCGCGATAAGGGTCGACAAACGGCGTCGAATCGGTAAGTGGGGACGCAAACGGTGATGCAATAATACATCCATGACGTTCCAAGACTACCTCGACATTTTCCGCAACCGACGCATCGGCGCCATGCTGACGCTGGGCTTTGCGTCCGGGCTGCCGCTCGCGCTGACCTCGGGCACGCTCCAGGCCTGGATGACCGTGGAGGGGCTCGACATCAAGACCATCGGCTTCTTCTCGCTGGTCGGGCAGGCGTACATCTTCAAGTTTCTGTGGGCGCCGCTGATGGACCGCTACACCCCGCCCCTGCTGGGCCGGCGGCGCGGCTGGCTGCTGGTGACGCAACTCGGGCTGGTGGCCAGCATCGCCGCCATGGCGTTCTGCCCCCCGCGCGAGGCGCTCTGGGCGCTGGCGGCGCTGGCCACGCTGGTGGCGTTCCTGTCGGCGTCGCAGGACATTGTGTTCGATGCGTACAGCACCGACGTGCTGCGCCCGGCCGAACGGGGCGCCGGCGCGGCAGTCAAGGTGCTCGGCTACCGGCTGGCGATGCTGGTCTCCGGCGGGCTGGCGCTGTACCTGGCGGACCGCGTGCTGGGCTGGTCCAGCATGTACCTGCTGATGGCGGCGCTGATGTCGGTGGGGCTGCTGACGCTGTTCTGGGCGCCCGAGCCGGACGTGCCGGCGCGCCAGCCACGCACGCTGGAGGAAGCCGTGGTCGGCCCGCTGCGCGACTTTTTCGGGCGCCAGGGCGCATGGTGGCTGCTGCTGCTGATCGTGCTCTACAAGCTGGGCGACGCCTTTGCCGGCAGCCTCTCCACCACGTTCCTGATCCGGGGCCTGGGCTTCGATCCGGGCGAGGTGGGCATCGTCAACAAGACGCTGGGCCTCGCGGCAACGATCATCGGTGCGCTGTTCGGCGGGTCGCTGATGGTGCGGTTGGGGCTGTACCGGTCGCTGATGCTGTTCGGCATCCTGCAGGCCGTGTCGAACCTCGGCTACTGGGTGCTCTCGGTCACGCCGCCCCATATCTGGAGCATGGGCGCGACCATCGCCATCGAGAACATCTGCGGCGGCATGGGCACGGCGGCCTTCGTGGCGCTGCTGATGACGCTGTGCAACCGCTCGTTCTCGGCCACGCAGTACGCGCTGCTGTCCGCGCTGGCATCGATTGGCCGGGTCTACGTGGGGCCCACCTCGGGCTATATGGTCGAAGCCTGGGGCTGGGCGCCCTTCTACCTCGGCACCGTGGTGGCGGCCGTGCCCGGCGTGGCCCTGCTCTGGGCGATGCGCGGCACGGTCCACCGCTACGAAGCCCAGGCGCGCGAGCCGGCCAAGGAGCCGGGCGTGCCGCGTCCGGCCTGATCGGCCTTATTCCTTGTAGTAAACGATCTGGTGCGACGAGGCCAGCAGCACGCCGCTGGCGCTCCAGATCTGCGCGCTCTGGTCGAAGAAGCCCTGGCGGAACACCTGCGCCCGCGCGCTGCCGAGCACGTGGCTGTCGCCCAACTCGGCCAGCGTGGCCGCATCGGCATGGAAATAGGTCGTGATCGACACCGTGCCGGCCGGCACGAAGCCGGCGCGCTTGAGGAAAATGCGCGGATAGAAGGCATCGCACCACGCCGCCACGGCGGCATAGTCGGGCGTGCGGGCCGGTTCGTCACGGAGCCAGAACTGGGTCAGGCTGTCCGGATGCTCGGTACCGACGGCCGCTGACGGCTTGGCGCCGCGCACCGCGCGCATGTCGTAGCTGCCGATCCAGCGCACCGGCGCGAAGCCGCCCATGCCGGGCAGGGTGTCGGCGGGCGGCACGTCGGGCATGACGGCCTCGCCGCTGCCCCAGGTCTCGCGCCGCACGGCGAAGACCGCGCTGCCGGTGGTCGTCACCTCGCCGTTCTGGCGCAGCTCCAGATGCCAGTGCTGGGTGGAGCGGTTGGTCCGCGACGGACGCGCCTCGATCTCGAACGGCCCTTCCGCAATCGGCCCGGCAAAATTCACCGTGAGCGCAATCGGATCGCCCAGCCGCTCCGGGTGGCGCAGCGCCGCCTGGAGCAGCGTGGCCGCCGTCATCCCGCCGAACGGGCCGATCATGTTCCAGTAGGCCTGGCTGGTGTGCCCCAGGAAGCGGTGCGCGCCGGCTGGCTCCAGCGCCAGGGCGAGGTCGAACGGATGTTGCGAGTCGGTGTGGGGCGCTTGGGTCATGGCAAAAAAATAGTACGATCGTTCGGTAATCGTCGTACGGTATGCCGACCCGGCCCCGGCGTCAAGCCAGGTTCACACCGCGCAAACCCGGTACACCGCCAGGCTGCCGCGCCAGTTCTCGCCCCAGTTCACGGTCACGCCCTCGTGCATCACCACGCGGTCCAGCACGCGCAGGCCCACCTTGGGCGCCAGCGCCTCGAAGTCGCTGATGGTCAGCACGCGCACGTTCGGCGTGTTGTACCACTGGTACGGCAGCGATTCCGACACCGGCATGCGCCCCCGGAACACCGACAGCCGGTGCGGCCAGTAGCCGAAGTTCGGGAACGAGACGATGCACTCGCGCCCCACGCGCAGGGTGTCGCGCAGCACCTGGGCCGTGTTGTGGATGGTCTGGAGCGTCTGGGACAGGATCACCGTGTCGAAGCTCCGGTCCTCGAACAGCGCCAGCCCGCCCTCCAGGTCCTGCTGGATCACGTGCACGCCCTTCTGGGCGCAGGCCAGCACGCCTTCGTCGCGGATCTCGATGCCATACGCCTGCACATCCAGTTCGTCCTGGAGCACGCGCAGCAGGCTGCCGTCGCCGCAGCCGGCGTCCAGCACCGTGGAATTGGGCTCGATCCAGCGCGCAATCGCGCGGAAGTCCGGCCGCAGCGCGAGGATATTGGGATTGGCGGAGGCGTTCATGCGCCGATCTCCTCGGCAATGCGTTCGTAATAGGCGCGCATCAGGTTGTGGTAGCGCGGGTCGTCGAGCAGGAAGGCGTCGTGGCCGTGCGGGGCGTCGATCTCGGCGTACGAGACCGGCCGCTTGTTGTCCAGCAGCGCCTTGACCAGTTCGCGGCTGCGGTTCGGCGCGAAGCGCCAGTCGGTGGTGAAGCTCGCCACCAGGAAGCTGGCCTGGGTGTGGGAGATCGCGCGCTTCAGGTCGCCGCCATAGGCCAGCGCCGGGTCGAAGTAGTCGAGCGCGCGGGTGATCAGCAGGTAGGTGTTGGCGTCGAAGTACTCGGCGAACTTGTCGCCCTGGTAGCGCAGGTAGCTTTCCACCTGGAACTCGACGTCGAACGAGAAGCGGATGTCCTCGGACTTCAGCGAGCGGCCGAATTTCTCGGCCATGTCTTCGTCGGACAGGTAGGTGATATGGCCGATCATGCGCGCCACGCGCAGGCCGCGCTTCGGCTTGACGTTGTGCGCGTAGTAGTTGCCGCCGTGGAAGTCCGGGTCCGACAGGATGGCGCTGCGCGCCACCTCGTTGAAGGCGATGTTCTGCGCCGACAGCTTGGGCGTGGACGCCACCACGATGCAGTGGCGCAGCCGGTCCGGGTACATCAGGCTCCAGGCCAGCGCCTGCATGCCGCCCAGGCTGCCGCCCATCACCGCGGCGAACTGCGTGATGCCGAACGCGTCGGCCACGCGCGCCTGGGCGTTGACCCAATCCTCCACCGTCACCACCGGGAACAGCGCGCCATAGGGCTGGCCGGTGGCCGGGTTGGTGCTCATCGGCCCGGTCGAGCCGAAGCAGGAACCGAGGTTGTTCACGCCGATGACGAAGAAGCGGTCGGTATCGAGCGGCTTGCCGGGGCCAACCATGTTGTCCCACCAGCCGATGTCGCGCGGATTGTCCGCCGCGATGCCGGCCACATGGTGCGAGGCGTTGAGCGCATGGCACACCAGCACGGCGTTCGATGCCGCCGCATTGAGCGTGCCGTAGGTTTCCACCATCAGGTCATAGCCGGCCAGCTGGCTGCCGTTGCGCAGCGGCAGCGGCTCGGCGAAGTGCATGCGCCGGGGCGTGACGACGCCGACGGAGCCGGCTGGCAGGTCGGCAGCCGGTACGGCGGCAGGAATAGCAACATCTGTCATGGAGGGGGCCCGCGGCGAGCGGGCATAAAAAAACCCGACTGGCAGTTGCGTGTGTCGCAGCCAAGTCGGGCATGTCGCGGTGTCCCGCGCGTCGGCGCCATATCGTGGATTGCTCCCGCGAGGCACCGACCCAACCTCTTTAGCCGCATTTATAGTGGCAGCCGGCGGTCATCCTGAGATCCCCGTTGGCTGCCGCGCGCCCGCAAGCCAGTCATCAAATCGGCGCGACGCGGCCATTATAGTGCAGTTCCCGGGTGCGCTGCTGGCCGCGTGTGACGCGCCCCCGGTCCTCCCGCTGGTTTCAGCCCAGCAGGATCCGCAGCTGGGCGTCGATGTTCTCGCCCGGCGCCTTGCGGAAGCCGCTCTTCACGTAGCGGTGCCACTGGCCCTGCACGGCCGCCGTGATCAGCGCCACGCGCACCGGAATGTCGGCGTCGGCCGGGAAGGCGGCCTGCGTGACGGCCACCTTCAGGCACTGGCGCAGCGACGCCTCGATCCGATCCACCATCTGGTTGATGCGCTCCTGCAGCCGTTCGTGCTCGCCCACCAGCGCCTCGCCGGTCAGCACGCGCGTCATGCCGGGGTTCTTCTCGGCAAACGACAGCAGCATCCGCACGATGGCCTGCACCTGGCGCAGGCCATGCTCCTCCTGCGCGGTGATCTGGTTGATCAGCCCGAACACGGTCTGCTCGATAAAGCCGATCAGGCCCTCGAACATCTGCGCCTTGCTGGCGAAATGGCGGTACAGCGCGGCTTCCGAGACCGACAGCCTGGCGGCCAGCGCCGCCGTGGTGATCTTTTCCCCGCGCGGATGCTCAAGCATGCCGGCCAGGGTCTGGAGGATCTGGATGCGCCGCTCGCCGGGGCGCGGGCGCTTGCGCGCGGGCCCTTCGGCGGTCTGGATGGCGGTGGCGGCCACGAGCGGCGGCGCCTCCGGCTGGCTTTCGATGGTTTGCGTCATGACCCGGTTCTCCGTATTCGTCGTAGGAGTTGATGCATCGATTGTACTTTTATGTCCACATAGCCGGGCCGATTCACCACGCGCGCCCGTACGCGCGGGGCATGGTCGGGCAACTGCTGCGGCGCCGTGCCGTATTGTGCGCCATCCGCGCCAGGTGGCGGAAGCTGCGCTTCGGCGGCCATCATCGTCACCGAGCGCTCCTGGGCGCCGTGGCCCACGTGCTGGCGGTCTTCGGCGGCCAGCGCGGTGCGCGTGGCGGCGTCGGCCACGGCGCCCGGCACGGCGGCATCGACCGGGACCGGAACGGTCTCCGGCACCGGATGGGGCCGCGATGGCGCCAGCGTGCGCAGGTAGCCGGTTACCCAGGCGGTGCGGATACCCGTGCCCGCATAGTGTTTCAGATGCGACAGCGTGTCTTCCACCAGCACCGCGCGATGGGGCGCCACGCCGGTGCGCGCCAGCAGCCGGCGCAGCATGCGGCGGTCAGGCTTGGGCCGCAGATGGCCGTGCACCCACATGTCCTCGATGGCCACCACGCGCTCGAAGCAGCGTTCGATGCCGGCAATCGCCATGACCGCCCGGGCGTAGTCGCGCGGGGCGTTGGTGACCAGGATCTTGCGCCCGGGCAGCCGGCGCAGCGCGGCGGCCAGCCCGCGCCGCACGCGCACCATCTCGGCCAGCGCCGGGAAGTCGTGGGCTTCGTGCAGGAAATCGGCCGCATCCACGCCATGGTGGCGGATCATGCCGAGCAGGGTGGCGCCGTAGCGCTGCCAGTACTCCACCCGCACGCGGCTGGCGGTGGCCTCATCGGCGCCGAGCACGCGCGCCACATAGGCGGTCATGCGCCGGTTGATGGCCGGGAAGATCGCGTGGGAGGCGTCGTGCAGCGTGTTGTCGAGATCGAACAGCCAGACGATATCGCCCGACTGGTCGCCCGCTGGGCGGCGCACCCGCGGATGCCGGGGACGCCGCCGCGCGGCGGGGGTCGATGCCTCCGACGGGCGCGCGTGCGCCACGCCGCGGCGCTGGTGAGGTTGTCTGAGGAACACGCCGGGCTGCAGGGGGATGACTTGTGGGAGGGGTGCGGGCGGCGCGGCGGCAATCCGCCCCGCATCGCCCGCAAATCCGGCTCAGTGCGAGCGGATCATCGTGCCGAACGCCTGCTCGGTCAGGATTTCCAGCAGCAGCGAGTGCTCGATACGGCCGTCGATGATGTGGACCGAGTGCACGCCGCTCTTGGCGGCGTCCAGCGCCGACGAGATCTTCGGCAGCATGCCGCCCGAGATCGTGCCATCGGCGAACAGCTCCTCGATCTCGCGCGCGGACAGGTCGGTCAGCAGGTTGCCCTTCTTGTCCATCACGCCCGGGATGTTGGTCATCATCACCAGCTTCTCGGCCTTGAGGATCTCGGCCATCTTGCCGGCGACCACATCGGCGTTGATGTTGTACGCCTGGCCGTCGTCGGAGAAGCCGATCGGGGAGATCACCGGGATGAACGCGTCATCCTGCAGCGCCTTGACCACGGCCGGGTTGATCGCCTCGATATCGCCCACGTAGCCGATGTCGATGAAGGTGCCGGGCTTTTCGCGGTCCGGCATCTGCAGGCGCTTGGCGCGGATCAGGCCGCCGTCCTTGCCGGTCAGGCCCACGGCCTGGCCGCCGTACTGGTTGATCAGCATGACGATGTCCTGCTGCACCTCGCCGCCCAGCACCCACTCCACCACTTCCATGGTTTCCTCGTCGGTGACGCGCATGCCCTGGATGAACGTGCCGACCTTGCCCACCTTCTTCAGGGCTTCGTCGATCTGCGGCCCGCCGCCGTGCACCACCACCGGGTTCATGCCCACCAGCTTCAGCAGGATCACGTCGCGCGCGAAGCCGTGCTTGAGCTTCTCCTCCGTCATCGCATTGCCGCCGTACTTGACCACGATGGTCTTGCCGTGGAACTTGCGGATATAGGGGAGCGCCTCAGCGAGGATCTCGGCCTTGAGGGAGGGGGCGATGGCGGCAACCGTGGTGGTGGCCGGCCCAGGATTGTCGGCGTTCATGGCAAGGGACATCCGTTGGAATCAGCAGGTATCATGGCGAATCCGTCCGCCGGACTGGCTTTGACGGGCAGGCGCCGATTTTACAAGAAACCGCGCGGCACGCGCGAAGACGACAAGAACCTCAGCCCCGGCACGCCCGATGCCGCCCCCGCAATGAGCCTCGATCCCGCCGAACTCCAGGCCGTGCGGCCCTATCTGCTGCGCTTTGCCCGGTTGCAGTTGCGCGACGAGGCGCTCGCCGAAGACGCCGTTTCCGAGACCCTGCTGGCCGCGCTGGAGCACCCGGAGCGCTTTGCGGGCCAGTCGGCGCTGCGCACGTGGCTGGTCGGCATTCTCAAGCACAAGATCGTCGATCTCCTGCGCAGCGGCAGGCGCGAAGTGCGTCTGGCGCTGGCCACGGGCGACGATGGCGAGCCGCAATCCGAGCAGGATGCCTTCGACGCGCTGTTCACGCGCAACGGCCATTACCAGCATCCCCCCTCCGACTGGGGCGACCCGGACCGCACTTTCGAGCGGCGCGAGTTCTTCGAAGTGCTGCAAACCTGCGTCGACCGCCTGCCCGCCAAGGCTGCGCGGATTTTCATGATGCGGGAATGGCTTGAACTGGAGACCGAAGAAATCTGTCAGGCATTGCAGATCAGCGCGACCAACGCATGGGTGATGCTGTACCGCGCCCGCATGCGGCTGCGCGAATGCCTGGAAGTGAAATGGTTCGGCAACCGTGGTGCGAATACAACAATCGCCCCCGCCGCGCCGTAAGGGAAGCCCCAGGCGCGGCGGACTCCTGGCCGTGGCCGTTTACGGCGTGCCTGAGGCCGACATCGCCGGGGCCAACGACGATTCGCCCTCCAGGACGCCGCCGTGGTCGTTGATGGCCTGGTATTTCACCGTGGCCTGTGCCGTCGAGGGCAGTTCACCGGTCAGCGCAATCGTCTGGGCTTCACCGGGCGCCACCATGACGCCGTCATCGAACTTTGCCGACTTGCCGCCGCCCACCAGCTCCACGGTTCCCAACGACACGTGGTAAGCGGTGGGATTGCGCGCCTCGAGCGCCGGACCCTTGCCCGCACTGCCTTGCGGCACCAGGCGCCAGACGAGCTGGGAGGGGGCATCCGCGGCCTGGCCCTTCAGCCCCTCGGGGCGGAAGAACAGCTTGATACGCGAGCGAAACGCCATCTGCAGGAAATTGGTATCGGTGCCGCTGGCGTCCGGCTTGGGCGGAACCTCCAGCACGTTGAGCCAGAACACAGATTCCCGGTCACGCGGCAGCGGCTCGCCGGTATAGAGAATGCGCAGGGTCTGCGCCTTGCCGGGATCGATGCGCGACACCGGCGGCATCACCGTGAACGGCACGTCGATGGTAGACGGCGACGCGGTGGCGTCGCCCTTGTCCAACCAGGACTGCGTCAGCATCGGACTGTCGCCCTCGTTGCTGAGCCGGAGTGTCGCCTCGGCATCGGAGGCGTTGTAGACCACGCGCGTGGCCGCCAGGACAACTGCCGCCTGCGCCGGCATCGCGCTCGCCAAGGCCAGCGCGCACGCGCCCGCAGCCAACATCGCTTTGAGTAGTTGAGTCATTGCACGATAAGGAAAGTGAAGGCCGTTCAGTTGTACGTCACCGTGACTTCGGCTTGCGCCGAAACCGGACCCGCCGTGGCAGGCGATGCAGTACGAATATAAGACGCACGCAGGTTTAGCGTTGCAGTACCTGCGGAAACAGATGCTTCGCGGATGGCCGCGGCCCCCCCCTGGGCCGGGATGGTGATCCCGTTATAGGGCGCCACAAGGTTGATGGCGATGTTCTGCGCGCCCTGCGGTGCCGTGTTGCGGAACTGGCGCGCATCCGCGGGATCGGTGGGGCCGGAGAATTGGAAACTGACCTTGTTGGCAAGGTTGTCGCAGGTTGCCCGAATGGAAAAATCGGTGGCGCCAGCCGTTCCGCCCACCGTGTTGATCATCGGCGTAGCAGGCAGGCTCACCGCCTTTGTCGCACTTCCCGTTTGCAGCTTGCATCCGCCCACGGCATAGTGGAACGTGCCGCCGGTCACGACATGCCTGAAGTTCAGCCCGCGCTGATAGTTCAGCCCGCCCGCCCCGTCCATTTGAAACATGGGGTAGCTGGAGACAGCTGTGACGCCGGAGGGCGGCACGACGCCTTTGCGGATGATGGCGACGGTATAGCTAAGCGTGAAAGTTCGGGTTTCTCCGGGTTTGATGAAAACACCGGTGCCCACATTGCCGCTGATCGCCGTATACGTCCTGCCGTTAAAGATAATCGCCGGCTCCACACCCGCACCAAGCACCAGGCGGTCCGGATTGACCCAGAACGAGATTTCCTCCGAGATCTTGGCATTAGTGCAAGTGAACCGCACGGAAGGCCACTGTTCCTGCCAAAGCACGGTACCTTCCTGCGAATTGGCCGGCACGTTGAACTGCGAGGACAGGACATCCACGAACGTCATGGAGTCGGAAGCACATTCCACCGCGTAGGCCGTGGCGGCCATTTGGGAGATCAGCCATATGACGACCAGCCTTAGTATTTTCTTCATGCTTGAACCCGAATAGAGACAAAGAGAATGGGGAGCGCCGTCACTCGCACGTGATATCGACCACTGCGAACTTGCCGGGCTTGCCGCTTTCCACCGCCGGCAGCACGTAAGGAATCTGGCAGGCCGGTTCCGAGGTGCCATGCGGCGCCACGTGGAGCACCCCGCTGTCGGACTTCAGCCCACGCACGACAATGCGCCCGCCCTGCGCCACGACGCCCACGTGCTGCCCTTCCGTATCGAGTACCTGTGCGCCAAACGGCAGGGGCTTGCCGTCCGCCGTGCGCACCCGCAGGACCGCCGCGCGTCCGGCATGGTCCGTCTCGAACTTCACGCGCACCACCGCGCCCGCCGTCGGTACGGTCGGCTGTGTGGTGGATCGCAGTTCCACGGACATCGGCAACCCCTTCGGGTCGATCTCGACCTGGTTCAAGGAGAACGGCGCCAGGCTGGATACCACCGCATGGCCCCACGGATCCACCCGCAGGCCGCTGCCGCTGGTCACGCTGGCGCCACTGGCGCCATCCGCCTCGACAATCGCCATGGTTTCGCCAATGGTCGGGGTCAGCACGACACCGCCGCCGTAGGCCACTACGCCACCCGTCATGCCCACGCTGGCCTGCCGATACTGGCTGCTCACGCTGGCACTGCCGTTGAAGCCCGCCACGGGCGACGCGTACGATGCGTTGGCGCCAAACCGCGTCGAACTGCCGGTGCCGCTGTTGACATCGACATTCATACCGTAGGCGAAAGCGTTGTCCTTGCCCAGTGTGCCGGTCACCGCCTGCTGGGCGGTGACCGCGCCATTGGAGTCGTACTGCAGGCGCGAACTGGCGTACGGCGCATGCGCACTCTTGCCCAGAGGAATACCCAGATTCAGCATCACGCTAGAATCCCATTTGCCAGTCGTCAGATTGAGCTGGCGCGATGCGGCGACGCCATAAGTCAGGCGCCGGTAGCTGTTGTTGTAGCCAAGCTGAAACTGCGTGCTGGACCCTGTGCGACTCCAGTAATTCTGCGTCGAGCCAGACAGGTAGAACGATCCATACCCCGCCGGCAGGCTCTGGTTCAGCGTGAGCTGCAGTCTGCCGCGCGGCGTGCCGTTCAGCTCGAATTCGCTGTGCAGGTCCTGCAAACGCACGGCGTCAGCCAGGCTGAGGTAATGACGGGTCGAGTAGCGATAAGCGGCCACCGCGATATTGGTATTGGTTGGGGCTACCATCTTACTGAATGAGAGCCGGAAACTTTGCCCATTCAGATCCGGCAGATTCTGTTGCCGCGAGTAGGACTGCGTCACATCCGCGCCGAACGCACCGTAACTGGTATTCAGCGCCGCGCCACCCATGGCTGCGAGGTAGTTTTCCGCCGCGATGATGCCGCCATAGCCGGTCACCATATTGCTGAAGCCGTACTGGATCGTGGCCTGCGTCATCATCGGATGCCGATCCACGTTGGCATCGCGATACTTGCCCGCGGTCGCCGTGTAGCGCAGCCGGCCCGGCCGAAGCGCGTTGACGGCGGCCGCATACGGCACGCGGGACACACGGGTGGTGCCATCTGCCTCCGTCACCACCACTTCCAGGTCGCCGCCGTAGCCGGTGGGATAAAGATCATTGACCTCGAACGGCCCGGGCGCCACGGTGGTTTCATAAATGACGTTGCCGCCCTGACGCACCTGCACGCGGGCGTTGGTGTTGGCCATCCCGTGGATCGCCGGCGCGTAACCGCGCTGAGATTCCGGGAACATCCGGTCATCGGTGGACAGCGTCACACCCCGCACGCCCACGCTGTCGAACAGTGCGCCGTCGGTGAAGCTGTCGCCGAGCACGATCTGGCTATTGATGGAAGCCAGCGAACGTTGCGCATTGGTCTGCACGCTCTGGTACTGCGTGCCGTTGTCGTTGTGGTTCAGGCTGCCGTTGTGGCGGAACCGCCAGGCGCCGACATTGAAGCCAGCGTTCAGTCCAACATAGGCCTGGTTGAAGGCGGTGCCGAATTGCTCGCTGCGATAGGCATTGGCGTTGTATTGGAGGGTGGCTGCCGTGACACCGTCGTCCCAGTATTGGGGATCCACATAGCCGCGCGCAGACCGGAGCATCGCCACCTGGGGCACGCTCACGTCCAGGCGCAGATCGGCCTGGTCGAAGGTGGCACGCGCCCCTTCGATAAGATCCGGCATCAGCGCGCAAGTGTTGGCGTCCTGTAACAGGGCGAGCGATTCGGGCGACAACTTGGTCATCGCCACGCCAAGGCGCTCGAGCATGGCTTTGGTCATGCACGGCTGCACGTTCCGCACGTCCGCGCCGATCTGGCGCAGCGTAATCTCCGCCTTGCCCACGGAATGCTGATTCACGAAAAGATCGACCCGATAGCTGCCCGGCAGCGCCGTGCCGCCCTTGTTGAAACGACTGACATCGATGCGTCGATGTTTGTCGTGATGCAGAAATTCGTCGTTGAACTCAACTTCGGCAAGCACCCCGGCGTTCTGGCTGCCGGCCGTTTCCTCCGCGGATTGTGCGAAGGCGCTGCCCCAGCCGAACATTGCCAGGACCACGAGGCTCACCGGCCTTAATACAAACTTCCTTTGACTTCTACGCATTTTGGATGGCCGGTTGTCAGGCAAAAGGGGTCCCTTGCGTGCCAGAGGCACGCTTTGAAAGTCGACCCGGGAGGGAGGGGTTGCCGGAGTTGCCCTGAAGGGGTCAGGCCTTGTCGGAGTCAGCAGACTCCGGCCGGCCCCACAAGGCTTGCCGTACTGCGGGGAGCGGCCATTGCCAGGCGGCCCCCCGGAGTGGAGGCATTACTGATAGGCGATCGTGTAGGTGACGCTCGAGTTGGCTGCGCCAGCCGTCGAAGCGCCTTTCGCGTAGTACTGGGCGTAGTAATTCAGCGTGCCAGCACCCGAGGCCAGCGTCACCGGCTTCGAATTCTGCGAGGCGTCGGCAAAGCCGGCCTTCACCTGCGTCAGATCCGGGTTCAGCAGTTCAATCTGCACGTTACCGGCAGCGCTACCGGTCAGATTCAGGCGGCCGTTGGTCAGGTCCGTCGTCGGGCCGGCCTCGAAGAAGGTACGCACCGTGCCGGCGACCGGGTTGCAACCCGTCAAGGCGATGGAAAAGGGCGTGCGGCCAGCGGTTGCACCGGCGGCGGCCAGCGACGAGGTCGAAACCTTCGGCAACGCCACGGAGAAGTTCTTGCCAGCGGCACCGCCGTTGATGGTGCAGGTTTGCGCCGTAACATTTCCCGTGAAAGTGATGGTGCCGTCCGAAGCGGCAGCGATCTGCGAAGCGGAGGCTGCAACGATCAGGAGGGCGGCGGAAATAATTTTGCGTGTCATAATTTGCTCGAAATTTGTGGTGAAAGAGAAGGAAGCGACCGGAGCGGGCTGTCTGCTCGTCTCAGAGCGCAGGACTATTCTGCGTCAGCGGCCTCCTTGAAAAAATCGCACTTTCTTTAATTGTTCGAGCTGCGCATGCAACGTCGAGGCAGCGGGACATCAACAGCCATATGGGCAGCACAACGTAGGAAAACGCCGAATCCGTCTCATGCCCGAACCCCGCCGCCGCCTGCTGCCGAACTGCGAGGAAATCCATCACCTGACCATGAAGGGCATGGACCAGCCCCTGACGTTGGGCGAGCGGCTGCGCGTGCGCGGCCATCTGGCCATCTGCGCGGCCTGCACTCACTTCAGCGGACAGATGCGGTCGATGCGGGAGGCCATGCGCCGGCTCGGGCAGGACGATGGGGACCCCAGGCCATGACCGATCCATCGACCATCCGGACCGGCCAGTTGCGCCCCGTGGAGCGGTGCAGCGGCTGCGGCGCGGCCTTCGTGTGCGGCTACGTGGCCGGCCTGCCCGAATGCTGGTGCGCCAACCAGCCGCTGCTGCCGGCACGGCAGATCGTCGCGGGCCAGCATTGCCTGTGTCCGGATTGCCTGACGGCCCGGCGGGACGCCTCGCAAGACACCTAAAGCTCTAAAAATTCCGCTCGACGAATGGCATAACCGGAGACTTCCGGTTTAATATTCACCACATGAATAGCCTACGCGGAATCGACCTCAATCTGCTCGTGGTGCTCGAGGCACTGTTTGCCGAGCGCCATATCTCGCGCGCCGCACTGCGGCTGCAACTGAGCCAGCCGGCGGTCAGCCATTCGCTGGCGCGGCTGCGGCAACTGCTCGACGACCCCTTGCTCGTGCGCGGTCAGGGCGGGCTCGTGCTGACGCCCCGCGCGCATGAACTGACCGCCCCGCTGGCCGAGGCGCTGGCGCAAGTGCGCATCCTGCTCGGCCCCGGCGGCTTCCAGCCGTCCATGGCGCGCCGCACCTTCCGGCTGGCGATGTCGGACTACGGCGCGCTGGTGGTGCTGCCCCGGCTGCTGCGCGCGGTGCGCAAGGCCGCGCCGAACATCGACCTGGTGGTCACGCAGGCCAGCCGCGAGACGATGACGGCGCAAGTGGCCGACGGCGAACTCGACATGGCGCTGGGCGCCTTCACCTACCAGCCGGAAGGCGTGCGCACGGCGGTGCTGTTCGACGATGATTTTGCGTGTGCGGTGGATGCCGCCACGGTGCGTGACACCGGCCGGCTCGATCACGTGGCCTACCTGGCGCGCTCCCACGTGCTGGTGAGCGCGGCGAGCGAGCGCGGGGAGTTGATCGACGCCACCGTGGCGCGCCTGGGCGGCCGCCGCAAGATCGCGTGCACGGTACCGCACTGGAGCGTGGCGCCGGCGCTGATAGCCGGCACCAACATGGTCCTGACGGCGGCCCGGCGCACGCTGGCAGCGCTGGAAGATCCGCGCCTGACCATCTTCGAGGCGCCGTTCTCGATTCCCGGCTTCAGCTACAGCATGATCTGGCCCGAGCGGGCCGAGGCGGATCCGGGCCACACCTGGCTGCGCGAGCGGGTGCTGCAGGCGGCGGCAACGCCGGCATCGGAAGCGGAGGCGGCGATCAGCCTGCGCGGCTGACCGTCCGGAGGGATCGGGCGATCCAAGCCTTAATGCTTGTGGTCGCCATGGCCGCCGGCGCCTGCCGGCGGCGCACCGGCGGTCAGGTCGCGCACTTGCGCCTTGACCTGCTGCTCGACGATCTTGCCGTTCTGCTCGATCTTGAGCGTCAGCGGCACGGTATCCCCGGCCTTGAGCTGGGACTTCAACCCCATCAGCATGATGTGATAGCCGCCCGGCTTGAGTTCCACATCCTGCATCTGCGGCAGGTCCAGCGACGGCAGCTGGCGCATGCGCATCACGTTGTTCTCCATCTTCATCTCATGCAGCTCGGCGGCGGCCACGGGCGACGACACGCCCACCAGCCTGGCCGACTCATGCGCGTGCAGCGTCATGAACGCGCCGGACGCCGACTGCGCCGGCACCGTGCCGCGCACCCAGGCATTGCTCACGTCCACCTGTGCCAGCGCATGTGCGCTGCCCAGCAGGCCGGCCAGGGCCAGGGTGACGATCGAGGCGGCGCGCGGCGCGCGAAAACGGGCTTGCATCGGTAACATCTCCACGAAATCAACGGAATTCAGCGAAAGGCGGCTATTAGACCATGGCGCTCCCGAACCTGCCGGGCATGGCAACCGCGTAGTCTGGCAGCGCCGGGGGCCGGCCTGAATGCGGCACGGTGTCGCACGCCGGGTCGCCGCCGCCGCGTGGCATGGCGGCATTGCTACACTGCCGGCATGCCGCCCTCCACGTCTACCCCGCCCCTCACCGCACCGCCGCCCCCCGCTGCCGCCGTCGCGCCGGCCCCCGCCCCAGCCATGCCGGGCGTGGCGCCCCAGCGCCACGGCCTGGTGAGCCTGCGCCGCCTGTGCTGGCTGCGCTGGGCGCTGCTGGCGGGACAGGCGCTGCTGCTGGTGTCGTGCGAATCGGTGGCCGGCATCCACCTGCCCTACAAGCCGCTGCTCTACCTGTTCGCCGCGCAGGCCATCTTCAATGTGACTACGGTGGCGCGGCTGCACTGGCACGGGCAGCACAACACCGTGCCGTCGGACGCCGAACTGATGGCCCAGATGATCGTGGACCTGACCGCGCTGTCGGCCATCCTGTTCTACACCGGCGGCGCCACCAATCCCTTCGTCTCGTTCTACCTGCCGGGGCTTGCCATCGCGTCGGCCATCCTGCCGTGGCGGTTTGTCTCGGCGCTCGCCCTCTACGCGCTGGCGTGCTATTCGCTGCTGCTGCTCGACTACGTGCCGCTGCACCTGCACAACCCGGACAACGCGGTGAACTACCACCTGGCCGGCATGTGGCTGAACTTCGTGGCCAGCGCGGTGATGATCGCCTTCTTCGTGGCGCGGCTCTCGGGCGTGCTGCGCCAGCGCGATGCCCAACTCAACCTCGCCCGGGAGCAACTGCTGCGGGAGTCGCGCGCCGAGGCGCTGAACGACCAGGCGGCGGCTGTCGCGCATGAGATCGGCACGCCGCTGGCCACGCTGGCGGTCATCGCCGGCGAGTTGCGGGGCGATGCCTCAGACGCCGCGCGCGGGACCACGCCAGTCGCCGACTACCTCCCGGATTTCCGCACAATGGAGCAGCAGCTGGACCTGTGCCGCTCGATCCTGGCCCGGCTGCGCGCGGACCGCGAACCGCTGGCGCCGCAGCCGCTCGACACCTGGCTCGCGCCGTTCGTCGAGCGGTGGCAGTTGCGCCATCCGCAGGCCAGCCTGCAATCGACGCTGGCACCGGACGCCGCCACGCAGCCCGTGGACGCCGCCCGCGTGAGCCAGATCCTGACCATCCTGCTGGACAACGCCGCGCGCAGCCAGCAGGCCATGGGCCACGCGATGCGCCAGGCGCCGCCGCTACGGCTGGATATCACCGGCGATGACCACGCGCTGCGCTTCGCCGTCACTGACCACGGCGGCGGCATCCCCCCGGCGCTGCGCGCGCAACTGGGCGAGGCCCCCGTGGCCAGCACGCATGGTGGCCAGGGCATCGGCCTCTACCTCGCACAGAGCGCCGCGCGCCAGCTTGGCGGCAGCCTCTCCTGGCAGGACCACCGCGCCGGCGGCACCGTGGCCCTGCTGCGCCTGCCGCTGGCCGGCGCCGCCCCGCTCAACCTGACTTCCCCCGACTTCCAACCGTGATGACAGACACCCCCGCGCCCACCGACGCAACGCCCTTCCTGGTGATCGATGACGACGAGGTCTTCTCCGGCACGCTCGCGCGGGCGCTGACGCGGCGCGGCTATGCGGTGCAGGTGGCCCACCACGGCAGCGCGGCGCTGGCGCTGGCCGCGCGCACGCCGTTTGCCTACGTCACGCTGGACTTGCATCTGGGACCACCCGCCGAAGCCAGCGGCACGGCGCAGGCGGAATCGGGCCTGCATCTGGTGGCGCCGCTGCGCGCCGCGCTGCCGGACGCGCGCATCCTCGTGCTGACCGGCTACGCGAGCATTGCCACAGCCGTGGCGGCGGTCAAGCAGGGGGCGGACGAATACCTGGCCAAGCCGGCCAATGTCGATTCGATCCTGACGGCGCTGATGGCGGGAATATCGGAAGAGGCGGCCGAGGCGGCGCTGGAGGAGCCCACGCCGCTATCGGTGGCGCGGCTCGAATGGGAGCACATCCAGCGCGTGCTCACCGAGCACGGCGGCAATATCTCGGCCACGGCGCGGGCGCTGAACATGCATCGGCGCACCTTGCAGCGCAAGCTCGGCAAGCGGCCGGTGTCGCGCTAGGCACGCCAGGGCGAAGAGAAACGACTTACAGGCGCAGCTGGACGTAGTCCCAGCCCAGGTCGTCGGCGGACGACTCATGCGCCACGCCGGCCATGCGCACGGCGTCACTGGCGTGGCGGTCGGCCAGCGTGACCAGCTCGCCCGAGGCGATGGCCAGCGCCGTGGCGGCAGCCTGCCCCTCGTGCGCGGCCTGCCGCTCGGGCTGGTCCGCGTGGACCGAGGCCGAAGCCGGGATCGGCAGCGCGGCGGCGGCGGCCGGGGTCACGGCGGGCCGGACGCACAGGAAGACGGTGGCGGCGGTGATGCTCGCCACCACGCTCGCGGTGGCGATGGCAACGCGGCGCTTGCGCACCTGGTTGCGTTTGAAAAAAAGCGTGCGCGAAGGTTGGCGCGACATAGGCAGACTCCCGGCAGGTGTTTGAAGTGAAGTGCGGTGGCTCCCGCTCCGGTCCATCGACCAGCAAGGTGCGCAAGGGTCGCATTTCGACGAGGTCCGGCGCCAGCATGCTTACCAATGCTTACGGTCGTTACTGGCGGGAGGCATCCGCGCGGGCCGCTGACACATGCCGGTCAAGACCCCAAAACAAAACGAGCCAGACATCGGTCTGGCTCGTTGTTCCTTCAAATCCGCCGGGGCGGCTTACAGCACGTAGCGCGACAGGTCCTCGTTGCCGGCCAGGTCGGCCAGGCGCTCATCGACATACTTGCCGTCGATGGTCACCGTCTCGCCCGAGGAGCGGGTGGCGTGGAACGACAGGTCTTCCAGCAGCCGCTCCATGACCGTGTACAGCCGGCGCGCGCCGATGTTCTCGACCTTCTCGTTCACCGAGAACGCGATCTCGGCCAGCCGGCGGATGCCGTCCTGCGCGAACTGCAGGTCCACCTCTTCCGTCTTCAGCAGCGCCTGGTACTGCTTGGTCAGGCTGGCGTCGGTCTGGGTGAGGATGGCCTCGAAGTCCTGCACGGACAGCGACTCCAGCTCCACGCGGATCGGGAAACGGCCCTGCAGTTCGGGAATCAGGTCGCTCGGCTTGCTCAGGTGGAACGCGCCCGAGGCGATGAACAGGATGTGGTCGGTCTTGATCATCCCGTACTTGGTGTTCACCGTGGTGCCTTCCACCAGCGGCAGCAGGTCGCGCTGCACGCCCTGGCGCGACACCTCGCCGCCGCCCACGTCGCTGCGGCTGGCAATCTTGTCGATCTCGTCCAGGAACACGATGCCGTTCTGCTCGACGTTGGCGATGGCCTTGTGCTTCAGCTCCTCCTCGTTGACGAGCTTGGCGGCCTCCTCGTCGATCAGCAGCTTGAACGCTTCCTTGACCTTCATCTTGCGGCGATGCTTCTTGCCCTGGCCCAGCCCGGCGAACATCGTGCGGATCTGCTCGGTCATGTCTTCCATGCCCGGCGGGCCCATGATGTCCATGCTCGGCAGGCCGGCGGCCACTTCCAGCTCGATATCCTTGTCATCGAGCTGGCCCTCGCGCAGCTTCTTGCGGAAGGCCTGGCGCGTGTTCGAGTCCTTGTCCTCGGTCTGGGCGAAGCCGATGTCGCGCGGCGGCGGCAGCAGCACGTCCAGCATGCGGTCCTCGGCGGCGTCCTCGGCCTTGGTGCGCACCTTCTTCATTTCCGATTCGCGCGTCTGCTTGATGGCCATCTCGGCCAGGTCACGCACGATGGTGTCCACGTCGCGGCCGACGTAGCCCACTTCGGTGAACTTGGTGGCCTCGATCTTGATGAACGGCGCATCGGCCAGCTTGGCCAGCCGGCGCGCGATCTCGGTCTTGCCCACGCCGGTGGGCCCGATCATCAGGATGTTCTTCGGGGTGATTTCCTGGCGCAGCGGGTCTTCCACCTGCTGGCGGCGCCAGCGGTTGCGCAGCGCCACGGCCACGGCCTTCTTGGCCTTGTTCTGGCCGATGATGTGCTTGTCGAGTTCGGAAACGATTTCCGAAGGGGTCATGGTTTGCGACATGGTATCCGGGGGTTCAGTGCAGGGCGGTGCAGCGCCACGCGGCGACGCTTATTCCAGCGTCTCGATGACGAAGTTCGTGTTCGTGTAGATGCAGAGCTCGCCGGCGATGGTCAGCGCCTTCTCGACCACATCCTGGGGGGCCAGCTCGGTGTTCTCGACCAGCGCCTTGGCCGCCGACTGCGCGTACGCGCCGCCCGAGCCGATGGCCGCGATGCCGCCCTCGGGGTCCAGCACGTCGCCGTTGCCGGTAATGACCAGCGTGGTGTCGCGGTCGGCCGTGATCAGCATGGCCTCGAGCCGGCGCAGCGCGCGGTCCGAGCGCCAGTCCTTGGCCAGGTCCACCGCGGCGCGGGTCAGGTTGCCCTGGTACTTCTCGAGCTTGGCCTCGAAGCGGTCGAGCAGCGAGAAGGCGTCGGCCGTGCTGCCGGCAAACCCGACCAGCACCTTGCCGTTGTAGATGCGGCGCACCTTGCGTGCCGTACCCTTCATCACGATATTGCCGAGAGTGACCTGGCCGTCACCGCCGAGCGCAACCTGGTTGCCGCGCCGGACGCTGACGATGGTAGTGCCGTGATACTGTTCCATGGTGCCTTCGTGGTCCTTCTGTGATCTGTGGAATGTGTCAGGGGGGTAGGTGGCGACACGCGGCGCGCTTTCAAGAGCCGCACGCATCACAAGCGCCCGACACGGGCAATCCACACAATATAGAAGGTAGAAGCGCCCGGCCGGGGGCCAAAGCAAAAAGGCCACGCATCGCTGCGTGGCCTTATGCCTTCCGGGCTGGCGCGGGGGTTAGTCCGTGCTTAGTCCGCGTACACCCCGGCCTTCTTGATCACCGGCGTCCACTTGTTGATTTCCGACGTCAGGAACGTGCGCAGCGAATCCGGCGTGGCGCGCTGGGCCGGCACGGCCTCGGCACCCAGCTCGGCCATCTTGGCGCGGAAGGTCGGGTCGGTCACCGCCTTCTGCAGCGCGGCGGAGAGCTTGTCGATCACCGGCTTCGGCGTGCCCTTCGGGGCGTACATGGCGTGCCAGATCTTCACTTCCACGCCCGGCAGGCCCTGCTCGGCCGCGGTCGGGATGTCCTTGAAGGCCTCCACGCGGCGCGACTGCATGGCCGCGTACGGCTTCAGCGCGCCCGCCTTCAGCTGGCCGGCGATGTTGGTGGTCTGGTCGCACATCAGGTTGACCTGGCCGCCCAGGATGTCCGTCAGCGCCGGCGCCGTGCCCTTGTACGGCACGGTGGTCAGCTCGGTCTGGATTGCGCTCTGGAACAGCAGGCCGCACAGGTGCGAGGCCGAGCCGATACCGGCGTTGGCCAGCGACAGCTTGCTGGCATTGGCCTTGATGTACGGCACCAGGTCCTTGAAGGTGGCCGGCGGCAGCTGCTTGTTGCCCACCAGCACCATCGGCACGTCGGCCACTTCACCGACCATCTCGAAGTCCTTGAGCGGGTCGAAGCCCAGGTTCCGGTACAGCGCCGGGGCCGTAGACATGCCGATGTGATGGATCAGGATGGTGTAGCCGTCATTCTTGGCCTGGGCCACCTTCTTGGCGCCGATGGTGCCGCCGGCGCCGCCCAGGTTCTCGATCACGATGGTGGTGCCCAGGTGCTTGGACATGACCATGGTCAGCTCGCGCGCCACCTTGTCGGTCGGGCCGCCGGCCGCGAACGGCACCACGGCCTGGACGGGCTTGTTGCCCGGATATTCCTGAGCCTGGGCCCCCGTGAAAACGCCCACGCCGGCAACTGCCAGCGCGGCCGCGAAATGCATTGCAACTCGTTTCATTACTGTCTCTCCTGGATACCCTGCTTTTCCCGTTCTCACCGTCCGCCTTGCCTCCTCCTCTCTTCACGCTTGCCGCCGGCCGGGCCGCCTGGGAGGCGGCGCCGCCGGTCGCGGTCCATATCGGAAAACACGCGGTGACCATCGGCTCAATGTATGGGAAGCGAACAGCAACTGACCCCGCTGACAGGCGGAGCCGGAGGTGGATGTTAGCAACCTGAAAGATTAGCGAGGTATAGGGGCTAACCCGCGAGAAAGCGGCGTTTTCGGCGGATTTGCCACGCTTGTGCCACGCTTGCGCCGCGCGGCCGCTTACGCAACTGAATTGCATCGACCCGGGCGCTATGGTTAAATGGCCCGCATGACACGCACCGCCCCGCATCTGGCCGCCCAGGCAGCCGGACCGCTCCCCGACGCCACGCTGGAAGCCGCGCAGGCGCGCCTGCGCCAGTTGGGCGCGCGCGTGACGCAGCCGCGCGTGGCCATCCTCGCCTGTCTGATCGACGCCGAAGACCCGCTCACGCACCAGGCCGTGATCGACCGCCTGCCGGCCGATGGCGACGTGGACCGCGTCACGGTCTACCGCGTGCTCGACTGGCTGGTCGAGCAGGGGCTGGCGCAGAAGCGCGCGGGCCATGACCGCGTGTTCCGCTTCACGCTGGTGGAGCACGAGGCCGCGCGCGCCGAGGTCCATCGCCAGCACAGCCATTTCCATTGCACCCGCTGCGACCGCACGTTCTGCCTCGAGGCGGCCGGCGTGCCCGCACCGTCGGTGGCGCCCAAGGTGCCGCGCGGCTTTGCCGTCGAGCACGTGGAGCTGACCGTCAACGGTGTGTGCGCTGAATGCGGCCGCACGCGCGGCGCCGGCGGCGCGCACTAGGCGCCGCAAACCTTTCCCGGAGTTCCAAGACATGTCCAAACTGATCCCGGTCACGATCCTGACGGGCTTCCTCGGCAGCGGCAAGACCACGCTGCTCAAGCGCATCCTCACCGAGCAGCACGGCATGAAGATCGCCGTCATCGAGAACGAGTTCGGCGAGGAGAACATCGACAACGAGATCCTGGTGCAGGACGGCCGCGAGCAGATCGTGCAGATGAGCAACGGCTGCATCTGCTGCACCATCCGGGGCGACCTGGTGCAGGCGCTGTCCGACCTGATCACCCAGCGCGACGAAGGCAAGTTCGATTTCGACCGCGTGGTGATCGAGACCACCGGCGTGGCCAACCCGGGCCCGGTGGCGCAGACCTTCTTCATGGACGAGGAAATCGCCGCGCGCTACCTGCTGGACGCCGTGATCACGCTGGTGGACGCCAAGCACGGCAATCTCCAGCTGGACAAGCAGGAGGAAGCGCAGCGCCAGGTGGGCTTTGCCGACGCCATCTTCATCACCAAGTCCGACCTGGTTCCCGAGGCCGAAGTGGCCGACCTGCGCCACCGCCTGCTGCACATGAACCCGCGCGCACCGATCCGCACCGCCAACTTCGGCGAGACCCCGATCGACACGATTTTCGACCTGCGCGGCTTCAACCTGAACGAGAAGCTGGAGATCGACCCCGATTTCCTGCGCGCCGAGGCCCACGAGCACGATGAGCACGATGAGCACGACCATGACCACGATCATGGCCACGTGCACGACGAGCACTGCGGCCACGACCACGATGACCACGGTCACGGGCATGGCGTGCACGATCACCACCACCATCACCACCATACTGACCACATCGCCTCGTTCGTCTTCCGCAGCGACAAGCCGTTCCACTACGGCAAGCTCGAGGAATTCCTGTCGGGCATCCTGTCGGTCTATGGCGAGAAGCTGCTGCGCTACAAGGGCGTGCTCTATATGGAAGGCGTGGACCGCAAGGTGGTGTTCCAGGGCGTGCACCAGCTGATGGGCAGCGACATCGGCGCCAAGTGGGAGGACGAGACCCCGGGCACCAAGATGGTCTTTATCGGCGTGGACCTGCCGCGCGATGCCATCCTCAAGGGACTGGCCGCCTGCCTGGCCTGAGCCCCTGGCTCTGATGTGAAGCAACCGCCGCATTCTGTGGCGGTTGCCGCCGGACCGGCTTTCCACCCGCCCTGCCCCTCCTTTCGGCGGGGTACCGGGAAAACTCCTGTCTCTTGTCCGGCTTTCTCCCATATCTACGAAAAATTTGTTCAAGTACAATAGGCCGGATTTGATACGGGCGGCGCACGTTTTGGCGGCGCCGGTATTGGCAGGGCGGCGGTCGTCGTCAGCATGAGGCGGGCCGCCGGCAGGCGCGGTCGCAGTGCTTCATGCGGAGACCGCCCTCCGCTTGGGGTACCTTGGCAACAGCGCCGTCACTCGTCGACGCGTAGAGAGAGGTGTCCCCATGACAGCCGCAACCAAGACCAAAGAAAGCCGCAGCAAGACAGGCACCGCTGCGGCGGAGACGCCAGACGCGCAGCCAGCAGTGAAGGCAGCGCCAGCTCCCCGCGGCAGTACGGCGCACGCCGATGCGGGCGAGGCCAAGGGAGGCACGCGAAGCAGCAAGACTGCAGCCAGCCAGAGTGAACCGACCGCACCGCGCAAGCGGGCGGCCACTGCACCCGAGCGGACCAAGACGCCGCCGGTCGCATCAACAAGAGAATCAGCAGCAACCATGAGCAGCAACAAACTTCTGACTGAAGCTGAAATCCTGAAGATGAGCGACAAGGATTACATGAACGAGGCGCAACTGGCCTTCTTCAAGAATCGCCTTGAGCAGCTTCGCGACGAAATCCTCAAGAATGCGGACCAGACCACGGAACACCTGCGCGAGACGGTGATCGTGCCGGACCCGGCCGACCGCGCCACCATCGAGGAAGAACACGCGCTCGAACTGCGCACCCGCGACCGCGAGCGCAAGCTGCTGAAGAAGGTAGAGCAGTCGCTGCAGCGCATCGAGTCCGGCGACTACGGCTGGTGCGAGGAAACCGGCGAGCCGATCGGCGTACCGCGCCTGCTGGCCCGCCCGACGGCCACGCTGTCGCTGGAAGCGCAGCAGCGCCGCGAACTGCGCCAGAGGCTGTTCGGGGACTGATCTCCCGCTCCGCTCCGACAAACACGGCCCGGTCATCCGGGCCGTTTTGTTTGGGTGACGCGTTTGGTGACCCGTTTGCGACCCGTTTGCTGACCCGTTTCGGGCGAGTTTGGCGACGAGGTTTGTCTCACGCCGGCCACGGCACTACCATGGCAGGACGCCCGCCCTTTGTGGTGCCATGGCCGGGCTGTCGTCCGGGGCGGCTTTCTGCTACAGTCGCAACCTTGTTGCAATAACACCTTGCGCGCCGCTTTGGCGCCCATCGCCAAAATCACCCGTTCCATGGCTCCTCGTCTGCCCGTCACCGTGCTGTCCGGCTTCTCCGGCGCCGGCAAGACCACCGTGCTGCAACACCTGCTCGCGCAGGGCGGCGCGCGCGTGGCCGTGGCCGCGAGCCAGGGCGACCTGCTGGCCGAGGTGGACCGTCTGGCGCAGGCCGGCCAGCACGACTACGTGGTGGTGGAGGCCCAGGCCACCGAAGAGCCGCTCGGCATTGCCGAGGGCTTCGCCTTCGAAGACGCCCACGGCGACGCCCCGGCGGGCGTGGCGCACCTGGACACGCTGGTGACGGTAGTCGATGCCGAGCGCTTCCTGCGCGACTATCACGACGCCCATTTCCTGTCCGAGCGGGGCCTCGCCGCCCATGACGGCGACGACCGTACCGTCGTGGACGTGCTGATCGACCAGATCGAAGTGGCGGACGTCATCGTCATCAACAAGATCGACCTGGTCGATGCCGGCCAGCTGGGCCGCCTGCACGCGGTGCTGCACGCGCTGAACCCGCGCGCCGACCTGGTCGATGCGAGCCACGGCAAGGTGCCGGCCGGGCGCGTGCTCGGCACGGGCCGCTTCGACCCGGATGCCACGCCGAACGCCGCCGGCTGGCAGGTGGCACTGCAGGGCGAGCCGGTGCCGGCCGCCGCTGGCATGGGGGCCCTGCTGTACCGCCGGCGCCGCCCGTTCCATCCGCAGCGTTTTGCAGACCTGATTCATACCGAATGGATGCGCGAGCATGGCGACGTGCTGCGCTCCCGGGGCATCTTCTGGCTGGCCAGCCGCATGGACATTGCCGGCGACTGGCATCAGGCGGGCGGCGTGTGCCGTCCCGGTGCCGCCGGCGCCTGGTGGGCCGCGATCGACGCCGAGGAATGGCCGGCTGACGCCGCCTCGCGTGCCGGCATCGAGGCCGACATGGTCGATGACGGCCTGCCCGCCGAATACGGCGACCGCCGCCAGGAACTCGTGCTGATCGGCGAGAACCTCGACGCCCCGGGGCTCGAAGCCCGGCTGGACGCCTGCCTGCTGACCGACGCCGAACTCGCGGCGGGCCCCGAAGCGTGGGCGGCCTACCCCGACCCGTTCCCCGACTGGGGCGATGCATTCGCCGACGATCACGATCACGATCATGACCACGCGCACGACCATGACCACGATCATGGCGATGACGCGTGCGATTGCGGCCATGCGCACTGACACCTCCTTTCTCGCCGACCGTATCAGCGGCCACATGGCCCGCTGGCGCGCGCGCGGCCCCGGCCTCTGGACCGCGCTGTGCCTCGTGCTGTGCCTGCTGCTGGCCCAGCACGCCGGTCTGGTCCACCGTGTGGTGCACGGCGGCCTGCCGGGCGCGACGGTGCCTGTGACGGTCGAAGCCGCCGCCGATAGTACCGACACCCATACCGATTCCTTCGCGCTCAAGCTCGGCCTGCACTCGTGCGTGCTGTTCGATGGCGCGACGCTGGCTGACAGCCACCACGGCAGCTTCGACCTGCCGGTGCTGGCTTTCGGCAAGCCGGTCAAGCCGGCCAGCCTGGCCTGGCGCTGGCCCGACCTGCCCGCCGCCCGGCCCTTCCACTCCCGCGCCCCACCTGCCTCGCCCGTCTTCGCCTGATCGCGCGGCTGCGGTGTGACGAACACCGCCCGCGCTTCGTCATCGAATTCGAATCGCGAGCCATGTCCTCCCCCATTCATTTCTCCTCGGCGGTGCGCCGCACCCCGCTGGCGGCCGTTGCCGCCTTTCTCGTCACCGCCGGCTTCAGCGCCGGTGCCTCGGCTCAGGAAGCCGCGACTCCGGTCGCCCCTCAGGCCGTCCCGCAAACCCTCAAGGAAGTGGTGGTCACCGCCAATCCGCTCGGCAGCGACCTCAACGACATGGTCGCGCCGGTCTCCACGCTCGGCGGCGACGCACTGGCCGTGCGCCAGGCCAGCACACTCGGCGAGACGCTGAACAGCCTGCCCGGCGTGACATCGACCTATTTCGGCCCGAACGCGAGCCGGCCGATCATCCGGGGGCTCGATGGCGACCGCATCAAGGTGCTCCAGAACGGCGGCTCCACGCTGGACGCCTCCACGCTGTCCTATGACCACGCGGTGCCCATCGACCCGCTGGTGGCCGAGAAGATCGAGGTGGTACGCGGCCCGGCGGCGCTGATGTACGGCGGCAGCGCCATCGGCGGCGTGGTGAATGTGATCGATAACCGCATCCCGCGCGACCCGATTACCGGCGTGAGCGGCGCGGCGGACGTGAGCGGCACCATCGGCGGCGACAAGGGCCGCAACGCCAGCGGCCTGATCGAGGCCGGCAACGGCCAGTTCGCCGTGCACGCCGATGCCTTCGTGCGCCAGACCAGCGACCTGAAGATCCCCGGCTTCGCGCGCAGCGGCAACCTGCGCGCCACCCAGCCGCTGCCCGAGGGCGAGAGCGAGGCCTACGGCAAGATTCCGAACACCAACGCGCACCAGGAAGGCGGCGCGATGGGCGGCGCCTACACCTGGACCGATGGCTTCGTCGGCGCCAACTTCTCGACCTATCGCAACGACTACGGCACCCCGGCCGAAGCCGATGCGCGCATCAAGATGCGCCAGGACCGCTACGCGGTGGAGGGCGAGGCGCGCAACCTGTCGAACAACACCGGCGGCTTTATCGAGGCGGTGAAGGGCAAGTTCAGCTACACCGACTACGAGCACCGCGAGATCGAGGACGGCGAGACCGGCACGATCTTCAAGAACCACGGCTGGGACGCCCGCCTGGAAGCCACGCACGGCAAGATCGGCAACATGACCGGGGTGATCGGCACGCAGTTCGGCCACACCAACTTCTCCGCGCTGGGCGAGGAAGCGTTCGTGCCGAGCACCGCCACGGACAACGCCGCCCTCTTCGTGTTCGAGGAAATGCCGCTGGTGGCCTCGGGCGACCTGAAGCTGAACCTCGGCGGCCGGCTGGATCACAGCAGCGTCAAGGCCAGCGCCAACGGCAACGACCGCTTTACCGATGCGAACCGCAGCTTCAACGCGGGCAGCGCCTCGGCCGGGCTGCTGTGGAAGCTGGACCCGGTGTGGTCGGTGACCACGAACCTGTCCTATACCGAACGCGCGCCCACGTTCTATGAGCTGTACGCCAACGGCCCCCACCTGGCCACCGGCTCGTACGAGGTGGGCGACCCCAACGCGAACAAGGAACGCGCCACCTCGCTGGACCTGGGCGTGCGCTTCAAGCAGGGCGCCCATAGCGGCTCGCTCTCGGGCTACTACAGCCGCTTCCAGAACTACCTGGCGCTGGTGAATTCGGGCAGCTTCCGCGACGCGGAAGGCAACGTGGTGGCCGCCGGCAGCGACGGCGCGCTGCCGGAGTTGCAATACCTCGGCGTGCCGGCCACGCTGTACGGCTTCGAGGCCGAGGGCAAGACGCGGCTGCTGCAGAAGATGCTGACGACCAGCGACACGCTGGACTTCGAGGCCCGCGCCGACTACGTCCACGGCGAGAACCGCAACACCGGCGAAGCCCTGCCGCGCCTGTCCCCGCTACGGCTGGGCGGCGCGCTGGTCTACGGCGCCGGCCCGTGGGGCGCGCGCATGGACGTGAACTGGAACGCACGCCAGAGCCGCGTGCCGAGCGGCGACACGCCGACCGACGCGTACACCACGCTGGGCGTGGCGCTGACGTACAAGCTCAAGGTATCGGGCGTGCAGACGCTGTTCTACGTGCGTGGGGACAACCTCACCAACCAGGAAGCCCGCAGCGCCACGTCGATCCTGCGCGACATCGCCCCGCTGCCGGGCCGCAGCGTCAAGATCGGCATGCGGACGTCGTTCTAAGGGTCAGCCCCCCGAGAACCACTCCGGCACCAGCGAGTACACCGCCGCCGCAACCGGCCTGCCGCGCAGGATCAGCCGGTTGCGGGCGATGCATTCCAGCGTGGCGCCGATCTTCACCGCCACGGCGCGGCTCGCCACGTTGGCCTCGGCCGCCACGATCTCGATGCGGGTCAGGCCGAGCCCGTGGAAGCCATGGCAGGCCATCATCGTGGCCGCGCCGGCCGCCAGCCCCTGCCGCTGGCGGCTCTCCCGAATCCAGTAGCCCAGGTTGCCGAGGTTGTCCTCCGGCCGGATCTGGTTGATCGCCACGCCGCCGTACAGCTCGCGGCCATCGGGCGAGAACACGCCGATGTCGAACGCCGAGCCATCCGCCATATTGGCGTCGCAACGCGCGAACCACTCCTGGGCGTCCAGCGTGTTGTAGTCGTGCCGGGCCCACGGCATCCAGGCGCCGACGGTGCCCATCGACTCCCGCACGGCCGCCGCGAACGGCTGCACATCGGCCGCACGGAAGGGCCGCAGCATGAAGTCCTTGCCCCGCAGCGGCGGCATCATGGCGCGGGGGCCTCAGTCGCGGTTGTGGACGGTCTCGCCGTCCAGCGCCAGCGCGTCCACTGCCGCCAACCCGCGCAGCGTCTGGGCGAACACCGTCTCGAACGGCGTCTCGGCCATGAAGCGCGCGTGGATGCGCTGCATCAGCGGCGTGCCGTGCATCCACGCCAGCAGCGCGGCGCGCGACATCGACTGCTGCTCCAGCAGCTTGAACTTCACCAGCACCTTCACCGCATGGCTGGCGTTGCGCAGCGGGTCGCTGCGCAGGTGGGCCAGCCGGCCCTGCGCGCGCGCCACCGCCTCGGACACATCGCCGAACACGCGGCCATGGCCGGGGATGACGAGGCGGGCGTCGAGTTCGGCGATGCGCGCCAGCACGGCGGCCTGTTCCGCGAAGCCGCTTTCGCCGTCGAGTTCGGGAAAGATCACGCCGAAGCCGTTTTCCCAGAGCGCGTCACCCGAGATCAGGATGCGCGGGCCGGGGGCGAACAGCATGACCGCGTGCGGGTCATGACCCGGCGCGGCCACTACGTGCCAGTCCAGGCCGCCCAGACGCAGGTGGTCGCCATCGTGCAGCAGCGCGTCGAAGGTGAAGCGCTGGCACTGCTGGCCGGTAGCCACGAAGCTCAGGGCGTCGTCATCCCACGCGGACACCGCCGCCGCCTCGGCGGCCGGGATCGACGTGTGCGGCTGCCAGCGCGCCTGCAGCGCGGCGTTGCCGCCGCAATGGTCCGAATGGAGATGGGTGTTGATGACCTGCCGCAGCGGCCGGCCATCGAGCGCCGCCGCGACCAGGGCCTCGGTCTGGGCGGCGTGGGTCAGGTAGCCGGTGTCGACGAGCGCCGTGTCGCCGGTCTCGTCATCGACCAGCAGCACGTTGTTGGCCGACAGCCAACCGCGCTCGAATACGCGGACGGAGGATGGCAGCGAGGGAGGGAAAGTTAGCGGCGCGCTCATGCCCCGTCTCCGCCCAGCCACGCCACGCGCGCGGGCAGCAGCGCCCACACGCGCCGGCGCTCGGCGTCATCGGCCTGGGACCAGCCGGCGATTTCCTCGATGGTGCGCAGGCAGCCTTCGCAATAGCCGGTCACCGGGTCCATCTTGCAGACGTTGCGGCACGGGGACGCCACCGGCGATGCCTCCAGCGCAGCAGCGGCGCCGCGCGTGAGGTCGGCCTGCAGGCGGCGCGCGGCGGGCGGGAGCACGGCGGACATCGCGCGGGTCAGCTCGCCACCGGCGTCACCGGCGCCACCTGCGCCGCCACGTCGGCGACTTCGGCGCCGGTCATGGCCTGGAGCTGGTGCGGCGTGAGGTTGAACACCGCGTGCGGATGGCCGGCGGCGGCCCACAGGCTCTCGTAGCGGAACAGGTCCTGGTCGAGCAGCATCACGGGCGGCACGGCGTGGCCGATGGGGCAGACGCCGCCAATCGCATAGCCGGTCTTCTCGCGCACGAATTTGGCGTCGGCCTTGCCCAGCGGGCCCACGCGGGCGGCTACCTTGGCCTCGTCCACGCGGTTGCTGCCGCTGGCGATGACGAGCACCGGGGCGTCGTCCGCCACGCGCCGGAAAATGATCGACTTGGCGATCTCCGCCACGCTGCAGCCGAGCCCGGCGGCGGCTTCGGCCGAGGTCTTGCCGGTGGCCGGCAGCATCACCACCGGGCGGTCATGGCCGATGCCGGCGAGCAGGTCGGCCACGCGCTGCGCGGCGTCGGGCAATTCGCCGAGTTCGTTCGGCTCGTTGGATGCGGGGGACGCGCTCATGGGTGGATTCTCCTTATCTATCTATATAGGGGGCAGCTCAGGTGCAGACCGCCGCGTCGTCCGCCGCCGCCCACTTGGTCAGCAGGGCGCGGCCCACGCGCGAGTTGTTGGGGCGACCGATTGCCTGGGAGATGTAGTCGCCGGTGCGCACCACCGCTTCCAGGTCGATGCCGGTATGCAGCCCCATGCCGTGGAGCATGTAGAGCACGTCCTCGGTGGCCACGTTGCCGGTGGCGCCCTTGGCGTACGGGCAGCCGCCCAGCCCCGCCACGGACGCGTGGAAGATGCCGATGCCCACTTCCAGGCTGGCCAGGATGTTGGACAGCGCCTGCCCGTAGGTATCGTGGAAGTGGCCCGAGAGCCGGTCGATCGCAAACTCCATCGACGCCGCGCGCATCACCTCCTGCACCCGGGTGGGCGTGCCCACGCCGATGGTATCGGCGATGTCGATCTCGTCGCAGCCCAGGTCGCGCATGCGGCGCACCACGTCCACCACGTCGTGGACGGACACCTCGCCCTGATACGGGCAGCCCAGCGTGCACGAGATGCTGCCGCGCAGCCGCACGCCGGCTTCCTTGGCGGCAGCCGCCACCGGCTCGAAGCGGGCGATGGACTCGGCGATCGAGCAGTTGATGTTCTTCTGCGAGAACGCCTCGCTGGCCGCGCCGAAGATCACCACCTCGTCGGCCCCGGCCGCCACGGCGCCCTCGAAGCCGCGCAAGTTCGGCGTCAGGGCCGAATACAGCGTGCCGGGGCGGCGCTGGATGCGCGCCATGACCTCGGCGCCGTCCGCCATCTGCGGCACCCACTTGGGCGAGACGAACGACGCGGCTTCGATATTGACGAAGCCCGCGTCGGTGAGCTGGTTGATCAGTGCCACCTTGACGTCGGCGGGCACCATCGCTTTTTCGTTCTGGAGCCCGTCGCGCGGGCCCACTTCGACGATCTTCACGTACTGGGGCAGGGTCATGGCTGTCTCCTCGTTCCTTGTCTAGGCGTGCGGGCCCGGCTCAGTAGCCGCGCTGCAGGTCCACCACGCCGGCAATCGGCTTGCCTTCGGCCAGCGCGCGGATCTTGCCGGCGATCTGGGCGATGCTGTCCTCGCGCAGCGTCAGCGCCGAGATATGCGGCGTAATGGTGATGCGCGGTTCCTGCCAGAACGGATGGTCGGCCGGCAGCGGCTCGGTGCGGAAGACGTCCAGCGTGGCGCCGGCGATCTGCCCTTCGCGCACGGCGGCCAGCAGGTCGTCTTCCACCAGGTGCGGGCCGCGCGCCACGTTGATCACATAGGCGCCCCGGGCCAGGCGGTAGAGCAGGCCGGTGTCGATGATGTCCTCGGTCTCGGCGGTCAGCGGCAGCACGTTCACCAGCACGTGCAGGCCGTCGAGGAAGGCGCGCTGGCCATCCTCACCATGGAACGATTCCACGCCATCCACGGCCTTTGCCGAGCGGCTCCAGCCCCGCACCGGGAAGCCGAAGCCCGCCAGCGTGCGGGCGATGTGGGCGCCCAGCGTACCGATGCCCATCACGCCGATGGTGAAGTCGGCGCGGCGATGGGGCTTGAGGAATTTCCACGTGCCGGCGCGTTCCTGGGCGTCGTAGGCGTCGAGCTTGCGGAAGTAGCGCAGCACGGCGGCGGTGACGTATTCGGCCATCTGGGCGGCCATGCCGGCGTCATCGAGCCGCACGATGGGCACGCCGGCCGGCAGCGCGTCCGGGTCTTCATCGCGCAGGCGCAGGATGCCGTCCACGCCGGCACCGAGGTTGAACACCGCGCGCAGGTCCTGGCGGCCGCGCAGCATGGCCACGGGCGGACGCCAGACCACGGCGTAGTCGGCGGCCTCGCCCTGGCTTTCCTCCCACTTCAGGCATTGCGCCTCGGGCAGCGCCTCGGCAAAGCCTTCGATCCAGGGTTCATAGCGGCCATCCGGCACGTACAACTGCAACTTCATCTCGACTCCAGTTCTTTTCGGGGGTGTTGTGGGGGCATTTTGGCACGGGACGGCGTTCGCCGGTCAGGCGCCAGCCGCCTCCGCCACCGCCACCGCAAACGCCAGCAGTTGCGCGCCTTCCGCCACCTGCTCGCCCACGCCGTAGAGCACTTCGCTGACCACGCCGTCGGCGGGTGCGCTGATGGTGTGTTCCATCTTCATGGCTTCCATCACCAGCAGCGGGGTGCCGCGCGTGACGGTGCTGCCCGGCTGGACCATTACCGCGATCACCTTGCCCGGCATCGGCGCGGTGAGCTTGCCGCCCTCGCTCTCGGCCTCGCCGGCGTGGGCCAGCGGGTCCAGCCACGCCAGTTCCGTGTGCCGGCCGGCCGTGAAGACGTGGAACATGTCGCCCTCCACGTGTACCTGGCCGTGGGTGCGGCGGGTGCCCAGGTCCACGCGGATGTCATCCGCCTTGAACACATAGGCGAACGGCGCTGCCTGATCGGCATAGATCAGCGTGCTGCGGCGCGGGTCGGCGCGCAGCACCACTTCCACCTTGTTGCCACGGTGCGAGAAGTACAGCGTACGGGACTCCCGGCCGTTCAGGCGCCACGGGCCGGCGTGGGTCCACGGCGAATGGCGGTCGGCCTCGTCGATGCGGCGCGTGCGCGTCTCGCGCTCGAGCAGCGCGGCCACGGCCAGCGCAATGGCCTCCATGCCGGCCGCCTTGGGCGGCGGGAACAGCACGGACTGGTTACGTTCGATCAGGCCGGTGTCGAGGTCTGCCGTGCGGAACGCCTCGGATTTGACCAGCCGCTGCAGGAAGGCGACGTTGGTTTGCAGCCCCACCACGTGGTAGCCGCCCAGCGCCTGCTCCATGCGCGCCAGCGCCGCGTCGCGGTTGGGGCCCCAGACGATCAGCTTGGCGATCATCGGGTCATAAAACGGGCTGATGGTGTCGCCCTCGCGCACGCCGGCATCGATCCGCACGCCTGCCGGGCCGTGGGAGTCCCCGCCAAGCATGAACTGCACCGCCGGCGGCGTGCGCAGGAAGCGCAGCGTGCCCGTGGACGGCAGGAACTGGTTGTCGGGGTTCTCGGCGTAGATGCGCGCTTCCAGCGCGTGGCCGTGGATGTGGAGCTGGTCCTGCGTCAGCGGCAGCGGCTCGCCGGCCGCCACGCGCAACTGCCACTCCACCAGATCCTGGCCGGTAATCATCTCCGTGACCGGATGCTCCACCTGGAGGCGGGTGTTCATCTCCATGAAGTAGAACGAGCCGTCCTGATTGGCGATGAACTCGACCGTGCCGGCGCCGACGTAGCCCACGGCCTTGGCCGCCGCCACCGCCGCCTCGCCCATCGCGCGGCGCCGTTCCTCGGTCATGCCGGGCGCGGGGGCCTCCTCCAGCACCTTCTGATGGCGCCGCTGCACCGAGCAGTCGCGCTCGAACAGGTAGACGCAGTTGCCGTGGGTGTCGGCAAAAACCTGAATCTCGATATGGCGCGGGCGGGTCAGGTACTTCTCCACCAGCACCTTGTCGTCGCCGAAGCTGGCCGATGCCTCGCGCTTGACCGAGGCCAGCGCGGCCTCGAAGCCCTCGCCCGCCTCCACCACGCGCATGCCCTTGCCGCCGCCGCCCGCGCTGGCCTTGATCAGCACCGGGTAGCCGATGCGGTCGGCCTCGCGGCGCAGCAGCGCCGGGTCCTGATCCTCGCCGTGGTAGCCGGGCACCAGCGGCACGGATGCCTTTTCCATCAGCTGCTTGGCCGCGCTCTTGCTGCCCATGGCGTGGATGGCCGAGGCCGGCGGGCCGATGAAGACCAGCCCCTCGGCGGCGCACGCCTGCGCGAATGCCTCGTTCTCGGACAGGAAGCCGTAGCCCGGGTGGATGGCCTGGGCACCGGTCTCCTTGGCCATCTCGATGATGTGGTCCGCGCGCAGGTAGCTGTCGCGCGCGGCCGGGCCGCCGATATGCACGGCTTCGTCGCAGAACGCCACATGGCGCGCGTTCGCGTCCGCATCGGAGTAGACGGCCACCGTGCGGATGCCCAGCCGGCGGCACGTGGCCGCCACGCGGCAGGCAATCTCGCCACGGTTGGCGATCAGGATCTTGTTGAACATGGCTCCTCCTTTGTTTCCCTTGTTATCCGGGGGGCGGCCAGTTGCTTACCTCACGGCAGGGCCGTCATCCCGCGTAGCCTTCCGCGCGGATGTCGAGCCGGGCCAGCAGCGCGCGGTCGCGCTCGGCCTGCGGGTTGCCGGTAGTCAGCAGCTTTTCGCCATAGAAAATCGAATTGGCGCCGGCCATGAAGCACAGCGCCTGCAACGCTTCGTCCATGGCCTCGCGGCCGGCGGACAGGCGCACCATCGCGCGCGGCATGGTGATGCGTGCCACGGCAATCGTGCGGACGAACTCGAACGGGTCCAGCGCTTCGGTGCCCGCCAGCGGCGTGCCCTCCACCTGCACCAGGTTGTTGATGGGAACCGACTCGGGGTACGGGTCCAGGTTGGCCAGCTGGGCGATCAGGCCGGCGCGTGCCTCGCGCGCCTCGCCCATGCCGACGATGCCGCCGCAGCAGACGTTGATGCCGGCGCCGCGCACGTGGCCGATGGTGTCCAGGCGGTCCTGGTAGGTCCGCGTGCCGATGATCTTGCCGTAGAACTCGGGCGAGGTATCGAGGTTGTGGTTGTAGTAGTCCAGGCCGGCGTCGGCCAGGCGCTGCGCCTGCTCGGCCTTGAGCATGCCCAGCGTCACGCAGGTCTCCAGGCCCATCGCCTTGACCTCGCGCACCATGTCGATCACCGGCTCCAGATGGCGGTCCTTCGGGCTGCGCCAGGCGGCGCCCATGCAGAAGCGCGTGGCGCCGTTGGCCTTGGCGTTGCGGGCGGCCTCCAGCACGGCGTCCAGCTCCATCAGCTTCTCGGCCTTCACGCCGGCGTCGTGGTGCGCGCTCTGCGGGCAGTAGCCGCAATCCTCCTCGCAGCCGCCCGTCTTGATCGACAGCAGCGTGGAAAGCTGCACCGTGTTGGCGTCGAAGTGTTCCCGATGCACTTGCTGCGCGCGGAACAGCAGGTCGTTGAACGGCAGCGCGAACAGCGCGGCGACGTCATCGACACGCCATGCGGCGTTTTCGTCACGCTCGGCGGCGGCTTGCAGGTTGCGGGCGGACTGGCGCAGGGCGTCGGCGGAAATCGTGGCGACGGTCTGGGCGGGGGTCTGTTGCGATTGTTGCGTCATGATCTTTTTGGGGATTCTGTGTAGTCGGGGCTCAGTCAGCGTACTGGGCCACGGCGGTGTATCGGATATGCGGCGGCATGCTGGCCAGCAGCGGGGCGAGGTCGAGTTCGGTCGCCGCCACGGCGGGGGCCACCTGCCAGGGCAGCTCGCCCAGGCAAGGCGCGCCGAGCGCGTCGTGCAGCGTGGCGATGTTCTCGCACGGCAGCAGCATGTCGGGGTCGATGCGGTTGGCGATCCAGCCGGCCAGCGTGAGCCCGCGCGCGCGCACCGCATCGGCGGTCAGCATCGCGTGGTTCAGGCAGCCAAGCCGGACGCCCACCACCATCACCACGGGCAGGTTGAGCATTTCAGCCAGGTCGGCGGTGTTCCAGCGCGCGGCGCCCACGTCGAGCGGCACCTGGAAACCGCCCACGCCCTCCACCACCACGGCTTCGGCGCGATGGCGCAGCGACGTGAACGCGGTCCGGATCGGCTCGCGCGTGATGCGCAGCCCCTCCATGGCCGCCGCCAGGTGCGGCGACACCGGCGTGCGCATCAGGAACGGGCACATCTCCTCCTGCGGCACGATCACCGAGCCGGCGGCGCGCAACTGCTCCACGTCGTCGTTCTGCCAGCGCTCGTCCAGCCACTCGCCGCCACTCGCCACCGGCTTCATGCCGACCGTGGTGTAGCCCGCCGCGTGCAGCGCGTGCAGCAGCGTGGCCGTGGCGTGGGTCTTGCCAACGCCGGTATCGGTGCCGGTCACGAAACAGGCCACGCGGCCCGGCCGGTTGTCCCCGCCTTTGTCCTCGCCTTGGTCCTTGTCGATGGATTTGTCGATGTCCGTCATGCGGCCTCCCGGTGCGGGACCGCCCGCGCGATGGCATCTAGCAGCCGTTGCACATCCTGCGCGGTGTGCGAGGCGGACAGCGTGATGCGCAGCCGCGCGGTGCCGGCCGGCACGGTCGGCGGCCGGATCGCGCCCACGCGGATGCCCTCGGCCTCCAGCGCGGCGGACAGCGCCAGCGCGGCGGCGTTGTCGCCCACGATCAGCGGCTGGATTGCCGTGTCGCTCTCGCCCAGCGTCCAGCCGGCCTGGGCGGCCAGCCGTCCCAGCCCGTCGCGCAGCGTGGCAATCAGGCCGCCCAGTTGCGCGCGGCGCTGGCGCCCTTCCTCGCCGGCGATGATCGTCAGGCTGGTCAGCAGCGCGTGCGCCACGGCCGGCGGCGCCGCCGTCGTATAGATATAGGGGCGCGCGGTGTTCACCAGATGCTCGATGATCGTGGCGTGCGCCGCCACGAACGCCCCGGCCACGCCGGCGGCCTTGCCCAGCGTGCCGATATAGATCAGCCGTTCCGAGCGCAGGCCGAGGTGCTCCAGCACGCCCCGCCCGTTCTCGCCCAACGCGCCGAAGCCGTGGGCATCGTCGACGATGATCCACGCATCGTGGCGCTCGGCCAGTGCCAGCAGGCCAGCCAGCGGCGCGATATCGCCATCCATGCTGAACACGCTGTCGGTCACGATCAGCTTCAGGCCGCCGGTGTGGGCGGCGAGCTGGGCGTCCAACGCGGCCAGATCGCCATGCGGATAACGCTGCACATCGGCACGGGCCAGCCGGGCGCCGTCGATCAGCGAGGCATGGTTCAGCGCCTCGCAGAACAGCGTCGCGCCGGCGGTGCCGAGCGAGGTCAGCACGGCAAGGTTCGCCATATAGCCGGTGCAGAAGTACAGCGCCTGCGCCTGCGGGATATGCGGCGCCAGCCACCGCGCCAGTTCCTGTTCGAGCTGGGCGTGCGCAATCGAGTGGCCGCTGACGAGGTGGGAGGCCCCGCTGCCGGCGCCATAGCGGCGCGCGCCATCGGCCAGCGCCTCGGCAATCGCCGGATGGTTGGCCAGCCCGAGGTAGTCGTTGCTGCTGAAGGTCAGCAGCGGCACCGGCCTGGCGTCGATGGCGCCCACCGACTGGTGCGGCGCGCAGGCCGTGTGGGCGATGCGGCGCCGGCGCGTCAGCGCCTGGGCTTCGCGGTCGGCGGCGGCGCGGGTCAGTTGCTCAAGCAGCATGGCGCACCTCCGGCATCGGTCCCGCCACGGCGTGCAGCGTGGCCAGCAGCTGCTCGCCCAGCCATTCAGCGAGTGTCTGGTCGAACACGTACGGCGGCATCAGATAGATGGTGTGGCCGATGGGGCGCGCCAGCACGCCCTGTTCGCGCGCGGCCAGATGGAAGCGCGACGCGAAATCGGCGCCGGCGACCTCCGGGTCCACATCGGCGGCCCAGATCATGCCGCGCTGGCGCACGTTGACGAGGCGCGGGTCGGCGGCCAGCGGCGCCATGGCGTCGGCCAGCCAGCGGGCGCGCTCGCGGTTGCGGGCGAGCACGTCTTCCGAATCGAACAGGTCGAGCGTGGCCAGCGCGGCGCGGCAGGCCAGCGGGTTGCCGGTGTACGAGTGCGAGTGGAGGAAGCTGCGCGCGATGTCGTCGGCCACGAAGGCGCGCTGGATCTCCGGGCGCGACAGCACCAGCGAGAGCGGCAGGTAGCCGCCGCTGATGCCCTTCGACAGGCACAGGAAATCCGGCCACGCGTGGGCGGGCAGCGCCTCGCCCTCCTGACGCTCGCGCGCCTGCTCCCAGGCGAAGAAGGTGCCGGTGCGGCCACAGCCCACGGCAATCTCGTCGGCAATCAGGTGCACGCGATAGCGGTCGCACAGCGCCCGGGCGCCTTCCAGATAGGACGGGTCATACATCGCCATGCCGGCGGCGCCCTGCACCAGCGGCTCGACGATCAGCGCGGCGATCTGGCCGGCGCGTTCGCGCAGCAGCGCTTCCAGGTCGGCCAGCGCGCGGGTGGCGACATCGGCGGCGCTCTCGCCAGGATTCGCCTGGCGGGCGTCCGGCGACATCACCACGTGGGCGCGGCGCGTGAGCGGGGCGTAGGCGTCGCGGAAGATCGCCACGTCGGTCACGGCCAGCGCGCCCATCGTCTCGCCGTGGTAGCTGTGGCGCAGGCACACGAACTCGCGCTTGGCCGGCAGCCCGGTGTTGTGCCAGTAGTGGAAGCTCATCTTGAGCGCGATCTCCACCGCCGACGCGCCATCGGACGCATAGAACGTATTGCCGAGCGCGCCGCCGGTCAGCGCCGACAGCCGCTCGGCCAGTTCCACGGCCGGCGCGTGCGTGCAGCCGGCCAGCATCACGTGTTCGAGCGTCTGCATCTGGTCCGCCAGCGCGGCGTTGATGACCGGGTTGGCGTGGCCGAACAGGTTGACCCACCACGAACTGATGGCGTCGAAGTAGCGGCGGCCGTCGGTGTCGATCAGCCACGGGCCTTCGCCACGCGCGATGGCCAGCGGCGGCTCGTTGGCGCCCGCGTCGGGCCGCAGGCGCGTGCACGGGTGCCACACGGCGCGCTGGCTGCGCGCGGCGAGTGATCCGTCAGCCGCTGGGGAAGAAAGGTGTTCCGGATGTGCCAAGGGAAGCCTCCTTTGTTGTCCGTCCACGCCGGCGCCACGCCGGACGAGGCCGGGGCGCGCTGGCAGGCAGGACGGAATGGGGAGGCTCATGGTAGGAAGGTCCTTGGGGACTTGGCAAACCGGGCTGCCCCGGTACGTTAGCGGCTATTTGGCCGATGTTGCGCGATGTTGGCGGATGCGGTGACGCACGCGTCGCGCCAATCCGGCTTCCGGCGGCTAACGTCCGGCAACGTCCCGAAACAAACCGGCAAAAAAAATCATTGCGGACGCCATGCCGGCGCGCGTTTTTCGAGGAAAGCGCGCACGCCCTCGCGCCCTTCCTCGGACGCACGGATCGCCGCGATGCGGTTCGCGGTGTCGGCCAGCAGGTCGTTGTCGATGGCGCGCCCCGCCACGTCCTGCACCAGCCGCTTGCTCTCGCGCACGGCGTTGGGGCTGTTGGCGACCAGCGCGGCGGCGATCTCGGCCACTTTCGTGTCCAGTTGTGCGGCGGGCACCACAGCGTGGACGAAGCCGAGCCGCAGCGCCTCGGCGGCGTCGAACCGTTCCGCCGTGATGAAGTAGCGCCGCGCCGCCTGCTCGCCCATCGCCCGGATCACATAGGGGCTGATGGTGGCCGGCAGCAGGCCAAGCCTGGCCTCGGACAGGCAGAAGTTGGCCGGCTCGGCAGCCACGGCGATGTCGCACGCGGCCACCAGGCCCACGCCGCCGGCGTAGGTGTCGCCGTGGATGCGGGCGATGACGGGCTTCGGGCAGGCCCAGATGGTGTGGAGCATCTGGGCCAGCGTCAGCGCGTCGGCACGGTTTTCATCGTCCGTGTAGCCGGCCATCTTCTTCATCCAGTTCAGGTCCGCGCCGGCGCAGAAGGCCGGGCCGTTGCCGGCCAGCACGATGGCGCGCACCTCGGGGGTATCGCCCAGCGCGCGGAAGGCGCCGGTCACCTCGGCAATCACGGTTTCGTTGAACGCGTTGCGCACGTCCGGGCGGTTCAGCGTGACCGTGGCAACGTGGTGCGCGGCGGTCACGTTCAGCGTGGTGAAGTGCATGGTCTCTGTCTCCGGTGCATCGATGGGGGGTCAGGAGGCGCGTTCTGTGGCGCCGGCTGGCTTGGGCGGGTCTTCCGGCGCGTCGTCGTCGAACGGCATGCCGATATGGTGGAAGAAAGCATCGACCTCCGGCAGCCACAGCGCAATGCCGTGGCGGCTGCTGAACAGCCGGTGCGAGTCGCCATCGAACTCGCCCACGTTGACGAAGCGCGCGTCGGCGGCGGGGCCGCTCGCGGTCGCCTTGTAGTTGTTGTACAGCCGCTCGGGCAGCGGCCAGGGCCAGAAGCTGTCGTTGTCGCCGTAGAACCAGAGCGACGGGTAGCGCGCCGTGCGGCCGTAGTCGCCGAACGCATCGATCAGGTTGTTCTCCCAGCCGGCGCAGGCAGCATTGCGCAGCCCGCCGGCGAAGTTGACCACGCCGCGCACGCCCGGATAGCCGATGGCGGACAGCGCCATGGTCGAGAGCCCGCCATGTGACTGGCCGATCACTACGATGCGGGTCGGGTCCACATAGGGCTGCTGCACGAGGTAGTCGAGCGCGGCGATCACGTCTTCGGCCTGCGCCATGCCGTTGGCGCTGATGTTGCAGCTGCCGCCCACGTAGGCGCCGCCGGACTTCGAGAAGCCCTGCCGCATCGGCAGCGCCACCACGTAGCCGCGCCGCACGAACTCAGCGCTTTGCGCGGCAAAGCGCGCGCGGCCCTGGTAGGCGGGCTTGCCGGGCGCCTTGCCGTGGTTGATCACCACCAGCGGGTAGCGGCCATCGGCGGCGGGCCGGAAGATGGTGGTCTCCAGGTCCACGTTGGCGTCCGCGCCGGCCTTGGGCACCATCACCACGCGCTCGATCGTGCGCGGCGGCAGCGCGGCCTGGGCCGACTGGGCGAGGGCCGCCCCGCACAGCGTGACGCAGGCCAGCGCGACGGCAACGCCGCGAACGAGGGGGGCAAGGCGAAGCATGGTCAAACCAGAAAAAATACGGTGAACGAAAGGTCGAAACGGCAACGGCGCAAGCGCGGGCCTACATCCGGAACACGCCGAACTTCATGTCGCCGATGGGCGCGTTGAGGCTGGCGGACAAGCCGAGGCCCAGCACGGTACGCGTCTGCGCCGGATCGATCACCCCATCGTCCCAGAGCCGCGCGCTGGCGTAGTACGGGTGGCCCTGATGCTCGTACTGGTCGCGGATGGGCTGCTTGAACGCTTCCTCCTCGTCCGCGCTCCACTTGCCGCCGCGCCCCTCGATGCCGTCGCGCCGCACCGTGGCCAGCACGCTGGCCGCCTGCTCGCCCCCCATCACCGAAATCCGCGCGTTCGGCCACATCCACAGGAAGCGCGGCGAGTAGGCGCGGCCGCACATGCCGTAGTTGCCGGCGCCGAACGAGCCGCCGATGATGACCGTGAACTTCGGCACCTGCGCCGTGGCCACGGCGGTCACCATCTTGGCGCCGTTGCGGGCGATGCCTTCGTTCTCGTATTTGCGGCCCACCATGAAGCCGGTGATGTTCTGCAGGAACACCAGCGGGATCTTGCGCTGGCAGCACAGCTCGATAAAGTGCGCGCCCTTGAGCGCCGACTCCGAAAACAGGATGCCGTTGTTGGCGATGATGCCCACCGGGTAGCCCCAGATCCGTGCGAAGCCGCAGACCAGCGTGGTGCCGTAGCGCGCCTTGAATTCGTCGAATTCCGAGCCATCGACGAGGCGGGCGATGACCTCGCGCACGTCGTAGGGCTTGCGCGTGTCGGTGGGGATCACGCCGTACAGTTCCTCGGTGGGATACAGCGGCGGCGCCGGCTCGTGCAGGCGGATCTGGTCCGGCTTGCGCCGGTTCAGGTGCTGGACGATGTTGCGCGCCAGGGACAGCGCGTGGTGGTCGTTCTGGGCGAAGTAGTCGGCCACGCCGGACAGCCGGGTGTGAACGTCCGCGCCGCCCAGGTCCTCGGCGCTGACTTCCTCGCCGGTGGCGGCCTTCACCAGCGGCGGGCCGCCCAGGAAGATCGTGCCCTGGTCCTTGACGATGATCGACTCGTCGCTCATCGCCGGCACGTAGGCGCCGCCGGCCGTGCAGGAACCCATCACCACGGCGATCTGCGGAATGCCCTTGGCGGACAGGTTGGCCTGGTTGTAGAAGATGCGGCCGAAGTGGTCGCGGTCCGGGAAGACATCGTCCTGATTGGGCAGGTTGGCGCCGCCCGAATCGACCAGATAGATGCACGGCAGGTTGTTCTCTTCGGCAATCTCCTGCGCGCGCACGTGCTTCTTGACCGTGATCGGGTAGTAGGTGCCGCCCTTGACCGTGGCGTCGTTGCAGACGATCACGCATTCCTGGCCGGCCACCCGGCCGATGCCGGTGATGATGCCGGCGCCCGGCGCGGCGTTGTCGTACATCTCGTACGCGGCCAGTTGCGACAGCTCCAGGAACGGCGTGCCCGGATCGAGCAGTTGCTGCACGCGGTCGCGCGGCAGCAGCTTGCCGCGCCCCAGGTGCTTGGCGCGGGCTTCCTCGCCGCCGCCTTCGGCCAGTTTGGCGATGCGGGCCTTGAGGTCCGCCACCAGTGCCTGCATGGCCTCGGCATTGGCCTTGAAGGCTTCCGAGCGTGCGTTCAGTTTGGTTTCCAGCGTGGGCATGTCTCGTCCTGTTCTTTGTCTCGTTCCCGCTTCCCTGCCAATCCCTACCCTTGGTCCTGCCCCAGCATCTCGCCATCGACATAGAGCCAGCGCGGCGTCTCCCCGGCCGCGCGCGGCTCGAACACGAAGCGGCTGCGCTCATGCAGCCGCCACGCGCGGCCGCCCACCTTGTAGCGGGCGACGAATTCGACGATGGCGTGGGTGTCGTCCTGCTGGGCGTGGGCCTTGACCGTCAGCCCGAGCCAGCGCGTCTCACGCTCCGGGGCCAGGTCGTCCGGGCAGGTGGTGGCGTGCCAGGTCTGGCGCAGCCAGTCCACCAGCCCCTTCACATAGGCGCTGTAGCGCGAGCGCATCAGCGCCTCGGCGTTGGGCGGCAGCGCCTCACCGCGATGAAAGCGCCCGCAGCACGCGGCGTAGTCGGCATGACCGCACGGGCAAGGCTCGGGACCGGCGCGCATGGGGCGGCTTCGGCTCATCCGATCAGCTCCGGCAACTGGCGCATGTCCGTGAAAATGGTGTGCGCGCCGGCCTGGCGCAGCTCACGGGCGTCGTTCAGCGCGGCGTAGCCGAGCACGGTCATGCCCGCCGCCACGCCGGCCGTCACGCCGGTGGGGCTGTCTTCCACCACCACACAGCGCGACGGATCGACATCCATCGTGCGCGCGGCCAGCAGGTAGACGTCCGGCGCCGGCTTGCTGCGATCGACTTCGGTGGAGGAGAAGATGTGCTCGCGCGCGTCCTGCTGGAACAGCTCGACCAGCCCGGTGCGCGTCAGTTGCAGCTTCACCTTGATACGGTCCGCGCCGGAGGCCACGCACACGGGCAGGCCGCGCGCGGTGATCGCCTCGATGGCCTCGCGCACGTGCGGCACGGCCACCACCTCGGCCTCCAGCACCTGGTTGCGGCGCGCGAGCCACGTCGACAGCCAGTTCTCGGGCAGCGGCTTGCCCAGCCGGCGCTCGATATTGCCCAGCTCGTCGCGCACGGCGCGGCCGAGGAACCAGCGCTTCGACTCCTCCAGCGAGATGGCGATGCCCAGCTCGTTGAGCATCTCGTTGAGCACGCGGTGGACGATGGGCTCGCTGTCGACGAGCACGCCGTCACAGTCGAAGATCACGCAATCGAAGGCGGAGGGCTGCACAGGGGCCTGGGTTGCTGCGGTCATGCGGGTTTCTTTTCCTTGGTGATGTCGTTGCCGCCGACGGCGCGCAGCGGGGTCTGTGCCGTCTGCCGCCGGCTCTTGAGGTGCTGCTCCACCTGCTCGAAGCGGTCGAAGCCCCAGAACGGCTCCCCGTCGATGATCACGAACGGCGAGCCGAACACGCCCTTGGCCATCGCCACCTCGATCTCGGCCTTGAGCTGGTCCTTGATCTGGTAGCTGGTGGCGCCCTCGTTCATGGCGATGGGGTCGACGCCCAGCGGCTCGGCCAGCTTGGCCAGCTCCGCCGGCTCGGCGATATTGAGGTCATCGACGAACAGCGCCCGGTACACCGCCTTGGCGAACGCCGTGGCCACATCGGCGCCATGGTGGTTCTGCAGCCACAGCACCGCGCGCGCGGCGTGCTGGGTGGGCAGCGGGAAGTGGGTCGGGCGCTTGTAGTCGATATGGTGGAATTCGGCGGTGCGCTCGAAGTCGCGCCAGCAGTATTCGCCCTTGAGCGGGATGCTCGGCAGCGGCGAGGAGCCCGTCGTCTTGAACACCACGCCCAGCAGGATCGGATGCCACGCCACGTAGCGGCCGTACTTCTGCGCGATCTCGTCGATGCGGGTGCTGGCGAAGTAGCCGTAGGGCGAGGAAAAATCGAAGTAGAAGTCGATCGGTGCGGTCATGGCGAAGGGGGCTCCAGGTCAGATTCGCTTGCGTTGGGGTCAGGAACTGCGACGGGGACTGCCTAATGGGAATGCCAATAGTACAAGTACGATTGCCGATAGTACGCTTCCCGCCCGCGCTCAGGCGAGCGCGCGGGCGATGAGGATCTTCTGGATGTCGCTCGTGCCTTCATAGATCTGGCACACGCGCACGTCCCGGTAGATGCGCTCGACCGGGAAATCGTTCACATAGCCGTAGCCGCCGAAGACCTGGATGGCGTCCGAGCAGACCGCCTCGGCCATCTCGCTGGCGAACAGCTTGGCCATGGCGGCTTCCTTCAGGCACGGCCGGCCGGCATCCTTGAGCGTCGCCGCGTGCCAGACCATCTGGCGCGCCACGTCGATGCGGGTAGCCATGTCGGCCAGCCGGAACTGCACGGCCTGGTGCTGGAACAGTGGCTGGCCGAAGCTTTCCCGCTCCTTGGCGTAGGCCAGCGCGGCGTCGAACGCGGCGCGGGCCATGCCGATGCTCTGCGAGGCGATGCCGATGCGCCCGCCTTCGAGCCCGGACAGCGCCATCTTGTAGCCGGCGCCCTCCTCGCCCAGCAGGTTCTCAGCCGGGATGCGGCAGTCCTCGAACACAATCTGGGCGGTATCGGACGAATGCTGGCCGAGCTTGTCCTCGATGCGCGCCACGACATAGCCGGGCGTGGACGTGGGCACCAGGAAGGCGCTGATGCCGCGCTTGCCGGCGCCCTTGTCGGTCACGGCCATGACGATGGCCACGTCGGCGTGCTTGCCGCTGGTGATGAACTGCTTCACGCCGTTGAGCACGTAGTGGTCGCCATCGCGCCGGGCGGTGGTGCGCAGCGCGGCGGCGTCCGAGCCGACGTGCGGCTCGGTCAGGCAGAACGCGCCCAGCATCTCGCCGCGCGCCAGCGGCGCCAGCCACTGCTGCTTCTGCGCGTCGTTGGCGAAGGCCATCAGCATGCTGCACACCGGGCAGTTGTTCACGCTGATGACGGTGGAGGTGCCGCCGTCCCCGGCGGCAATTTCCTCGAGGATCAGCGCCAGCGACAGGTAGTCGAGCCCCGCCCCGCCCAGCTCTTCCGGCACGGCCACGCCATAGCAGCCCAGCGCGGCCAGTTCCTTGTGCACGGCCTTCGGAAAGGTCTTGTCGCGGTCCCACTGCGCCGCCTGCGGGGCGATGACGTCCTGCGCGAACTGCCGCACGGCATCGCGGATCATTTCCTGTTCGGGAGTCAGCAGCATGGTGTCCGGTGTCCTTTGTCTCCCTCCCCTTACCAGGGGAGCGGGGTGCCGTCGTAGTTGTGGAAGCTGCCGTTGTCGCGCTGGGTCAGGCCGGCCAGCGTGCGGCGCAGGCTGGTGACGCTCTGCTGCGGCGTGAGGTCGGCCTTGGGGCCGCCCATGTCGGTCTGCACCCAGCCGGGGTGCAGCGCCACGCAGATGGCATGGCGTGCGTCCAGCGAGACGGCCTTCAGGGCGGCGTTGGCGCCGGCCTTGCTGACGCGGTAGAGCCAGCTACGGTTGCTGTCCATCGTGCCGATGCTGCCCATGCGCGACGACAGCACGGCCAGCACGCCGCCGCGCCCGTGGTTGCCGGTCTCGACGAACGGCAGGATCAGCGGCAGGGCCATCATCGGCCCGAGCACGTTGGTGTGCATCACGCCGTCGAAGTCTTCCCGTACGACCGGTTGCGCACCTTCGCTGCGCGGACCGATCACGCCGGCGTTGTAGATGGCCACGTCGAACGACTCGCCATCGAGCTTCCAGCCCAGCCCGGCCAGCGCGCCGGCGTCGGTCAGGTCCAGCTGGTGGGCCTCGGCGCCGAGCGCCTTGAGCGCCGCCACGCCCTCATCGCTGCGCGCGGCGGCGATGACGCGCCAGCCGTCGGCACGGTACTGGCGGACAAACTCGAGACCGAGACCGCGCGAGGCGCCAAGGACGAGGGCTGTGGGCATGGGAGAACTCCTGTGGTTGTCGTGGGGATGGGCGGAAATCAGACGATTTCGATGCCGACCGCCGTGGCCTCGCCGCCGCCGATGCAGAGGCTGGCCACGCCGCGCTTGCCGCCGGTCTTGCGCAGGGCGCCGATCAGCGTGGTCATGATGCGCGCGCCCGAGGCGCCAATCGGATGGCCCAGCGCGCACGCGCCGCCGTGAATGTTGACCTTGTCGCGCGGAATCTTGAGGTCATGCATGGCCGCCATCGGCACCACGGCGAAGGCCTCGTTGATCTCGAACAGGTCCACACTGTCGGTGGTCCAGTCCAGCTTGCGGTAGAGCTTGGCGATGGCGTCCACCGGCGCCGTGGTGAACCAGCCCGGCGCCTGTGCGTGCGAGGTATGGCCGAGCATGCGCGCCAGCGGCTGCAGGCCGAGCGACTTCGCCGTCGATGCGCGCATCATCACCAGCGCGGCGGCGCCGTCGTTGATCGATGAGGACGAGGCCGCCGTGATCGTGCCGTCCTTGGCGAACGCCGGCTTCAGCGACGGGATCTTGTCCACCTTGATGCGGCGCGGGCCTTCGTCGGTGTCGATCACCGTGTCGCCCGCCTTGCCGGACACCGTCACCGGGGTGATTTCCCAGCGGAAGGCGCCGCTCTCGGTGGCCTGCTGGGCGCGGCGCACGGACTCCATCGCGAATTCGTCCTGCTGCGCGCGGGTGAAGGCGTACTTGGCGGCACAGTCTTCGCCGAAGGTGCCCATCGCGCGGCCCCCGCCTTTTTCGTCACGAGAGTAGGCGTCTTCCAGGCCGTCCAGCATCATGTGGTCGTAGATCATGCCGTGACCGATGCGGTAGCCGCCGCGCCCCTTCGGAATCAGGTACGGCGCGTTGGTCATGCTTTCCATGCCGCCCGCGATGGCGATCTCGAACGAACCGGCCAGCAGGCCGTCGAAGACCGTCATCGCCGCGCGCATGCCCGACCCGCACATCTTGTTGACCGTGGTGCAGGCCACGTCCAGCGGCAGCCCGGCGCCGAGCGCCGCCTGGCGCGCGGGCGCCTGCCCCTGGCCGGCCGGCAGCACGCAGCCGAATACCACTTCCTGCACCTGCTCCGGCTTCAGGCCGGCGCGCTCCACGGCGGCGCGGATGGCCGCGGCGCCAAGTTGCGGCGCCGTCAGGCTGCTCAACTCGCTCTGGAACGCGCCCATGGGCGTGCGGGCGGCGGATACGATGACGATCGGGTCTTGCATGGTTGTCTCCTGAATACCGGTTCGTACTGTCTTGAAAATCAGCGGATCGAGGCCTGCGGGGGGTCGCCGTACTGGCGATAGGCCGCGGCCAGTTGTTCTTGCAGTTCCTCGTTGTTGCTGGCGGCCATGCCGAGGTCGCGCAGCAGGCCATCGGACACGCCGTAGACCCAGCCATGCACCGTCACGGCCTGGCCACGGTCCCAGGCGTCCTGGAGCACCGTGGTCTGGCAGACGTTGTTGACCTGCTCGATCACGTTCAGCTCGCACAGCCGCGTGTGGGCATCATCCTCGCGCAGCACCGTGCCGAGGTAGGCCGCGTGCTTGTCCGCCACGTCCTGCACGTGGCGCAGCCAGTTGTCGGCCAGGCCCACGCGCTCGCGCTTGAGCGCCACCTTCACGCCGCCGCAGCCGTAGTGGCCCACCACGGTGATGTGGCGCACCTTGAGCACCTCCACGGCGAACTGGAGCACGGACAGCGCGTTCAGGTCGCTGTGCGAGATCACATTGGCGATATTGCGATGGACAAACACCTCGCCCGGCGCCAGTCCGAGGATCTGGTTGGCCGGCACGCGCGAATCGGAACAGCCGATCCACAGGTACTCGGGCGCCTGCTGGTTGGCCAGGCGCGTGAAGAAGGTGGGGTCTTCCGCGTTGACGCGGTCCACCCAGTCGCGGTTGTTCTTGAACAGTTGCGCGATGGCGTCAGTCATGCCGCCCTCCTTGGATAATCTGCGTGGTGGTCGTCGGCGCCGGGGCCGTAGCGGTGGATGAAGCGGTCTTTACTCTGATAGGCAAAAAAGTCATGGACGTGTCCGGCCATCAGCCGGTCCTTATGGTGCTGCCACATGGCAGCATCGAAGAAATCCTCGTGGTGCCGCAGGAAGGCGGCGCGCACGCGTGGGTCGCCGAGCAGGAACGTGCGGAACGTTTCCGGAAAGATGTCGTGCGGACGTACGGTGTACCACACCTCGCCCGACATTTCCTCTTCCTCGTTGCGCGGCTCGGGCACGCGGCGGATGTTGCAATCGGTCAGGTACTCGATCTCGTCATAGTCGTAGAACACCACGCGCCCGTGGCGCGTGACGCCGAAGTTCTTGTAGAGCATGTCCCCCGGGAAGATATTGGCGGCAATCAGTTCCTTGACCGCGTTGCCGTACTCGACGATGCCGTGCTCGACCTGCTCGTCGGTACCCTCCTGGAGCCAGAGGTTGAGCGGCGTCATGCGGCGCTCGATATAGACGTGCCGCACCACGATCTCCTGCCCGCCGTCGCGGCCGCGCTGGTACTCGATCATCGACGGCGCGTGGGCTTCCAGCTCGCGCACCAGCGATTCGTCGAAGCGCGACAGCGGGAAGGCCACGTCCGAATACTCCAGCGTATCGGCCATGCGCCCCACCCGGTCGTGCTGCTTCACGAGCTGGTATTTCGACTCCACCAGCGCGCGCGTGGTTTCCTTCGGCGGGGCGAAGACATCACGGATGACCTTGAACACGTAGGGGAACGACGGCAGCGTGAACACCAGCATCACCAGCCCCCGGATGCCGGGCGCGACCACGAACTTGTCCGACGAATGCTGCAGATGGTGGAGGAAGTCGCGGTAGAACAGGTTCTTGCCCTGCTTCTGCAAGCCCAGCGCGGTGTAGATCTCCCCGCGCGGCTTGCGCGGCAGGATGTCGCGCAGGAAGGTCACGTAGGCCGACGGGATCTCCATGTCGACCATGAAATAGGCATGCGAGAACGAGAACAGGATCAGCAGCTGTTCCGGACGCAGCAGCACGGTGTCCAGCACGAGCTGGCCGGTCGGGCCGTGGATGATCGGGATCGCCAGCGGGTAGGTCTGGTCGCCGTTCAGCACCCGGCCGACGATCACGGCGGCCTTGTTGCGGAAGAACAGCGACGATAGCGCGTGTATCTGGAAGTTCGGCGCAATCCGCGCCTCGCCCAGGTGTTCGGTGAAGGCGCGCACCACGTAGCCGATATCCCGCGCCAGGTCCTCGAACGGCCGCTCCAGCTGGTAGTTGTGCACCATCCGCTCGAAACAGGCGGCCATGCCTTCGCGGCTGCCCGGGTAGTAGGCGCGGTAGGTGGGGCGCGTCGGCGATTCCTCGTTCTCGATGTATTCGGTCGAGATGGCGGGCCGCACGAAGATGAAATCGTTGTTGAAGTACGAGCGGTGCAGGATCCGCGTGCAGACCGAGTTGAAGAAGGTCTCGGCCAGCTCGGGCTGGTGGTGCTTGGTCAGCAGGCCGATGTAGTGCAGCTTGACCTGCTGCCAGATGCCGTCCTCGATCCGCGCGGCGTCATACTCGTCCTCAAGGACCACCGTGGTCTCGCGCACGCGCTCGTTATAGAACGCGATGCGGTCACGCTGGAGCTGCTGCAGCCCGTGCCAATCCCCTGCCTCGAAGCGCAGCTTGGCCGCGTGGCTGACCTCGCGGAACAGCCGGTAGTGCTTGTCGAAGCCGTCCAGCATGGTCCGCGCCACATCGTAGGCAATCTGCGACGAGAGCAGCTTGGGGAAGTGCGACATGGTCGAGGGCGGCGGCTGCGGTGCGGTAAGGAGTCAGGGAATTGTAAAGGGGTTCGTCAGGACCGGTTGAGCGATGCTTAGATCACATTCGATCACATCGTCTCGGCAAACAGCTCCCGGCCGATCAGCATCCGGCGGATCTCCGACGTGCCCGCGCCAATCTCGTACAGCTTGGCATCGCGCCACAGCCGGCCGGTGGGGTAGTCGTTGATATAGCCGTTGCCGCCCAGGATCTGCACCGACTCCCCAGCCATCCACGTGGCCTTTTCCGCCGTGTAGAGAATCACCGCGGCGCAGTCCTTGCGGACCTGGCGCACATGCCCGCTGCCCAGCGAATCCAGGTTCTTGCCTACGGTATACAAATAGCTGCGCGCGGCCTGGAGCGTGGTGTACATGTCCGCCACCTTGCCCTGGATCAGCTGGAACTCGCCGATGCTCTGACCGAACTGCTTGCGGTCGTGGATGTACGGTGTCACCACGTCCATGCACGCCTGCATGATGCCGACCGGGCCGCCGGACAGCACGGCGCGCTCGTAGTCGAGCCCGCTCATCAGCACCTTGGCGCCGCCGTTCTCGGCGCCGAGGATGTTCTCCACCGGCACCTCCACGTTCTCGAACACCAGTTCGCCCGTGTGGGAGCCGCGCATGCCCAGCTTGTCCAGCTTCTGCGCCACCGAGAAGCCCTTCATGCCTTTCTCGACGATAAACGCCGTCATGCCGCGCGCGCCGAGGTCCGGCTCGGTCTTGGCGTAGACCACCAGCACGTCGCAGTCCGGCCCGTTGGTGATCCACATCTTGGTGCCGTTCAGGACATAGCGGTCGCCCTTGAAGTCAGCGCGCAGCTTCATGCTGACCACGTCCGACCCCGCGTTCGGCTCGCTCATCGCCAGCGCGCCGATCCAGTCCCCCGACACCAGCTTGGGCAGGTATTTCGCCTTCTGGGCGGCCGAGCCATTGCGGTGGATCTGGTTCACGCACAGATTCGAGTGCGCGCCGTAGGACAGCCCGACCGACGCCGACGCGCGGCTGATCTCCTCCATCGCGATCATATGGGCGAGGTAGCCCATGTTCGCGCCGCCGTACTCCTCGGCCACGGTGATGCCCAGCACGCCGAGGTCGCCCATCTTCTTCCAGGCATCCATCGGGAACTGGTCCGACCGGTCGATCTCGGCCGCGCGCGGCGCCAGTTCGGCCTGCGCCCAGCTGCGCACGGAGGCGCGCAGCATCTCGATGTCCTCGCCCAGATCGAATCTCAGGCCTGGCAGTTCGGTCATGTCGGTCTCCTGTCTGTTCGTGTCGGTGTTGTGGGGCGTATTTTATTGACGTTTACGTAAACGTCAATTCCATCCGAAGGCGGATGGCTAAAAGTGCGGCATCAGGCGGTTCTGGTCTTCGGGGCCTCACCATGTGCCGCCAGCAGCGTCCGGCAATGGCGCTCGTGCTGGTCGATCTCCGCAAGCTGGGCCTGGAGGTCTTCCATCTGGCGCTCCAGGACTTCCCGGTGTTGCGACAGTGCGCCCAGAAAGCGCTCCAACTGCGGTGCGGTATCGCGTGGCGACTCGTAGAGATCCAGAATTTCGCGGATCTCGTTGAGAGTAAGCCCTAACCTTTTACCGCGCAGCGTGAGCTTGAGGCGGGTGCGCTCGCGTCCGTTATAGACGCGCTTGCGCCCGCCCGGGCCCTCGCGGTCAGGCGAGAGCAGGCCCTGATCCTCGTAGAACCGGATCGCGCGCGGGGTGACGTCGAACTCGCGCGCGAGGTCGGTAATGGTGTAGGTGGCGGGGGATGGCTGTGCCGGCATGATGCGCCCAGGAAAGTGAACGGTCGTTCGTTGCGCGGTCAAGTTTTGGTCTAAGATGACGAGCAGGCCGCGACGATTGACGTTAACGTTAGCGTCAAGTGCCGCCGCTGACAATGACTGGACAACATGCCCCCATAGAGCGCCCGGTGCCCCGCTGCACCCGAAGGCGCCGGATTCGACCGAGACACGCCCCATGAACGCACTCGAAAGCCAGCTCCAATACCCGTTTGACGAGACCATGCCGGCGCCCGGCACGCGCCAGGAAGTGGCGCCCGGCGTCTTCTGGCTGCGCATGCCGCTGCCCTTCGCGCTCGACCACATCAACCTGTGGCTCCTGCGCGACCGCCTGGACGGGCGGGACGGCTGGACCATCATCGACTGCGGCATCACCAACGACATCATCAAGGGGCACTGGGAGACCATCTTCGCCAACGAGCTGGACGGCCTGCCCGTGCTGCGCGTGCTGGTGACCCATTGCCACCCGGACCACGTGGGGCTGGCGCACTGGCTCTGCAAGCACTGGGATGTGCGGCTGTGGATGAGCCTGGGCGACTACATGACCGCGCGCGTGATGTCGGGCGGCAGCGGCGTCGGCTCGAACGCCGGCGGCGACTTCGCGGCGAGCCACTTCGCCCGCCACGGCCTGACGGACCCGGACAACCTGGAAAAGCTGCGCGCCCGCAAGGCCTACTATCCGTCGATGGTGCCCGAGGTGCCCACACAGTACCGCCGCCTGATGGACGAGGACACCGTGGACATCGGCGCCGATCCGGCCACGGCCGGCTGGCGCGTGATCTCCGGCTTCGGCCACGCCCCGGAGCACGTGGCGCTCTACAACGCCGCCAACAACGTGCTGATCTCGGGCGACATGGTGCTGCCGCGCATCTCGACCAACGTCAGCGTGTTCGACATGGAGCCGGAGGCCAATCCGCTCCAGCTCTACCTCGACTCATTGGACAAGTACGAAGACCTGCCCGCCGACGTGCTGATCCTGCCGTCGCACGGCCGCCCGTTCCGCAACCTGCACACCCGCATCCGCCAGTTGCAGGAGCACCATGTGGACCGCCTGGCCGAGACGCTGGCCGCCTGTGCCGAGAAGCCGTGCCATGCGCACGACATCGTTGGCGTGATCTTCCGGCGCCAGTTCGACATCCACCAGCTGACCTTCGCGATGGGCGAGGCGCTGGCGCACCTGCACGCGCTCTGGCATCGCGGCCAGCTTGTGCGCGAATGCGGCGACGACGGCATCGTCCGCTTCCGGGCGGCCTGACGCCCAAACGTCTCAGAATGACTCGGCGAGGGTCCTGAGGTAGCGCACGCCGGCCACGGCGCGGCTGCCGTACCAGGACAGCATCTCGCCATCCACCAGCATCACCGGCCTGCCGATCTGGCGCTCGAGCGCATCGGCATGGTCCTCGGTGAAGCGGTACGGCTCGGTCGACAGCAGCACGGCGTCCAGCTCGCGCACCAGCGCGTCGCTCCAGCGAAAGGTGGGATAGCGCTCGCCGGGCGCGTTCGGCCGGCTGCAATCCCCATCGACGCAGGCCGCGAGGTCCGCGCCGTCATCGGGCCAGGTGGCCCAGTTCACCAGCGCGAGCATCCGGCTGATATAGGTGGCGCGCGATACCGTCATCCACGGGTCCTGCCAGATCGCGTACAGCACGGTGCGCGCGGGCCAACGCCGGGCGCGGATCGCCTCGAGTTCGGCCTGGAGCGCCTGCGCCAGCCCCTCCGCCTGTTGCACTTTGTTGAAAATGCCGCCCAGCAGCCGGTACAGCGCGAAGTTGTCCTCGGGCGCGCACGGGTGGGTCACGATCACGTGCGGCACGAAGGTGCGGATCTCGTCCACGGTTTCGCGCCGGTTCTCGTCGATATTGACCACCACGTGGGTCGGCGCCAGCGCCCGCAGCTTGTCCAGCTTGACGTCCTTGGTCCCGCCGACCTTCTCCACCGCCCGCACCGCCGGCTCGGGATGGATGCAGAAGCCGGTGCGGGCCACCATGCGGTCAGCCAGGCCGAGATCGAACAGCAACTCGGTCACGGACGGCACCAGCGAGGCGATGCGGACCTCGCCACTGGCCGGGCCGTGGGCCTGCCCGAGGGCGTCGGCCCACATCAGGCGTCTCCCCTGCCGGCGCGGTCCGCCTTGCGTGGCTTGCGCGGCGCGCGGGCGAACAGCTTGTCATAGAGCCACATTGGCATCACGTGCAGGATCGACGCCACCACCCCCATCTGCCACGGAATCACCTTGTAGCGCGTGCCGGCGGCAATCCGGCGGATGGCCTTGCGCGCGAAGACATCGGCATCCATCAGGAACGGCATGCGGTACGGGTTGTGCGCCGTCATCGGCGTACGGATATAGCCTGGGGCGATGGTCACCACGCGGATGCGGTGCCGCGCCTGCTCCAGCCGCAGGCTTTCCAGCAGCTTGACCACGGCAGACTTCGAGGCGCTGTAGGCCCCGCCGCCAGGCAGCCCCCGCACGCCGGCCACGCTGGCGATGCCCACCAGCGTGCCGCGCCAGCCGCCGGCGCCGGGCGCGCGCTCGCGCATCGGGTGCAGGAAGGGCTGGAAGGTGGTCAGGGTGCCGAACCAGTTGGTGTCCATGACCAGCCGGAAGTCGTCCAGATCCTCGCGCTCGCTGGCCACGGTGCCCACGGAGATCCCCGCGTTGGCGATCACCACGTCGGGGCAGCCGAAATGGACAAGAAAGTCGGTGGCGGCGGCGTGCATGGCATCCGCATCGCGCACATCGGCCGCATAGATGCGTACCGCGTTGGGGTTGGGCAGGGAGGCGGCGAAGTCACGCAGGGCGGCCTCACGCCGGCCCACCAGCCCGAGCACGGCGCCCTGCGCCGCGTAGGCGCGTGCGAGCGCCTGGCCAATGCCGCTCGATGCGCCGGTAAGGAAGACTTTCAGGGGTCGCATCGGATCAATATAGTGAATACGGAGGGATGGAACGGCCCGGGCCATGCAAAACGGCCCGGCACGCGTCTCGCGCACCGGGCCGTCTGGGGTCATGCCGCGCGGATCAGAGCTTCTTCGCGCGCACGCCGGTAACCAGGGTATCCAGGGCCTGGATGGCAGCCGGCTTGGTCCCGGCGATGCTCGGCGAAGTCTCGTACTTGCCCTGCACCACCACGGTCGGCACACCCTCGATCTTGTACGAATCGGCGATCTTGTTGGCGCGCTGGGCGTTCGTGGTCACCGTGAACGAGTTGTAGGTATCGAGCCACTGCTTGCGGTCGATGCCGTTCTTGGCCATGAAATCGGCGATCTCGTCGGTGCTCAGCATGCGCTTGCGGTCCTTGTGGATCGCCTCGAACACCTTGCCGTGCAGCGCGTCCAGCTTGCCCAGCGACTCCAGCGCATAGAAGATCTTGGTGTGCGGCAGCAGGTCGTCGCGGAAGGCCACCGGCACGCGCTTGAACACCACGTCCTTGCCCTGCTTGCCGGCCCAGGCTTCCAGCTCCGGCTCGAAGTCGTAGCAGTGCGGGCAGCCGTACCAGAAGAACTCGGTCACTTCGATCTTGCCCGCCGGCACCGGCTGGGGCGACTTCAGCACCGTGTAGTCCTTGCCCTCGGCCGGTGCGGCCATGGCTGCGGGCGCAGTCATCAGCAGACCGCCCACGGCGGCGACAGTGGCGAGGAAAGCGGCGATTTTCTTCATCTTCGAAGGGCCTTCTGATAGGTCAGAGAGATCAGGGGGATGGCCCGCACGCGGCGAGCCGACCGTTAAGACAAGTGCGGCGGCGCCCGGTTCCTCCGCGGCGCCGCCCGCCATGTTACTGCTTTGTAAAGCGGATCACCGAAGCTTCGAAACCGTTCGATTGCAGGCGGTCGCGCGCCCGGTTCATGTCCTCGATACGGTTGAACGGCCCCAGACGAACGCGGTACATCTTCACCCCGTTGACATCGCGCTCGGTCACCTTGGCCTCGAAGCCCTGCATGGCCAGATTGGCCTTCTGGCGGTCCGCGTCGTCCTGCGAGCGGAAGGCGCCCACCTGGAGCAGGTAACCCACCTTGTTGGCGTCAGCCTGGGCGATCTCGGCGATTGGGTCGGCCACCGGCTTCTCGGCCGGGCGCGTGGCGGGCTTTTCGGCCGGACGCGAGGCGTCGGCCGGCTTGGCGGCGCCATTGGAGGCGGCGGGCTGGTCGGCCGGGCGCGTCGTCGCCACCGGCGGCTGGGCCGGGGTGGACGGCTGCGCATCGGGCTGCCCCACGGGCTTGGCCGGCGTCTTGCTCCACAGCGGCCGGTTCGGGTCGCTCGGGCCTTCGGCCTGCTGCTGCGGTTGCGTGGGTGCCGGCAGCGGCGTGGCCACGTTGCCGGGCTCGCTCGGCGGGCGCTGCTGGGCACTGCCGTTGGCGCCCTTCTGCTGGAACGGCGCGGGCGACTTGGTGATATACAGGGCCACCACCACGGCGATGGCCAGGCCGACGATCAGCCCGAGCACCAGGCCCAGGAACGTACCACCGCGCTGCATCCGGACATGGGTACGGGTTCGGCGCGCGGCGCGCTTGCGTTGCTGTTGCATGAAGTCCTCTTCGGTGTTGCCGGGGATTATAGGGCCTGTCCCGGCAGGCACGATTGAGACCACTCTGAAAAGTGGCCCAACCATCCGTCCCAGGCGCCTGGCGGCTCAGTTTGGAGCGGCCTCGCGGTCCATCCGTTGCGGCGCCGAGACGCCGATCACCGCCAGGCCGTTCTTGAGCACCTGGCGCGTGGCGGCCAGCAGCGCCAGCCGGGCGCGCTTGACCGCCTCGTCGTCCACCAGCACGCGGTCGGCGTTGTAGAAGGCGTGGAAGTCGCCGGCCAGGTCGCGCAGGTAGAACGCCACCGCATGGGGCGCCAGCTCGCCGGCGGCGGCGGCCAGCATGTCCGGGAACTCGGCCAGGCGGCGGCCCAGCGCGATGGCCTGGGCGCTCACATCCGCGCCGGTCACGGCGGCCAGGTCGGCCCCGGCCAGCTCCGGCAGGCGGGCTTCCCAGCCGGCGCCGCCCCAGGCTTCGAAGATCGAGCAGATCCGGGCATGGGCGTACTGCACGTAATACACCGGATTCTCGTCGTTCTGCTTCAGGGCGAGGTCCACGTCGAACACGAATTCGGTATCCGCCTTGCGGGACAGCAGGAAGAACCGCACGGCGTCGCGGCCGCGCGTGAAGTGGGCCGGCCAGTCCGCCACGCCGGCATCCAGCAGGCCGCGGATGGTCTCGTCGCCGCCATTGCTCCACTCGATCAGGTCGCGCACGGTCACGTACGAGCCGGCGCGCTTGGAGATCTTCACCTCCTCGCCGTTCTTCATCACCGTGACCATCTTGTGGAGCACGTAGTCGGGGTAGCCCTTGGGAATCCCCATGTCCAGCCCTTGCAGGCCGGCGCGCACGCGGGCGATGGTGCCGTGGTGGTCGCTGCCCTGCACGTTGATGACCTTGGCGAAGCCGCGCTCCCACTTGGTGGTGTGGTACGCCACGTCCGGCACGAAGTACGTGTAGGTGCCGTCCGTCTTCTTCATGACGCGGTCCTTGTCATCGCCGTCATCGGTGGTGCGCAGCCACAGCGCGCCTTCGCTCTCGTAGGTCTTGCCCTTGCCCACCAGCGACTGCACGGCGCCTTCCACGCGGCCATCGCTGTACAGCGACGACTCCAGGTAGTAGCGGTCGAACTTCACGCCGAAGGCCTGGAGGTCGATGTCCTGCTCGTTGCGCAGGTAGGTCACCGCGAACTTGCGGATCGACTCGATATCCTCGATGTTGCCCGAGGCGGTCACCGGCTCGCCGTCGCTGGCGGCCACCGTCTTGCCGGCCAGGAAGTCGGCGGCGATGTCGGCGATGTAGTCGCCGTTGTAGGCGGACTCGGGCCAGCCGGCCTCGCCCGGCTTCAGGCCGCGCGCGCGGGCCTGGACCGAGATGGCCAGCGTCTGGATCTGCACGCCGGCGTCGTTGTAGTAGAACTCGCGGTGCACCGCCCAGCCGTTCCAGGCCAGCAGGTTGGCCAGCGCGTCGCCCAGGGCGGCCTGGCGGCCATGGCCGACGTGGAGCGGCCCGGTCGGGTTGGCGGAGACGAACTCCACCAGCACCTGGCCATGCTCGCCGGCCGGCCGGGCGCCGAATCGATCACCTTCGGCCAGCACGGCGCGCAGCACGTCAGCGCGGGCGGCGGGGGTCAGGCGCAGGTTGATGAAGCCGGGGCCGGCGATCTCGGCCTGGGCGACGATCGCCGTGGCGCGCGGGTCGGCCTGCACGGCGGCGACGATCTTCTGGGCCAGTTCGCGCGGATTGCTCTTGAGCGCCTTGGCCACCTGCATGGCGATATTGCACGCCAGGTCGCCGTGGGCGGCCACCTTGGGGCGCTCGAAGGTGACGGCGGGCAGGGCGGCGTCGGCCGGGGCGAGCGCGCGCACGGCGTCAGTGAACGCGGCGGCAAGATTGGAGGTCTGAACAGGCAGCATGGATGTCTTTGCCCTGAAGGCGCTAAAGAGAGCGATGACCGGATCGGGGCGGTGCGGCAAGTGCGCCGCGCGTCGCGTGACCGGCACCCGGAAATCGGGAAACGCGGAATTTTATCAGGTGCTATGCTGACATCATGCGACCGCGCCGCCCGGCTTGTGCGGACCTTCGTCACTCGTGAAAGGAAACATCATGCTGATCACCTTCAAATCCCACGCGGCGCAGGACCTGATCATGATGAAGGATCTTGCCATCACGCTGCTTGGCATCATCGGCAAGCATATGGGCGAGCGCGGGGTGATCATGTCCGAGGAACTGCCGCACGCCATCAAGAAACTCGAGGCGGCCGTCCAGGATGCGAAGAAGGTACACCCCGCCGGTGCCTCCGTCCACGCCGACGCCCGCGACGAGGACGAGGAAGAACCCCTCCACCTGGGCCAGCGCGCCTACCCCTTCCTGGACATGCTGCGCGCGTCCGAGAAGGAAGGCGCCAACGTGATGTGGGGCGTCTGACGGCAAGCCTCCAAGTGCGGGCATCGGACGACATCCCGGTATACAAATAGAGAAAAAGGGCTGCGGAGTGATCTCCGCAGCCCTTTTTTACGCCCGGCCGGCCACGATGCGGTCAACCGGGAGGGGCGATGCTTACCACTGGAAACCAGCGCCGAGCGTTGCACCATAGTTGCCACGGGTATTGGAACTGGCGACGGCTTTGTAGACCCAGCGGCCGCTCTTCGACACCTGGGACACGCCCAGCGCCATGGCCGATTCGCCATTAAAAGTCGATCCCGCCATGGCAACCATGCTCTTGCCCGCCGCCGTGGCCTGCGGCAGGCCCGCCATCGCCATCGCCGACGCGACGCCTGCGTTGGCTTCCCGGCGATTGCTGTCGATGCGGGCGTCGGTGTAGGCGTTGGCCCGGGCCACCGTATTCTTGCCGTGGCTCTCCATCTGGGACACGTTGACCGCGTCGGTAGCGGCTGTGCCAGCGGCCACGTTGGCGATCTGCCGTTCGGCGCCCGCCGCGCCGACCGACACCGTGTCGGCCCGATCCGCGACGGCGTCCGCGCCGATGGCGACGCTGTTGCTCGCCGTGGCGGTCGCGCCGGCCCCCATCGAGACCGCCTTGTCGCCGGCCGCTTCCGCACTGCGCCCAATCGCCACACTGCCATTGCCCGAGGCATTGGCCTTGCTGCCTGCGGCCACGCCCTGGCTACCGCCCGCGGCGCGTGCCGCGTCGCCGCCGTCGCCCGTCCCGTCGGCGGCGAAGTAGGAGGTCGCGGTGGAAATGGTGCCCACCCGCTCCGTCAGTGCATAGATCTGGCCACCGTTGACGGCGTCCGAGCTGCCGGCCGCAATCGCCCCATCGGCGACGCCGGTCATCTTGCGGGAACCGTCCTTGCCGCTGATATCCACCATCTTGCCGCCCTTGTCGGCCGCCATGGAGATGTTGCCCGTTGCCGCATCCTGCTTGACCAGGCCGATTTCGCCATTGTTGATCTGGTTGGTGACCGTGGTCACCGAGCCTTCCACCCCCGCGAGACGGCCGTCGAGGTTGGTCACCGCCGCGCCGACACTGTGGACCGTCGTACCCCCCACGTTGTAGGTCGGCGCGGTGATCGCACCATTGGCGCCGACCGTGGCCCCGCCACCCAGCGCGTTGGCGGTGGCCAGGCTGGCGCCATAGAACTGGCCGCCGTTCACGGCAAACAGGCTGCCAGCGGAAACGGTGCCCGCTGCCACGCCGTCGAGTTGGCGCGCACCCGCGGTGCCGGCGAAGTTCACCGACGTGCCGGCCACGTCCTTGCCCACGGTCAGCGCCTTGGTCGTTGCGTCCTGCTGCACCAGGCCGGTCGTGCCGTTGATGACATCGGTGATATTGGTGTTGATCTCGTTGATGTCCGTGGTGTTGTTCTCGATGTTGGTCGTGTTGACCGAGACCTGCTGGTTGGTGGCATGCAGCTGCGCACCGTTCACGGCCTCCGTGCTGCCGGCCGAGAGCGCCCCGGCCTTCACGCCGGTCAGCGTGCGGACCCCGGCGGTGCCGGTGAAGTCCACCGACGTGCCGGCCACGTCCTTGCCCACCGACAGCGCCTTGCTGGTGGCGTCCTGCTGAACCAGGCCGGTCGTGCCGTTGGTGATATTGGTGATGGCCGTGCTGAGGTCATCGATGTCCGACGTATTGTTCGCGATGTTGGTCGTGTTTGTCGCGATGTTGGTCGTGTTGTTCTGGATGTTTGTAGAATTGGTCGACACCCGCTGGTTGGTCGTATGGAGCTGTGCGCCATTGACTGCATCGGTGCTGGCAGCCGCCACCGCACCAGCCTTCACGCCGGTCAGCGTGCGTACGCCGGCCGTGCCGGTGAAATCCACCGACGTCCCATCCACGTCCTTGCCTACCGTCAGTAACCTGCTGGTCGCATCCTGCTGCACCAGCCCCGCCGCGCCGTTGGTGATGTTCGTAATCGCCGTGTTGATATCGCCGATGTCCTGCGTGTTGTTTTCGATGTTGGTCGTGTTAGTCGCGATGTTGGTGGTGTTGTTCGCGATGTTGGTGGTGTTGGTGGACACCTGCTGGTTGGTGGCATGCAGCTGCGCACCGTTCACGGCCTCCGTGCTGGCGGCCGACAGCGTGCCTGCCTTCACCCCGGTCAGCGTGCGGGCACCTGCTGTGCCGGTGAAATTCACCGACGTGCCGGCCACGTCCCTGCCCACCGTCAGCCCCTTGCTGGTGGCGTCCTGCTGCACCAGGCCGGTCGTGCCGTTGGTGATATTGGTGATGGCCGTGTTGATGTCGCCAATGTTTTGCGTGTTGTTCTCGATGCTGGTCGTGTTGTTCTCGATGCTGGTCGTGTTGTTCGCGATGTTCGTCGTGTTAGTCGCGATGTTGGTGGTGTTGTTTGCGATGTTGGTCGTGTTGGTCGACACCTGCTGGTTGGTGGCATGCAACTGCGCACCATTCACGGCCTCCGTGCTGGCGGACGACAGCGCGCCAGCCTTCACGCCGGTCAGCGTGCGGACCCCAGCCGTGCCGGTGAAATTCACCGACGCGCCATCCACGTCCTTGCCCACCGTCAGCACCTTGCTGGTCGCATCCTGCTGCACCAGCCCCGTCGCACCATTGGTGATGTTGGAAAGCGCCGTGTTGATGTCGCCAATGTCCTGCGTGTTGTTCTCGATGTTGGTCGTGTTGATTGAGACCTGTTGGTTGGTCGCATGCAGCTGCGCACCGTTCACGGCCTCCGTGCTCGCGGCAGAGAGCGCACCGGCCTTTACGCCGGTCAGCGTGCGGGCACCAGCCGTGCCGGTGAAGTTCACCGACGTGCCGTTCACGTCCTTGCCCACCGTCAGCACCTTGCTGGCGGCGTCCTGCTGCACCAGACCCGCCCTGCCGGTGGCGATGTTGTTGATCGCCGTCGTGTTGTTCTGGATGTTCGTAGAATTGGTCGACACCTGCTGATTGGTGGCATGCAGCTGCGCACCGTTCACGGCCTCCGTGCTGGCGGCGGAGAGCGTGCCGGCCTTGACGCCAGTCAGCGTGCGGGCACCCGCAGTGCCGGCAAAGTCAACCGACGTGCCGTCCGTGGTCTTGCCCACAGTCAGCGCCCTGGTGGTCGCGTTCTGTTGCACGAGGCCCGCCGCGCCGTTGGTGATCCTGGTAATCGCCGTGTTGATGTCGCCGATGTCCGACGTGTTGTTCGCGATGTTGGTCGTGTTGACCGAGACCTGCTGATTGGTCGCATGCAGCTGCGCACCGTTCACGGCCTCCGTGCTGCCGGCCGACAGCGCGCCAGCCTTCACGCCGGTCAGCGTGCGTACGCCGGCCGTGCCGGTGAAATTCACCGACGCGCCATCCACGTCCTTGCCCACCGTCAGCAGCTTGCTGGTCGCATCCTGCTGCACCAGCCCCGTCGCACCATTGGTGATGTTGGAAAGCGCCGTGTTGATGTCGCCAATGTCCTGCGTGTTGTTCGCGATGTTGGTCGTGTTGTTCGCGATGTTGGTCGCATTTGTCGCGATGTTAGTCGCGTTGTTAGCGATGTTGGTCGTGTTGACCGAGACCTGCTGGTTCGTCGCATGCAGCTGCGCGCCATTGACGGCATCCGTGCTGGCGGCCGACAGCGTGCCGGCCTTGACGCCAGTCAACGTGCGCACACCGGCCGTGCCCGTGAGGTTCACCGACGTGCCGGCCACGTCCTTGCCAACCGTCAGCACCTTGCTGGTGGCATCCTGCTGCACCAAGCCTGTCTTGCCGGTAGCGATGTTGTTGATCGCCGTCGTGTTGTTCTGGATGTTGGTCGAGTTCGTTGCGATGTTGGTGGTGTTGTTGGCGATGTTGGTCGTGTTGGTCGACACCTGCTGGTTGGTGGCATGCAGCTGCGCACCGTTCACGGCTTCCGTGCTGGCGGCCGACAACGCGCCGGCCTTCACACCAGTCAGCGTGCGCGCACCCGCCGTGCCGGTGAGGTTCACCGACGTGCCGGCCACGTCCTTGCCAACCGTCACCACCTTGCTGGTCGCGTCCTGCTGCACCAAGCCTGTCCTGCCGGTAGCGATGTTGTTGATCGCCGTCGTGTTGTTCTGGATGTTGGTCGTGTTGGTCGACACCTGCTGGTTGGTGGCATGCAACTGCGCACCGTTCACGGCCTCCGTGCTGGCGGCCGACAACGCGCCGGCCTTCACACCAGTCAGCGTGCGCGCACCCGCCGTGCCGGTAAGGTTCACCGACGTGCCGGCCACATCCTTGCCAACCGTCAGCACCTTGCTGGTGGCATCCTGCTGCACCAAGCCTGTCTTGCCGGTAGCGATGTTGTTGATCGCCGTCGCGTTGTTCTGGATGTTTGTGGTGTTGTTGGCGATGTTGGTCGTGTTGGTCGACACCTGCTGGTTGGTGGCATGCAACTGCGCACCGTTCACGGCCTCCGTGCTGCCGGCCGCCAGCGTGCCAGCCTTGACGCCGGTCAGCGTGCGGGTACCTGCCGTGCCGGTGAGGTTCACCGACGTGCCGGCCACGTCCTTGCCAACCGTCAGCACCTTGCTGGTGGGATCCTGCTGCACCAAGCCCGTCCTGCCGGTAGCGATGTTGTTGATCGCCGTCGTGTTGGTCTGGATGTTGGTCGTGTTCGTCGCGATGTTGGTGGTGTTGCTTGCGATGTTGGTCGTGTTGACCGAGACCTGCTGGTTGGTGGCATGCAGCTGCGCACCGTTCACGGCTTCCGTGCTGGCAGCCGACAGCGTGCCAGCCTTGACGCCAGTCAGCGTGCGGGTACCTGCCGTGCCGGTAAGGTTCACCGACGTGCCAGCCACATCCTTGCCAACCGTCAGTACCTTGCTGGTGGCATCCTGCTGCACCAAGCCTGTCTTGCCGGTAGCGATGTTGTTGATCGCCGTCGTGTTGTTCTGAATGTTGGTCGAGTTGGTCGCGATGTTGGTGGTGTTGTTGGCGATGTTGGTCGTGTTGGTCGACACCTGCTGGTTGGTGGCATGCAACTGCGCACCGTTCACGGCCTCCGTGCTGCCGGCCGCCAGCGTGCCAGCCTTGACGCCGGTCAGCGTGCGGGTACCTGCCGTGCCGGTGAGGTTCACCGACGTGCCGGCCACGTCCTTGCCCACCGTCAGCACCTTGCTGGTCGCGTCCTGCAGCACCAGGCGGGGCGCGTTGGCCAGGTTCGCGATTGCTGCCGCGTTCGACGAGGTTTGGACGTCCAACGCGGACACGGCCGCGCCCACGTTGGTGTAGTTGGTACCGGCCACGCGGAAGCTCGGCAGCACGGGCGAGCCACTGGATGAAATCGCGGCGCCCCCTCCCACCATCGCTGCCACGCCCCGGACCTGGCGCACGGTCGCGCCATCCGAATCCGAGGTGCCATTCCCCATATTGGTAATCTGACGCGTCTGCGTCGCATTCCCTATGGATACGGAATCGCTTCTGGAGGACACGGCGCCCGCACCGAGCGCCACACTATTTGCCGGACTCGCGACTGCGCCGGTGCCAAGGGCCAGAGTATTCCCACCAGTTGCCCGGGCATTTGCCCCGAGCGCCACCGCATTGTCGTAGGTGGCCATCGCGCCCGTGCCAATCGCCACGGAATCGACGCCGTTGGCCACCGACATCGCGCCCACGGCGATCGCATTATTGCGATTCGCGGCCGCGTCCGCACCCAGCGCGAGAGCGTTGTTCGCCTCCGCGCTGGCGCCGAAACCAACAGCAGTCGAACTGACGCCATTCACAACAGTGTCGGCACCGATCGCGGTGTTCCCCGCACCTGTGCCGGAATTTGATGCAGCACCGACGGCGACGCCGTCTTCTCCGGCGGCGCTGCCGCCGCCCGCCTCATAGGCGTTTGCTACGTCGATAGGCGCGAAGCTTGCGAACGCGCTCAGCGCGGTTGCAGCCACGGTGGTCCGGGCCTTCCTGCCGCCAGATTTCGCGTTTTCTGCAGCGGCGACGAATGTCTCGGTGACGTGGTTCCAAATGCTTCTGTAGTGCTTGTTCATGTCAGTCCCTACTCTGATTTGCTGGATTCGCCCGATCACTGTTGCGCCATCTGCAATGTCATCGACGATCTCAATTTCGTTGTTGTGGGGACTTTCCTGAATAGTGATATCTTTAAAAGTAACGGAGTGATGACCCGGCGAACCAAGCAGTGCCCCAGGACAAGGACAGGACACTTGTGGAGTAAGGAGGACTTGGAAGCCTAGTAATTCTCTTGATACGACGGAAATGCAAAGAAAAAAGCACAAAAAAATGCCCGGCCACCAGTGAGGTGCCGGGCGTCCCGGATCAGGGATATATCCGGAAAGGGGGTTTTGCTGCAGGGGTAAACCGGTACGGGCCCGGGCTTCCCGGGCCGTGAAAAGTGGTGTGTCGTCGGCGGTTACTCGTCGCGGCGGCGGCCCGCCAGCAGCAGCCCGATACAGGCGCCCACCAGCGCGGCAATGCCTACCGCCTTGAGCGGGCTTTCCGCCACGCGAGCACGGCCGTGATCCACGGCTTCGTCCATATGTTCCCGGGCCCAGTGCATGCCATCGGTCCCCCGGGCGCGAATCCGTTCCGCCATCTCGTTGGCCCGCATGCGCAGGCGGCGGCCGGCCGCCAGGCCCTCTTCCGACCCCTCGTGGGTGAGCACGTCGATGGTCTGCTGGAGCTGGGCGATCAGGGCCTTGACCTCGCCCGAGACCGGTACGGCTGCGTCACGCGCGGCGTCGCGGGTATCGCGGGCGGCATGTTTCAGCTGGCGCACGGCTGCGTCGGCGCTGTCATGCAAGTGATTGATTTCCTTCCTTACTTTGGGGTTCTGCGTGAGCATAGGGACTCCTCATTGCGGTTCGGGGTACTGAGCACCGCCCCCGCCGCCAATCCGGCGATGGGCGCGTGCCGCGTGGGTGCCCCTTACCTTCTGCGGATCAGGCCCATCACAAAGGTGACAAGCGCCACGACCAGGAAGATGAAGAACAGGATCTTGGCAATTTCGACGGCACCGGCGGCAATGCCACCAAAGCCGAAGATCGCCGCGATCAGCGCGACAACGAAGAAAACGAGTGCGTAATGCAGCATGGCCAGTCTCCCGAGGTTAGCGGGCGCACCCCTGATGCTGTGGTGCGTCCGGCTTGCGCCACGGCGCGCAAGCTCATAGCCTCATCGTAGGGTCATGCCCCGGCCCCAGACACCGACACCCGACCGATTCCCGTGTCAGCCAAGTCCTACAATGCACACCGCGCCGCACCGGGTGCGCCACCCGGGCGCCGTCTGTACGATTGACCCTGCCATGTTGATGTGATCCCATGGCCGCACGTGCGCGCCCGCGCGTCCGCCCAAACCGGTATTTCCTGGTATTCGTGATGGCCAAGCACTCCCTACTTCTCAGAAATACCCTGCTGCTCGCCGGCGGCATCGTGCTGACCCTGGCCGTCCTGATTGCCTCGGAGACGGGCAACCTGCGCCTGCGCGAGGGCTATACCGAAGCCATCCGCTCGCAGCAGCTGCAGAGTGACCTGGGCGCGCTGATGGGGGAACTCGTCAACGCCGAGGCGGGCCAGCGCGGTTTCCTGCTGACCGGCCAGGACAGCTATCTGGAGCCGTACTACAAGGCGCTGCCGCAGATCAACGCACTGATGGCCCGCATCCGCCAGCACTACGCCAACGACGCCGAGGGCCTGCGCCAGTTTGGCGAGGCGTCCCAGTTCGTCACCCGCAAGCTCAACGAGATGGCCCTGACGCTGGTCTACGGCAAGCGCGATGTGGACGTGGCGATGGACCTGATCCGCACCGATTTCGGCCGCCAGACCATGGAAGCCGCCCGGCGCGGGCTGGAGCAGCTGCAGGCGCGCGAGTCCGGCACCGTGACGCACAACCTGGAGGCGGCCGAGCATGACCTGCAGCTCTCGCGCTACGGCATCGGCCTGTTGACGGCGATCAACATCCTGCTGCTGGTCACGGTCGGGCTCGGCCATTCGCGCCGGATGTCGATGGCCGAGGCGGCCCGCATCCAGCTGGAAGAGGAAAGCGCCCGGCTCGACCGCAAGGTGCGCGCGCGTACGCGGCAGCTGTCCGCGCTGGCGGCCCACTTGCAGCGCGTGACCGAGGACGAGAAGACCCGGCTGGCCCGGGAACTCCACGACGAACTGGGCGCCATCCTGACGGCCATCAAGCTCGACCTGCACTGGGTGCGCATGCGTGTGCAGGAGACCCACCCCGAGGCGCGCGACAAGCTGACCCGCGTGATGCTGCACGTGGATCAGGGCATCCAGATCAAGCGGCAGCTGATCGAGGACCTGCGCCCGACCGTGCTGCTGAACCTGGGCCTGCGCGAGGCCATCATCCAGTCCGTGGAGGACGGCGGCGCGCGCAACCAGTGGGAAACCGATGTGGATCTGCCCGATTCCCTGCCGCCGCTGCGCGACAGCGCGGCCATCGCGCTATACCGGATCGTGCAGGAATCGTTGACCAACGCCAGCAAGTACGCCGAGGCGCGCCACGTCTCCGTGGCGCTGGCCTGCACCGACGACCATCTCACCCTGACCATCCGCGATGATGGCAAGGGTCTGCCGCCGGACTTCGACGCCGGCAGCACGGCCGGCCACCACGGCCTGCTGGGGATGGAGCAGCGCGTGCTGGCGCTGGGCGGGACGATGCAGATCGACTCCGCGCCCGGCCAGGGCGTGAGCGTGCGCATCGAGGTGCCGCTCACCACATCGGTGCTGGCGCCGCCGGAGGAAACGGAAAAGGCAGCCGAGCAGCTGTAGGCCGTCAGGCCGAGGTCGCATATTCCTCGATCACGCGGAACACCTGCTCCAGTTCCAGCGACTTGTCGAAGAAATAGTCGGCCCCGGCCTCCGCGCACTGGCGGCGGTACATCGAGACCTGCGCGTGATTGGTGTAGACGATGCGGATGCCGGAGAGCCCGGCGCGCTGCATCTCGCGCAGCACATTGATGCCGTTGCCCTGCTTGAGCTGCAGGTCGACGATCACCACGTCATAATGCCCGCCCCCGGCCAGCCGGATGGCCATGGCCTCGGTATCGGCCCAGTCCACGGATTCGACGAACGGGAAGGCCGTCAGGTATTCCAGCAGCATGCCCCGCAGGACCGCGGAATCCTCGATCAGGAGGACGCGCAGCGAGCGGGTCGAGGAGGCCGTGGCTTGCTCCGGCATGGTGCGATAGGGGGCGGCGAAAGGTCTGTTTGCTGACGGGGACGACGGGACGCTACTCCACCAGGCCGTTCTTGATGGCGTAGTACGTCAGGTCGGCGTTGGTCTTCATGCCCATTTTTTCCAAAATGCGCGAGCGATAGGTGCTCACGGTCTTCACACTCAGGAACAGCTCGTCGGCGATGACCGAGACCGACTGCCCGCGCGACAGCTTGCAGAAGATCTGGAACTCGCGCTCGGAAAGGGTCTGGTGCACCGGCTGCTCGGTGGGCTTGTCCAGCCCGCCGATCAGCAGGTCGGCCACGGTCGGGCTGACGTAGCGGCGGCCCTGGGCCACCGTGCGGATGGCCTTGACCAGGTCGTCCGGCGCGGACTCCTTGGTCAGGTAGCCGGACGCCCCGGCACGGATCAGGTTGATCGCGTACTGGTCTTCCGGATAGGTGGACAGAATCAGCACCGGCAGGTTAGGCAGGCGCTGCCGGATGAGTTTGAGTACGTCGATGCCGTTCCGGTCCGGCATGGAAATATCGAGTACGAGGACATCGAACTCGCTGTCGCGCAACTGCGCCATCACTTCGTCGCCGCTGGCGGCTTCGCCCGTCACCTTGATGTCGGGTTCCTCTGAAATGAACTGGCGCAGACCGGCGCGAACGATCTCATGATCGTCGGCGATCAAGACGCGGATCATCGGTGTCTCCACGGTGAGGGGGCAGCGCGGCTGCCAAAGCACGGCCCGCGCCGGTTTCTGCATTGTAGTGCCGGCGCCGCAGCAAATATGTCAGTGTCAGGCTGACACTGACGCGCCACGGCACGGGCCTGCTGCGCTGCGCCAAATCGGGCGCCCGGCCGCCTCCAGCACGTGAAAACGGCAGAACGGGCGCCGAAGCGCCCGTTCTGGTGATGCATTCCGCGTCCTGCGCCCCGGCCTGGGGGGAGGCGGCCTGGAGGGTACCGCCCCGGCCCCTGCCGGGCGCCGAGCGCTGGGATAGCGATCGACTACTGGATCTTGGTACCGGCGTCCGCCCCCGCCCCGGCACTGGCGCCGAGCGGCGTCACGCCGTCCTTCGACTCGCCCTTCTTGCTCTTGGCCTTGGCGTGGCTGCCCTGCTTGCTCTTCGAGTGGGTCTCGGCCTTGGTGCCGGCTGAGGTGTCTGCCTTCGCACCGGCCTTGGCGCCGATGTCTGCCTTGCTGTCGGCGGCCGTCGGCGCGGTGGTCGTGGCGGCGCCACCTTGCGTGCTCAGGCCGCCCGATGCGTTGGCGCCCGCGCTCACACCCGGCGCGTTCACCGAGGCGCCCAGTCCGTTTTGCGCACCGGCGGTGACGCCGGTACCTTGGGCCATCGCCACGGAGGAAGCGGCAGCAATCGACAGGGCGGACAGGGAGATCAGCAGCTTGTTCATGGAAGAGACTCCTATTCTGGAATGCCCCGCGACGAAACATTCGTCGCGGCATTCACGCGGTGTCACGTGAACTGAGGCTCAGTCTAAGGAGTCTTTCCGGCGCGGTCTGTGAGGACTTGTAATGCCCTGTAAGCAGTGGTGAGGCCCGTTACAGGTTCGGCGCGAGGGCGCGTTCCAGCGTGGCACGGTCTTCGCCACGGCGCGCCACCATGTCGTCGAGCTGGTCCTGGCCGATCTTGCCAACGCTGAAGTACGTGGCGTCCGGATGCGCAAGATAGAAGCCGCTCACCGAGGCCGCCGGCGTCATCGCCAGCGATTCGGTGATGCCCATGCCGATCTCGCCGGCGTCGAGGAATTCGAACATCGGGCCCTTGACCGTGTGCTCCGGGCAGGCCGGATAGCCGGGCGCCGGGCGGATGCCGCGATACGACTCGGCGATCAGCTCGTCGTTGCTCAGCGTCTCGCCAGCGTTGTAGCCCCACAGGTCCGTGCGTACGCGGGCGTGCAGGCATTCGGCGAAGGCTTCGGCCAGACGGTCGGCCAGCGCCTTGAGCATGATCGCGCTGTAGTCGTCGTGGTCGGCCTCGAACTGGGCTTCCTTCTTGTCCACGCCAATGCCGGCCGTGACCGCGAACAGGCCGATGTAGTCGGCCACGCCGCTGTCCTTCGGGGCGATGAAATCCGCCAGGCTGCGGTTGGGGCGGCGCACGCCGTCCACCACCGGGCGCTCGCTCTGCTGGCGCAGGTTGTGCCAGGTCAGCGCCACCTTGGTGCGGGTCTCGTCGGTATAGATCTCGATGTCGTCGTCGTTGACCGTGTTGGCCGGCAGCAGCGCCATTACGCCGTTGGCAGTCAGCCAGCGGCCCTGGATCAGCCGGGCCAGCATGCTCTTGCCGTCCGAGAACACGCGGCGGGCGGACTCGCCCACGATCTCGTCGTTGAGGATGTCCGGGAATTTGCCGGCGAGGTCCCAGGTCTGGAAGAACGGGCCCCAGTCAATGTAGTTGGCCAGTTCGGCGAGGTCGTAGTTGCGGAACACGCGGCGGCCGATGAATTTCGGCTTCGGCGCCACGTAGGCGCTCCAGTCCACCGGCGTCTTGTTGGCGCGTGCCTGGGCCAGCGTCACCATCGGCGTGGCCTTCTTGCTGGCGTGCTGGGTGCGGATGCGGTCGTAGTCGACGCGCAGCTCGTCCAGGTACTTCTTGGCGCCTTCGTCCGAAAGCAGGCTGGAGGCCACGCTGACCGAGCGCGAGGCATCGGGCACGTAGACCACCGGACCTTCGTAGTGCGGGGCGATCTTGACCGCCGTGTGCACGCGCGAGGTGGTGGCGCCGCCAATCAGCAGCGGAATCTTCTTGATGCGGAAGTAGTCGTCACGCTGCATCTCGGACGCCACATAGGCCATTTCCTCGAGCGACGGGGTGATCAGGCCGGACAGGCCCACGATGTCCGCGCCCTCGACCTTGGCCCGCGCCAGGATCTCGTTGCAGGGCACCATCACGCCCATGTTCACGACTTCGAAGTTGTTGCACTGAAGCACCACCGACACGATGTTCTTGCCGATGTCGTGCACATCGCCCTTCACCGTGGCGATGACGATCTTGCCCCGCGCGCGCACGTCGCCGCCGGCCTCGGCCAGCAGGCGCTTCTCTTCCTCGATGAACGGCAGCAGGTGCGCCACGGCCTGTTTCATCACCCGCGCGCTCTTGACCACCTGCGGCAGGAACATCTTGCCGGCGCCGAACAGGTCGCCGACCACGTTCATGCCGTCCATCAGCGGCCCTTCGATCACCTCGATGGGACGGCCGCCGCGCGCGAAGATCTCCTGGCGCGCTTCCTCGGTATCCTCGACGATGAACGTGGTGATGCCGTGCACCAGCGCATGGGCGAGGCGTGCGGCCACCGTCACCGGCTGCTCGGGCGTGCCGCGCCAGGCCAGGTTCTCTTCCCGCTTGGCGCCGCCGCCCTTGAAGCGGTCGGCAATCTCCAGCAGGCGGTCCGTGGAATCGTCGCGGCGGTTCAGCACCACGTCTTCCACGCGCTCGCGCAGTTCCGGGTCGAGCTGGTCGTACACGCCCAGTTGGCCGGCATTGACGATGCCCATGTCCATGCCCGCCGCGATGGCGTGGTACAGGAACACGGTGTGGATGGCTTCGCGCACCACGTCGTTGCCGCGGAACGAGAACGACACGTTGGAGACACCGCCGCTCACCTTCGCATACGGCAGGTTCTGCTTGATCCAGCGCGTGGCCTCGATGAAGTCCACCGCGTAGTTGTTGTGCTCCTCGATGCCCGTGGCCACCGCGAAGATGTTCGGGTCGAAGATGATGTCCTCGGGCGGGAAGCCCAGCTCGTTCACCAGCAGGTCGTAGCTGCGCTTGCAGATCTCGGTCTTGCGCGCGAAGGTGTCGGCCTGGCCCTTCTCGTCGAACGCCATCACCACGGTGGCAGCGCCGTAGCGGCGGATCAGCGCGGCCTGGTGGCGGAACTGCTCCTCGCCCTCCTTGAGCGAGATCGAGTTCACCACCGGCTTGCCCTGCACGCATTGCAGCCCGGCCTCGATCACCTCCCACTTGGACGAGTCGATCATGATCGGCACCCGCGCAATGTCCGGCTCGGAGGCAATCAGGTTCATGAAGCGAACCATCGCCGCCTTCGAATCCAGCATGGCCTCGTCCATGTTGATGTCGATGATCTGCGCGCCGTTCTCCACCTGCTGGCGGGCCACGGCCAGCGCCTCGTCGAACTGGCCGTTCAGGATCATGCGCGCGAACGCCTTGGAGCCGGTGACGTTGGTACGCTCGCCCACGTTGACGAACAGCGTGTCGTCGTCGATGGTGAACGGCTCCAGGCCGGAGAGGCGCATCGGACGCGGGGGCAGGTTTTGCTGGCTCATGGGAAGGCTATGTCTCGCTATGTCTGGTGTGGGGCGGGCGATGGATCAGGCGGCGGCGGTGGCGGCCACGGCGGTGTCGTCGCGGTACTGGCCGGGCCAGGTGCGCGGCGCCTTGTTGGCCACGCGCTGGGCGATGGCCGCGATGTGCTCGGGCGTGGTGCCGCAGCAGCCGCCCACCAGGTTCACCAGCCCGGACGCGGCGAATTCCTCCACCAGCGACGAGGTGACCTCGGGCGTTTCGTCGAAGCCGGTGTCGCTCATCGGGTTGGGCAGGCCGGCGTTGGGGTAGCAGGACACCGCGGCGTCGCACACCTTGGCCAGTTCGGCGATGTACGGGCGCATCAGCGTGGCGCCGAGCGCGCAGTTCAGGCCGAAGGTGATCGGCCGGGCGTGGCGCAGGCTGTTCCAGAACGCCTCGACGGTCTGGCCGGAGAGAATGCGCCCCGAGGCGTCGGTCACGGTGCCGGAGATCATCACGGGCACGCGCTCGCCGGTGTCCTCGAACAGCTGGTCGATGGCGAACAGGGCGGCCTTGGCGTTCAGCGTGTCGAAGATCGTCTCGACCAGGAACACGTCGGCGCCGCCCTCGAGCAGACCCTTGCCCTGCTCGTAGTAGGACTCGCGCAGTTCCTCGAACGTGACGTTGCGCGCGCCGGGGTCGTTCACATCCGGGCTGATGCTGGCGGTCTTCGGCGTGGGGCCGAAGGCGCCGGCCACGAAGCGCGGCTTCTCCGGCGTGCTGAACTTGTCGCAGGCGGCGCGCGCCAGGCGGGCGGCCACGACGTTCATCTCATAGGCGAGGTCCGCCATCTTGTAGTCTTCCTGCGCCACGCGCGTGGCCCCGAACGTGTTGGTCTCGATCAGGTCCGCGCCGGCGGCAAGGTACTGCTCGTGGATCTCGCTGATGACTTCCGGGCGCGTAAGCAGCAGCAGTTCGTTGTTGCCCTTCACGTCGATGCGATGGTCCGCGAAGCGCGTGCCGCGATAGTCGGCCTCGCCAAGCTTGTAGCGCTGGATCATGGTGCCCATGGCGCCGTCCAGGATCAGGATGCGGTCGCGCAGCAACCGGGGCAGGTTGGCGGCCCGCGTGTACGGACGGACAGGTGTGGGAGTGGCGCTCATGACGGGGCTGGGGCGGAAGACTGCCGAATTTTGGGTAAGAGCGGGATTTTATCAGGGTGATCAAGGCATTGCGGGCAGAAAGGACATCGGAAACCCCGCTATTCCGCGCCGCGCCCGGGTTGTCAGTGCCGGGCGCGGCGGCCTACACTGGGAGACGTAATCGCCACCGCACTTGTTCCCGTCCTCCCAAACCCGCCCCAACCCGCCCAAACCGGCCCGAACCGCATGCAACACCTGAGCCCCGCCGACGCCCGCGCCCTGCTCGACAGCGCCCCCGATGCGCTGTTCATCGACTGCCGCAGCGAGATGGAATACCTGTTCGTCGGCCATCCGCAGGGCGCCCACAACGTGCCCTGGAACGATGGGCCGGACTGGGAGGTGAACCCGCATTTCGTCCAGGCGGTGAAGAAGCTGGCCGGCCATGCCTCGGCCCGCCCGGTGCTGCTGATCTGCCGCAGCGGCAACCGCTCCACGGCGGCGGCGCGTGCGCTGGAGGGCGCCGGCTTCACCACGGTGTACAACGTCCTGCACGGCTTCGAGGGCGACCTGGACCCCCAGCGGCATCGCAATACCCTGAATGGCTGGCGCCACGACGGGTTGCCGTGGGAACAGTACTGACACCGGCTGTTGACCCGCCCGCGCCATGAAAAACGCCCGCTTGCGCGGGCGTCGTCGTATCGCGGTGGGGCAGACGGTGCCGGGTCAGTGCATGACCAGCGGGTTGTTCATCACCGTATCGAACTTGCCGAGGAATTCATCCACCTCTTCCACGGATGGCTCGCTCTCGATCAGACGCGTCACATCGGCGCGGAAGGTCTCGGCCATATGGCCGCCGAGGAAAATTTCGCGTTTCAGGTTCTTGTCGACGATTTCGTAGCCGCCCGAGGCAAGGGGCGCATGCTCGACATCTGCTCCAAACTCGACAATGCAGTAATTGTCGCTGTTGTAGATCATTTGCATTGCGCTACCTCCTGGCGTCATGGTTGGCGACAATCCCGCAGATTATTGCGGTTTCCGGCGTTAAACCGGCGTGAATGCCGCGATTTCACCTCCAAGCTGAGGGTAGTCGTCCGTAATTCAAGTTCTGCTGCCGGACGAAACCTTGCGTGCCATTGCTGCCCTCCTAGGTTGGGCATCGGCGCCGCACGCAAGTTTCTTGAGCGCCGAGCAGTTCTGTATTCCAAATCTTTCAGCGTATTACTAGGGCACGTCGCATTGACCGCCGCATGCCGCATTGCCGAGGAACGCATCGAACACCGCGAAAAAGCGTTCCGGCTGTTCCAGGAACGGCAGGTGCGCGGCCTCGGGCAATACCTCCAGCTTCGCACCATGGATCTTGCTGGCAATGGATTGCGCCATCGAAACGGGCGCACCCTCATCGTTTTCGCCCACGATCACCAACGTGGGGCAATGAATCCGGCCGATGGCCTCCGAGAGGTCGAAGGCCACGATGGCTTGCGCCACCCCGACGTAGCCCTCCACCGGCGTACCCAGAAGCATCCTGCGGACCCGCTCGACCGCCTCCGGATGCGCTTCCCGGAATCCGGCCGTCAACCACCGCTCCAGCGTGGCATTGACCATGCCCGCCATGCCATGTGCCTCGGCCTGGCCGATGCGGTTGGCCCACATCGGGTGCGCCGTCATCGGCGTATGGTCTTGCGTGTCGACCAGCGTCAGCGACAGCAGCCGCTCCGCATGCCGCACGCCGAGCGTCTGCCCGATCATGCCGCCCACCGAGACCCCGCAGAAATGCGCCTGCGGAATCTCGAGGGTGTCCATCAGCGCGGCCACGTCATCGGCCAGCCGCGCCATCGTATAAGACCCGATCGGGGCATCGCTGCCGCCATGGCCGCGCAGGTCGTACCTCAGTATGCGATACCGGGGCGCCAGATGCCGTGCGGTGTCGTCCCAGAGCGACAAATTCGCACCCAAAGCGTGCGCCAACACCACCCACGGGCCGTCCGAACCGTCGATGCGGACCTGCAGGTCCACGTCGCCAGTGCGTATGCGTCGGGTGTTCGTGTCAGCCATATGTCGATCTCCGGAGTGTCACGGCACGAATGATTCTCAACGTCCCTCAGTACTACGATAGACGAGATCAATCTGAGTGCCATCGGGTTCCGTCTGACGCAGACGCGCCGGCAGCCATTTCAGCGCGGGCGCCAGCCACACTTCCACGCGCCGTTTATCACCCGGATGACGTGGCAGGCGCACGAAGTGCTTCGTGCTGACCATGCCATGCACGCCGATCTCGATGGTCTCCTCCCCCACGTATTGCACCTGCATCGGCTCCACCTCGCGGGTATCGGCCACATTGAAGGTGTCGGTCACGCCCGGCGCGGCGTAGCGCTGGGGGTTGGCGGCGACCCATCCCACCAGTTGCAGGAACACACTGAAGCGGTCCTGGAAGTTCTGCGGCATCGGCGCCTGGCCGCCACGCGTTTCAAACACGATCAGCCCGGCCGCAGGGTCGAAGCGCGCCACTTCCTTCTTGCTGCGGCGGGCTTCCTCGTAGCGCAGCGGGGTCAGCCCGCCCGGCCCCATCTCGCCGGCGCTCTGGAACACGAAGCGGAACCACAGCACGCGCGTCTCCACCACCAGCCGGTAGCGGCCGCCGTCCTGCTCCCAGCGGATCAGGCCGTCCGGGTTCTGCACGCCATTGACGTAGCTCGAGTAATGCATGGTGGCCGATGGCGGCGGGGTGTACTGGGGCGATGCCGGCGCGGGCGGGGCCGGGGGCGCCGGCGCGGCGGTGGCGCTGGTACCGGCTGGCGCGGCCCCCTCCCCGCCGGTGCCGGTCACGGCGCTGGTCTCGCCAGATGGCGCCGTGGCCAGGTCCGGCGCCGCCTGCGGCTCGGCCGGCGCGAGCTGTGGCTGCGGCGTCGGCTGGGCCTTGGGCACGGGGCGCGGCCGGGGGCGCGGGGCCGGGGCGGGCGGAGTGGGCGGCGGCAGCAGCATCGCCTCCATCGACGGCGGAATGCTGATCTCGGGCAGGCCCGGCAACGGCATGCGCAGCAGCCCGAGCAGCACCAGCAGGTGCGCAATCACCACGCACACGGCGACCACGATCACCGCGACCCAGCGCTGCCTGAGCCGCCTGCGTGGTTTCGTGCTAGCGCGAGGGGTGGCCGGCGGGTCCGGCCGCGTGGCTGGCGCCAAGGTATCCGAGTTCCGAAGAGATCTGTCGGGCGATGTCCCGCACGCGGCGGTCCACCGAACCGCCCCATTCTGCATCGAATACGCTCTGCGCGCCGAGCACAATCAGCGCCATCGACAAATGCCCGTTGGCGTCGAACACCGGCAGCGAGATCGCGTTGATGCCCGGCAGCACGCCGCCGCGCGTGCGCGCCGCGCCCTGGGCGCGGACTTCGGCGCAGATGGCGTCGTAGTCGGCCAGCGAGGCGGGCATGTCCGGCAGCGGCGTGGCGCCGCGCGTGGCGAATTCCCGTTCGATCAGCGGCAGCGTCTGGCGCCGCGACAGGTAGGCGCCATACAGCCGCCCCGTGGCCGAGTTCAGCATCGGCATGACATCGCCCAGCCGCAGGCTCACGCTGACCGGATGGCTCGATTCCTCCCAATGGACGATGGTCGGCCCGTGGTTGCCCCACACGGCGATGCCGGCGGTCTGGTCGATCTCGTCGCGCAGCTGCGACAGCAGCGGCCGCGCCTTGCGCACCGGATCGAGCCGGTTCAGCCCCGCCAGACCCAGTTGCAGCGCGAACGGCCCGAGGTCATAGCGCCCGCTCACGGCGTCCTGCGCCACCGCGCCGAGCCGCTGGAAGCTCACCAGGTAACGGTGGGCCTTGGCCGGCGGCATGTCGGCGGCGGCGGCCAGGTCGCGCAGCATCATCGCGCGCGGCGAGGCCGCCAGCGCCTGGAGCAGCCGGAAGCCAACCTCGATCGACTGGATGCCCGCGCGCTTGCCATCGTCCTCACCGGCGTTGTCGTCCGGGCGGTCGGCGGCGTCATCGAGGCGGGAATCGTCGGGTGCGGTCATGCGGGGCGAAGGTGGGAGCGGCGTTGCCGGCCATTCTATACGGCGGGCGGCGGGCGGCGGACGGCGGGCGGCATCCTCGGGGTCCCGGGGTCCCGGGGTCCCGGGGTCCGGTAGACTACCGGCCACCGCACATCGACGATTGCCCGCACCCCCATGAAACTCGCAACCCTGAAGGACGGTTCGCGCGACGGCCAGCTCGTGGTCGTCTCCCGCGACCTCAAGACCGCGCACTTCGCCACCGACATCGCCGGCACGCTGCAGCGCGCGCTCGACGACTGGTCTTTCCACGCCCCGCAGCTCCAGGACCTCTACGACGCCCTGAACGCCGGCCGCGCGCGCCATCCGTTCCCGTTCCAGCCGAAGGACTGCATGGCGCCGCTGCCGCGCGCGTACCAGTGGGCCGACGGCTCGGCCTACGTCAACCACGTGGAACTGGTGCGCAAGGCCCGGGGCGCCGAGATGCCGCCCGAGTTCTGGACCGATCCGCTGATGTACCAGGGCGGCTCGGACGACTTCCTGGGCCCGCAGGACGACATCGTCTGCGCCAGCGAGGCGTTCGGCATCGACTTCGAGGCCGAGGTGGCCGTGATTACCGGCGACGTGCGCATGGGCGCCACGCCCGAGCAGGCCGGCGAAGGCATCCGCCTGGTGATGCTGGCCAACGATGTCTCGCTGCGCAACCTGATTCCGGCCGAGCTGGGCAAGGGCTTCGGCTTCTTCCAGAGCAAGCCGGCCACGGCGTTCTCGCCGGTGGCCGTCACGCCGGACGAACTGGGCGAAGCCTGGCACGACCGCAAGGTGCACCGGCCGCTGACCGTCCACTGGAACAGCAAGAAGGTGGGCGCGCCCGACTGCGGCACCGACATGGTGTTCGACTTCGGCCAGCTCATCGCGCACATCTGCAAGACGCGGAACGTGCGCGCGGGCAGCATCGTCGGCTCGGGCACGATCTCGAACGTGGACCGCAGCAAGGGCTACTGCTGCATCGCCGAGCAGCGCATGATCGAGACCATCGAAGGCGGCCAGCCGGTCACCGCGTTCATGAAATATGGCGACGCGGTGCGCATCGAGATGCTCGACGCCCAGGGCCAGTCGATCTTCGGCGCCATCGACCAGCTCGTGGCGCCGCGCTGACGCGCAATGTGCCTATAATTGTCCGACCGACCGGTCGGACAATTGATCCCATGCCGGCGGAGCCACCCCTTGCCACGGAAGCCGCCCCCATGACTGCAGAGACCCCCGAGACCCCGGACACCACCCTCTCCCCGCGCCTGGCGCGCTACGCGTCGCTAACGCTGCGCCGCCACGGCCCCGTGCTCGAGGTCATCATGGGCGCGGCGCAGTCCGCCAACCAGAAGCTGGCCACCGCCGACGCCGGCATGCACCGCGAGCTGGCCGAGATCTGGCGCGACATTTCCGCCGATCCGGACATCCGCGTGGCCGTCATCCGGGGCGAAGGCCGCGGCTTCTCGGCCGGCGGCGACCTGTCCTTGGTCGAGGACATGGCCAACGACTTCGCCACCCGCACGCGGGTCTGGCATGAAGCGCGCGACCTGGTCTACAACGTCATCAACTGCGACAAACCCATCGTCTCGGCCATGCACGGCCCGGCCGTGGGCGCCGGGCTGGTGGCGGGGCTGCTGGCCGACATCTCGATTGCCGCCAAGACCGCGCGGATCGTCGATGGCCATACCCGGCTGGGTGTGGCGGCGGGCGATCATGCGGCCATCGTGTGGCCGTTGCTGTGCGGAATGGCCAAGGCCAAGTACTATCTGATGCTGTGCGAGTCGCTCAGCGGCGAGGAAGCCGAGCGCATCGGCCTGGTCTCGCTGGCGGTGGACGAAGACCAGCTGGTAGCCAAGGCGTTCGAGGTGGCCAACCGCCTCGCGGCGGGGTCCCAGACCGCCATCCGCTGGACCAAGTACGCGCTGAACAACTGGCTGCGCATGGCTGGCCCGGCGTTCGATACCTCGCTGGCGCTCGAATTCATGGGCTTTGGCGGCCCCGACGTACATGAAGGCATGGCGAGCCTGCGCCAGAAGCGGCCGCCCGAATTCCAGTAACCGGCCAGCCAAGGTGGAATGATCGGCCCTGGCGGCCACCCCACGGAGCGTGCGCGACCATGTTCGGACAGATCCCCGATTTCACCAATGGCTTCGAATTCCTGCGCCGTATCTGGAGCGCCGGCGGCAGCCTGCCGGGCGGCGGCATGATGCCCGGCCTGAGCGCGATGACCCCGCCGATGGACCTCGAAGAAGTCGACAAGCGCATCCACGACCTGAAAGCCGTGGAAGGCTGGCTGCAACTGAACGCGAGCCTGCTGCGCACCACCATCCAGGGGCTGGAGGTGCAGCGCGCCACGCTGGTGGCGCTGCAAACCTTCGGCAACGCGCTGTCCCCGGAAGCCATGCAGACCGCGATGGAGAACGTGGCGCGCGCGGCCAACGCGCCGAGCACCTCGCCGCCGCACCCCTTCCGTCCCGCCGCAGCCCCCGAGACCGTCTCCGAAGCCGAAGCCGACGCGGCCAATGCCGAGGACGACGACGACTTCGACGCGCCGCCCGACACCGCCGCCGAGGCCGCCGGGGGCGAAGAGCCCGAGCCCGCCCCATCGCCCGAATCCGCCGGCCCCGCACCGCTGCCGCCCAACGCGAGCCTGTGGTGGGATCTGCTCCAGCAACAGTTCAGCCAGATCGCCAGCAGCGCGACGGCGGCCACCACGGCACCGTTCGGCAACCTGGGCGGATTCGGTGGGATGGGCGCCCCGGGCGCGGAGGGCGTGGCGCCCGCCGCACGGGACAATCCTGCCCCGAATGGCAAGGCGAGCCCGAAGCCGGCGGCAAAGCGTACGCCGGCAAGGAAGCCCGCCGCGAAGAAAGCTGCCACCAAGGCTGCGAAGGCCGCCACCAGGAAACCCGCCGCGAAAAAGCCCAGGCAGCCCGCCGCCAAGACACCCGCCGCGCCAGGCACCCCCGAGGACAGCGTAGAGTGAGCCGCCAGTGAACGTCGCGCACGCCGATCCGGCCATCCGCGCCAGCCAGCGCCAGCGCACGGCGCTGGTCATGATGGGCGGCGGCGCGCGGGCGGCCTACCAGGCCGGCGTGCTGGCCGGCATCGCCCGTATCGCCGCGCGGCATGGCCTCGCGCATTGCCCGCTGCCGTTCGGCATCGTCACCGGCACCTCGGCCGGGGCGATCAACAGCGCCGGCATGGCGGTGGGCGCCGCGGACTTCCAGGCCGCCACCGACCGCCTCGGCGCGCTCTGGCACGGCATTCATGCCGATGACGTCTATCGCACCGGCGTGCTGGGCGTGGGCGTCTCGGGCGCGCGCTGGCTTTCGTCGCTCGCATTCGGCTGGATCACGCGCCAGGCCCCGCGCGCGCTGTTCGATAACGCCCCGCTCGACAGCTTCCTGACCGAGCTGTTCGAACCCGGCCGCGTGCAGGCCAGCCTGGACGCGGGCGTGCTCCAGGCTTTCGCCGTGACCGCGCTGTCCTACAGCACCGGCCGCCATGTCACGTTCTACCAGTCGCACCGGCGCATCCAGCCGTGGCAGCGCAGCCAGCGGCTGGCCGTGGAAGCGCCGATTGGCGTGGACCACCTGCTCGCTTCCTCGTCGATTCCGTTTTTGTTCCCGTCCGTGCCGCTCGAGATCGAGGGCCATCACGAGTGGTTCGGCGACGGCACGATGCGCCAGATGTCGCCGCTCTCGCCGGCCATCCACCTTGGCGCTTCGCGCATCCTGGCCATCGGCGCGGCGTCGCGCCAGCGGCCGGGCTGGTTCGATACCGTGCCGTCCGGCGGCTATCCGTCGCTCGCGCAGGTGGGCGGGCAGGCGCTGGCCAGCATCTTTCTCGATGGCCTGCAGGCCGATATCGAACGGCTGACGCACATCAACCGGCTGCTCGCGCGCATGCCCGAGGCCGCCGGCGATACCGACGGCTGGCGCCCGGTGGAAGTCATGACAATTGCCCCGAGCGAGCCGATCGAGGCCATTGCCGCCCAGCATGTGCACCGCTTGCCGCGTACGGTGCGCGCGCTGCTCGCCCCGCTCGGCGGGACCGAGGCGCGCGGCGCCGCGTTCGCGAGCTACCTGCTGTTCGAGCCCGAATTCACCCAGGCCCTGCTGGCGCTGGGCGAGCGCGATGCCGCGGCGGAGGCTGACGCCATCGCGGCCTTCCTCTATGGCGTGGTGCCCGAAACCGGGCACGCCGCCGTGCGCGCTACCGATCCCGCGCTGGCGCCCTAAGGCCCCTATGGCCCCTATGGCCCCTATGGCCCCTATGGCCCCTATGGCCCCTATGGCCCCCTGAGCAGCCGTCCCAGCGCCGCTTTTCGGGCTCCCAGGTCGCAATTCGTCCACTTTCCCGGGGCAAGCCTCGCTGATTCCTCAGTCATCGCTTCCCGGAAAAAGGGCAACGTCTGTTGCAATCCCTCGTAACCGCACTAAAAAGGAACTAGAGAAAAGATTCGAGAATAATTCCCATCTGGTAGAATCCGCCCGTAATTTCAAAGGCTTACCATGCTCTACCCCGAACTGTTCAAATCATTGGAATCGGTCCGCTGGCACATGGACAAGGACATCCCCTGGGATTCCTTCGACCCCAGCCTGCTGACGGACGATCAGGCGAAGACCATCCGCATGAATGCCATCACCGAATGGTCCGCCCTGCCGGCCACGGAGATGTTCCTGCGCGATAACCGCCATGATTCCGACTTTTCGGCGTTCATGAGCATCTGGTTCTTCGAGGAACAGAAGCATTCGCTGGTGCTGATGGAGTACCTGCGCCGCTTCCGCCCGGACCTCGTGCCAACGGAAGAAGAGCTGCACGCGGTGCGCTTCGAGTTCGATCCGGCCCCGCCGCTGGAGACGCTCATGCTGCACTTCTGCGGCGAGATCCGCCTGAACCACTGGTATCGCCGTGCCGCCGAATGGCACACCGAGCCGGTGATCAAGCACATCTACCGCACGTTGTCGCAGGACGAAGCCCGCCATGGCGGCGCCTACCTGCGCTATATGAAGAAGTACCTGGCGCAGTTCGGCGACTCCGCGCGCGCCGCCTTCGCCAAGATCGGCGTGCTGATGGCTTCGGCCCGCCGCACGGAAAAGCCGCTCCACCCGACCAACCTGCACGTGAACAAGGCGTTGTTCCCCAACGACACCGTGCAGTCCCGCCTGCCGGACCCGGACTGGCTCGAGCACTGGCTCGACGAGCAGATCCGCTTCGACGAAGTGTGGGAAAAGAAGGTGATCGAGCGCATCCTGCACAACATGTCGCTGCTGTTCGAACGCACGTTCGACACCGTGCAGGAGCTGAACCGCTACCGCAAGGAACTGAACGCCAGCCTCGTGGCGGCGGGCCAGCAACCGGCCTGACCCCGCGACCCGCGCCGTTCCATGACCGCTCCCGCCTTCGAATCGAAGCTCGTTCCCGCTGACGACGCGGCCGCGCTGCGCGCCGCCGTGGCCGCCCTGCCGCGCCCGCTGGTCTTCACCAACGGCGTGTTCGACATCATGCACCGTGGCCACGCCACCTACCTCGCGCAGGCGCGCGAGCTGGGCGCGGCGCTGATCGTGGGCGTGAATAGCGACGGTTCGGTGAAGATGCTGGGCAAGGGCGATGACCGCCCGCTGAACCATGAGTCGGACCGCATGGCGCTGCTCGCGGCGCTGGCCTCGGTCGATCTGGTGGCGATGTTCCGCGAAAAGACGCCAGTGGAGCTGATCCGCCTGGTGCGCCCCGACATCTATGTGAAGGGCGGCGACTACGACATCGACACCCTCGAGGAAACCCGCCTCGTCCGTAGCTGGGGCGGCCAGGCCTACGCCATCCCCTTCCTGCACGACCGCTCCACCACCAAGCTGCTGACCAAGGTGCGCCAGCAGGGCTGATCAGCCTCGCTGTTCAACCTTCGGCGCCCGATCCGGGCTGTTTCGCGCCGCGCGCCTGCGTGCCGGCGCGGCACGCCTGGAGCGACTCCGCGCCATAACGCAGGCGCACTTCATCCATCCTTGCCCGCACCGCGTCGTCCGAGGACGTCACGCGCAGCCATTGGCGCGATACCGGCCGCGGTGCGTCCGTAATCAGCGCCGTGCGCACGCCCTGGGCGCGCAGGGATTCGAGGAAGCGGTCGGCGCGCTCGCGCTCCCGGAACAACCCCAGCGACACGGTATAAGACGCCGGGGACGCCTCAGAGGCACCCTCCTCGCTGCTCACCACGGACACATCGGTCACCTTGCGGCGCTTCAGCTCCGCCAGCTTGCGGTCAGCGTTCTCGCGCGTGGGCTGTGCCGGCAGGTGGACCCACCAGCGCACCTGTTCGGTCCGCTCGAACTGCTGCACCGGCAGCGTGGCGCCGGGGGCGATGGCGGCGAGGTCTTCACGCGCCCGCGCCACGGTCTGTGCCGAGAACCCGCCGATCTCGAAGCAGGCATCGGCGCGCGGGGCCGGCTGGGCCACGGCCAGCGAGACACTGCCGGCGGGGGCGGGACCCAGCGCGCCGCGCGGCGCGCTGGTCGGTGGCGCCGGGGCCGGGCGCCCGGTGGCGGTGTCGGCGGGCGGCTCCAGCCGCATCCGCTCGCCGCGCACCTGCTGGGCCACCCGCTGCGGCTCGCGCGGGCTTTCCATCCAGCCGGCCAGCGGGTCCGGGCCAAACCCGCCCAGCACGGCAGCCAGCAGCAGCGCGTTGACGAGCAGCAGGATCAGCAGCAGGGCAGTCTGGCCTTTCTGGGACATGGAAGACGGATTCGGTTGGCGATGCTGGGAAGCTTGGATGCTGGGCCGCCTGGCGGCTGCCTCAGGCCCCGGTGGCCATCGCGTGCAGTCCAAGCAGCACGAGATTATCGTGCATCTCGAACGGCATCGCGAGTGCGCCGGAGAGCGCCTGTCGCGCACCGCCCGAAAGCAGGCAGCGTACCGGCCCGCGTTCGCCCAGCGCCCGCCAGGAGCGCTCCACGGCGCCGGCCTGAGCGGCCAGGCAGCCGGCGGCGATGGCGTCGTGAGTGTTGTCAGCACCCAACGCCCGCACCGCCCGCGCGGCGCCCGCGCCGGTATCGAGCACGTCCAGCGCCGGCAGTTGGGCCGTGTTGCGGGCCAGCGAGCCGAGCATCAGCGCCACGCCGGGCAGGATCAGCCCGCCTTCGAAGCGCGCGCCGCCATCGGCCTGCGCCGTAACGATGTCCAGCGTAGTGGCCGTGCCGGCCGTGACGATCAGCAACGTCTCGCCGGGCAGCCAGCGGTGCGCGCCGATGCTGCCGACCCAGCGGTCCACGCCGAGCTGCGTGGGCTCGCGGTAGCCGTTGACGAGGTCGCCGTGGGCGGCCGTGGTGCGTACCCATTGCAGCGTTGGGGCGGCCCCGAAGGCGTCGCCCAGCGTGGCCGCCACCGCCTTGCCAATCGCCGCTCCGGCCACATTGGCGATCCAGACCGACGGCACGCCGCCGTCCGCCAGCCCGCGCCACGTGCCGACCAGCGCCGCCAACTCCGCCGGTGCGGCGTGGGTGGCGGCGCCCGCGTGGCGCCAAGGGGTGGGCAGGGTGCCAGGTGGCGCGGCCGCGTCAGTGTCGTCCGTGCTCCACGCCCATTTGAGTCGCGTATTGCCGATATCGATGAGCAGGCGCGCGCTCATGCCGCCGCTCCGCGCAAGGACACCTCGCCGCTGGCGATCCGTTGCAGCCCGTCCGCCGTCTCCAGCAGCAGGTGGCCGTCGCCGTCCACGCCCCGGGCGAGGCCCTCGGCCAGCAGCGTGCCGTCGTGCAGCAGCCGCACCGGTTCGTCGCGGAAGGCATCGCGCGCGGACCAGCGGGCCGCCATCGGCGCGAAGCCTTCGGCCAGGAACACGGCGCGCATCGCCGCCAGCCGGTTCAGCACCGCGCCGAGGATCCGGGTGGGAAGGTGGGCCGGGTTGAAGCCCGGCAGCGCCTCCGCCACGCCGGCCAGCGGGCGGCCCAGCGCGGCTTCCATCCGGGCATCGCGCACCAGGTTCAGGCCGATGCCGATCACCGCCCAGAGCGCGCCGGGCCGCGCCGGCACCGATTCGATCAGGATGCCGGCCAGCTTGCGGCCATCGATCTGGAGGTCGTTGGGCCATTTCAGGCCCACGCGGGGGCCGAGCACGGGGGCGACGTCCTCGAGCGCCTCCGCCAGCGCCAGTCCCACGGCCAGGCTCAGGCCGCTCAGGCGGGCCGGGGTCAGCGCCAGCGGCATGGCCACCGAGAAGGTCAGCCCCGCCTGCCCCTGCCACGGCCGGCCCTGGCGGCCGCGCCCGGCGGTCTGGCGATAGGCCACGCGCACCCGCGCGCTGTCTTCACCCTCCACCCAGCCGGCGCTGCGGCAGGCCTGGGTCAGGTCGGCGTTGGTCGAGCCGGTTTCCTCCACCACCTCCACGGTCCAGCCGCGCGCGGGGCCGGCGTCCAGCGCGGTGCGCAGCGCGGCGGCGTCAATGTGCCACGCGGGCAGCGCGGCGGCATCGTCGGCAAGGCTGGGAATGCTGGGGGGGGAGCGGTCGGGAGGCGCGGTCATGCGGGGCGGGTCAAGGTCAGCGCGCGGGGTTGCGCAGTTAGCCGCGATTGTAGCCGCGTCGCCCGATTTGGCCGGATTGGCCCGATGGCGTGGCTGTCAGACGGCGCCGCGTGGCCGTGTCAGAGGATGCCCGGTCGCCACGTCACGGCCGGTAGCATAGAATCGAGACTCCCCCATCACATCGCCGCCCCCCTTTGGATTCACCCTTGGATCGCCCATCGACGCCAGCCATCACGATTTCGCGCCAGGACGGATCCTGCAGCATCGCACTGCAGGGGGACTGGACCGCACTCGCGCTCGCCGGCTGCCACGAAGCGCGTGGGCTGCGCGCGCAGTTGCACGAACTGACCGAGGCGCCCCAGCACGCCGCGTGGTCGCTGGCCGGCGTGAACCGGCTCGACCATATCGGCGCGCAGCTGATCTGGCAGGCGTGGAACGGCAAGATGCCGGCGAACGTGGCGCTCAACGACGGCCAGCGCCGCGTGTTCGACCGCATCGCCTCGCTGCGCCGCGACGGCTGGAAGAAGCGCATGGTGGATCGCTTCAACCCGGTCACCATCCTCGGCGCGAGCCTGCTGTCGTTCTTCGCCCAGTTCGCCATCGGGGTGACCATGCTGGGCCAGCTCACCTTCGACCTGCTGCGCTTCGCCCGGGCGCCGCACCGGGGGCCATGGCGCGAGATTTCGGCCAACGTCTATAACGTGGGATACAAGGCGCTGGGCATCACGGCGCTGGTGGGCTTCCTGATCGGCATCGTGCTGTCCTATCTGTCGGCCAACCAGCTGCGCACCTTCGGCGCCAGCACCTTCATCGTCAACATCCTGGGCATGGCCGTGATCCGCGAGCTGGGGCCGGTGCTGGCCGCCATCCTGATCGCCGGGCGCTCCGGGTCCGCCATCACCGCGCAGATTGGCGTGATGCGCGTGACCGAGGAACTCGATGCGATGCGGGTGATGGGCATCTCGCACGGCTTCCGGCTGATCATGCCGCGCGTGATCGCGCTGGCCGTGGCCATGCCGCTGCTGGTGGCCTGGACCGACATGATGGCGCTGCTGGGCGGCATGACCGCCGCGCAGTTCCAGCTGGGCATCAGCTATTCGTTCTTCCTGCGCCAGCTGCCCGAGGCGGTGCCGGTGGCCAACCTCTGGCTCGGGCTGGGCAAGGGCGTGGTGTTCGGCATGCTGATCGCGCTGACGGCCTGCCACTTCGGCCTGCGCATCCGGCCGAACACGCAGAGCCTGGGCGAAGGCACGACGGCCTCGGTGGTCACGTCGATCACCGTGGTCATCATCGCCGACGCGATCTTCGCCATCCTGTTCAAGGACGTGGGCCTATGAACCAACCGGCCAATCCCTCCCCCGCCCGCCGCGAGACGATCATCGAGGTGCGCGACCTGGTCAAGCGCTACGGCGACAACGTGGTGCACGACCACCTCAACCTCGATGTCTATCGCGGCGAGGTGCTGTCCATCGTGGGCGGCTCGGGCACGGGCAAGACCGTGCTGCTGCGCCAGATCGTCGGGCTGGAGCGGCCCACCTCAGGGACCATCAAGGTCTTCGGCGAGAGCCCCGCCAAGCTGAAGCCGGCACAGTTGCAGGCGCTGCGCAACCGCTGGGGACTCCAGTTCCAGCGCGGGGCGCTGTTCTCGGCGTTGTCGGTTATCGATAACATCGCCCTGCCCATGCGCGAGCTGCGCGCCCTGCCGGACAACCTGATCTGCCAGGCCTCGCTGCTCAAGCTGCAACTGGTGGGGCTCTCGGCCAAGGACGCCGACAAGATGCCGGCCGACCTCTCCGGCGGCATGATCAAGCGCGTGGCGCTGGCCCGCGCGCTGGCGCTGGAGCCGGAGCTGGTGTTCCTCGACGAGCCCACGGCCGGCCTGGACCCGATGGCCTCCGACGACTACGTGGCCCTGATCCGCGAACTGCGGCGCGAGCTGGGCCTGACCGTGGTGATGATCACCCACGACCTCGACACCCTGGTAGCGCTGTCCGACCGCGTGGCCGTGCTGGCCGACCGCAAGGTGCTGGCCGCCGCCCCGATCCCCGAACTGGTGAAGGTGGACCACCCCTTCATCCGCGAATATTTCCTGGGCGACCGCGCCCAGCGCGCGTTGCAGGCCCTGCCGGCCCCGAGCCGGCCCGAGGCCCCGCGCCCCCCTTCCGGAGACACCTGATGGAAAACAAGTCGAACGCCTTCCTTGCCGGCGTTTTCACCATCGGACTGGCCGTGCTGGTGCTGTTCTCGCTGTTCTGGTTCAGTTCCGACCACGCCGTGCGCGTGCCGTATGACCTCATCACCCGCTCCACGGTGAACGGCCTCGGGCCGCAGGCCGATGTGAAGTATCGGGGGCTCGACGTGGGCAAGGTGGTGTCGATCAAGTTCGATCCGCAGGTGCCGGGGCAGATCATCGTGCGCATCAGCGTGAACCAGGACACGCCGATTACCCGCACCACCTACGCCACGCTGGGCTTCCAGGGCGTGACCGGCATCGCCTACGTGCAGCTCGATGACACCGCGCGCGAGGCCGGCAACGACAAGGCGTCGCCGCCGCTGCCCACCTCGGCGCGGGCGCCGGCGCGCATCGCCATGCGGCCGGGCTTCTTCGAGGAACTGGAGAAGCGCGGCGACTCGCTGCTGACCCAGACCGAGACGCTGATGGCCTCGCTTAACGAGATGTTCCAGACCACCAACCGCGACGAGCTGATGGCCGCCATCCGCTCGGTACACAAGACAGCCGAGGATTACTCGAAGCTGTCCGCCTCGCTCCAGCCGGCCGCCGCCAAGCTGCCGCAGGCGGTGGACAACCTCAACGCCACGCTGGCCTCCACGCGGCGCCTGGCTGACGAGCTGGCCAGCCCCAACGGCACGGTGCTGCGCACGGTCAACGGCGTGGGCACCAACCTCCAGGGCGCGGCGGACTCGGTGCAGTCGGCCGCCGGCATCCTGAGCGAGGAAACGCTGCCGCAGCTCAACGGTCTGGCGCGCGACGCCCGCCAGACCGCGCGCACCATCGACCGCGCCGCCGGCACCTTCAACGACCGGCCCAGCAGCGTGCTGTTCGGCGGCCCCTCGCCCGCGCCGGGCCCGGGCGAAGCGGGGTTCCGCGCACCATGACCATCCACCATCGCTCTCACTTTCATCTGGACCCAGCCATGACGCCTGTAGGACTCGTACGAATCGCTGCTTTGGCCGCACTGCTGGCACTGGCCGGATGCAGCGCGCTGTCGCCGGGACCGTCCGCGCTGACCTACGACCTCGGGCCGATGGCCGGCACGCCGTCCCAGTCGCCCGCGGCGCTGCCCAAGCTGCGCGTGGCCCAGACCGATGGCCCGGTATGGATGGACAACCAGTCGCTTTACTACCGCCTGCAATATTCCCAGGCGCAGCGCCTGCAGGCCTATGCCACGCAGCGCTGGGTGGATTCGCCGCCCCGGCTGTTCGATGCGCGCCTGCGCGACGCGGTGTCCGGGCGCGGCGCGCTGACGTGGTTCGGCGATGGCTCGGTGCCGGCACTCAAGGTGGACCTGCTCGCCTTCGAGCAGGTGTTCGACAGCGCCACCGCCAGCCGCGGCGTGGTGCGGGCGCGCGCCACCGTCTATCACAAGGGCCTGATCGGGCAGAAGACCTTCGTGGCCGAGCAGCCCGCCCCCAGCGCCGATGGGGCCGGCGGCGTCAAGGCGCTCTCCACCAGCAGCGATGCGGTGATCGCCGCCATCCTCGACTGGGCCGCCACGCTGCCGCTGGCTGCCGCCACGGCATCCGGCCCCGCCGCGCTGCCCGTCGCCAACCCGCCCGGCGCCAATGCGGTGCCGCTGCCGGCCTCGCCGCCGTCACCGAATCCGCCCCGGCCGTAACGGTTCTTCGGGCCCTCGCATTTGAACGCATGACACTGGTCGCGCCCCCGACATCTCCCCCGCCCCCGCCGCCGCAGCCACCGCAGCAGCCGCGCCAGACGGAGCTGGACGGCTGGCTGCCGCGCCACTCGCCGCTGGCGCGCGTCGGGCTGATCTGCTTCACGCTGCTGGTGGCCTACGCCAGCCTCTATCCGTTCACGGGTTGGGTCAACAACGGCATCTCGCCGCTGGCCTTCCTGACGGCGCCCAAGCCGCGCTACATCACCGAGTTCGACCTGATGACCAACGTGCTCGGCTATTGCCCGTTCGGGGCGCTGGTCGTGCTGGCGCTGCACCCGCGCATCTCGGGCGCGCGCGCCACGCTGATCGCGCTGGTGGCGGGCGCGCTGCTGTCGGCGGTGATGGAGGCATTGCAGACCTGGCTGCCCAGCCGCATCTCGTCGAATATCGACCTGATTACCAACGCACTCGGCGCGCTGCTGGGCGCGGCCATGGTGGCGCCGTTCACCAGCGCGCTGGTCGATCGCGGCACGCTCACGCGCCTGCGCATGGCCTGGTTCGAGCCCCATGCCAGCTTTGCGATCCTGCTGGTGCTGCTGTGGCCGTTCGCGCAGATCTTTCCGCAGGAGCACCTGTTCGGCATGGGCGGCATCGTGCGGGAATGGATGACCGACCCCGATTCCTGGCCGATGGAGATCCTGCAGAGCTACTTCCCGGCGCTGCTCGACTGGCAGAACAACGTGGGACTGCGGCCCGACGACATGCAGGCCCAGCTGATGCTGGAAACCATGGTGACCGCGTGCAGCTGGATCGGGACCGGACTATTCGCCTCGCTGGCGATGCGGCGCACCGCGCCGATGCTGCGCATCCTGGCCGGGCTGCTCGCCTTCGCCCTGCTGCTCAAGGCCACCGTGGCCGAGTTGCAGTTCGCGGACGACAACACCTTCAACTGGCTGTCCGAGGGGGGCCGCTTCGCGCTGACCACGAGTTCGCTGGTGCTGGTGCTGCTGCTGCGCCTGCCGCGCTGGCTGCGCGCGCTGCTGGCCATCGTGGCGCTGGCGGGGCTGGTGGTGCTGACCAACGTGCTGCCGCCGAACCCGTATGCGTGGATTTCAGAGCAAGGCTGGCGCATGGGACGTTTCGTGCACTTCAACAGCCTGGCCCAGTGGCTGGGCTGGCTGTGGCCGTTCGCGGCGTTCTTCTATGTGCTGTGGCGCGTGGAGCAGATGAGCATGCGCCGGCGGCTGCAACGGCTGGCGCGGCGCCGTGCCACGGCGCGCGCCGTGGCGGCGGCGACGGACCGGCAGGCGGATGCCGGCCCGGGTCCGGGCCAGCCGTGATCGAAATCGAATCGATTAGTGGAGCTGGCCGCCCTGCTCGCGGATATCCGTGTCGGTGGCCAGCGTGGTCTGCACCGCCACACGCAGGCCGGCGATCAGCGTGTCCAGCGCCAGGCTCGGCGCGCCGGGGTGCCGCGCCGCCTGTTCCGGCAGATAGGGAATGTGGATGAAGCCGCCGCGCGTGCCGGTCAGGCCCTGCCGCGCGATGGCATCCATCAGCCCGTAGAACACATGGTTGCAGACGAAAGTGCCGGCGGTCTGCGACACCATCGCCGGCACGCCCGCCGCGCGCAGGTCGCGCACGATGGCCTTGATCGGCAACGTGGCGAAGTAGGCGGCCGGGCCATCGGCGGCGATGGTCAGGTCGATCGGCTGCGCGCCGGCGTTGTCGGCGATGCGCGCATCGTCCACATTGATCGCCACGCGCTCGATCGACAATTCCGTGCGGCCGCCAGCCTGGCCCACCGCAATCGCCACATCCGGCTTCACCGACGCCAGCAGCGCCGACATCGCCTCGATGGCCGCGCCGAACACGCACGGCAGCTGGCGGGCGACGATGATCGCATCGCCCACCTGCTGGCCGTCCAGCGCCCGCACCGCCTCCCATGAGGGGTTGACCGGTTCCTTGTCGAACGGCTCGAAGCCGGTAAGCAGTACGGTGCGGGTACGCATGATGCGTGTCTCCATGGGTTACATCAGGAAGTACAGCAGGACGATATTGGCGGCCAGGATGGCCAGCGCCGACGGCACCTGCGCGCGGATGACCGCGTTCTTGTCGTCCAGCTCCAGCAGCGCCGCCGGCACGATGTTGAAGTTGGCCGCCATCGGCGTCATCAGCGTACCGCAGTAGCCCGAGAACATGCCGATAGCCGCCATCACGGCCGGGTTGGCGCCGAACATGCCCACCAGGATCGGCACGCCCACGCCGCCGGTCATCACCGGGAAGGCGGCAAACCCGTTGCCCATGATCACCGTGAACAGCGCCATGCCCACGCAGTACACCGCCACGGCCACCAGCTTGTAGTCCATGTTGATGTAGGCGGTGGCCAGGTGCGCCACGGCCTTGCCCACGCCGGCATCGGCGAAGACCAGGCCCAGCATGGCCAGCATCTGCGGCAGCACCAGCGCCCAGCCCAGCGACTCGATCAGCCGGCGCGACTCGCGCATGCCCTGCGTGACGGTGTCCCGCGTGAGCCAGCACACCACGGCCAGCGAGACCAGGCAGCCAATGCCAAGCGACACGAACGTCACATTCTTCGGATCGAGCAGCGGCACGCCGGCCAGCTTCACGTCCTTGAACAGCACCGTGCCGATCACGGTCACCAGCGGAATCAGCAGCGCCGGGATGAACAGCTTGTTGCCCAGACGCTTGGCGCTGGCGCGGCGCTCCGACTCGGGCAGCGTGCCGTGCTTGCCATGGCCCACGCCGCCGAAGCCGGCGATCAGCGCCATCAGCACGGCGGCGATGCCGACGATGGCCGGCGGGATCTTGTCGCCAATCAGGAAGATGGCCGCATACAGCGCCCAGAACAGGCCGGTGGACAGGCGCCGCGGGTGCGTCTTGTCCGTGAAGGTCATCAGGGCGGTAATCGCCAGCACGAAGCCGGCCAGCCAGTAGAGATAGTCGATGGATACGATCATGGCTTACTCCCCCACCTTGCCAGCCGTAGCCGGCGTGCCCGAGGGCGTCTTGCCCAGCTCGCGCTCCAGCCAGCTGTCCAGCCGCTTCAGGCGCACCGCGTGGATCAGGAACGCGCAGATCGCGGTCGGAATGCCCCAGACGGCGATGTGCAGCGGCTCCACGTCGATGTTCGACGACAGCAGGAAGGTGTGCATCAGCGCGATGGCGCCGAAGGCCACGAAGATGTCCTCGCCGAAGAACAGGCCGACGTTGTCGGTAGCGGCGCAGAAGGCCAGCACGCGCTGGCGCACCGGCTCGGGCAGGTGCCCGAAGCGGTTCTCGGCCGCGCCCTCGGCCATCGGGGCCAGCAGCGGACGCACCATCTGCGGATGCCCGCCCAGGCTGGTCAGCCCCACGGCGGCGGTCAGCTCGCGCACGGCGAGGTAGACGATCAGCAGGCGGCCAACCGTGGCCGAGGCGATGCGCGAGATCCACGCCTGCGCGTGCTCCCGCAGGCCGTGGCGCTCAAGCAGGCCGATCACGGCCAGCGGCAGCAGGATGATCAGCGGCAGGTTGCGTGCCTTGACGAAGGCCGTGCCGATTGCGGTGAAGATCTGCATCAGCGGCATGGAAGCGGTCAGCCCCGTGACGATGGCGGCAAGCGCCACCACCAGCATGGGATTGAACCGCAGGACAAAGCCGATGACGATGACGCCGACCCCGAGCAGGGGCCAAAGATTGACAGCCGATTCCATGGGTAACACCAGATAGAAGGTGAAGCGAACGGTGGAGCAAAGCCAGCGCCGGCGGGCGGGCGCCCGTCAGGCACCAGCCCGGATGGCGATGCCTTCCGCGCCGAGCCGTTCCCGGATGCGGCGCGCGAAGGCAAGCGCGTGGGCGCCGTCGCCGTGCAGGCACACGGTTTCGGCGCGGATCGGTACCCAGGTGCCGTCGATCGCGCGCACGCGCTGGTCGCGCACCATCGACAGGGTCTGGTCCAGGGCAACTTCCTCGTCGTCGTGCAGCGCGCCCGGCGTGCCGCGCTTGACCAGCGTGCCGTCGGGGTTGTAGCCACGGTCGGCGAACACTTCTTCCTTCACGCGCAGCCCGGCATCGCGCGCCAGGGTGATCATGCGGCTGTTGGCCAGGCCGAAGAAGACGAGGTCGGGGTTGTAGTCGCGCACGGCACGCACGATGGCGGCGCAGAGCGTTTCGTCGCGCACGGCCATGTTGTAGAGCGCGCCATGCGGCTTCACGTGGGCGAGCTGGCCGCCCTGGGCGCGCACGATGCCGTCGAGCGCGCCGATCTGGTACAGCACGTCGGCGTAGACGGCCTCGGGGTCGCGCTGCATCTCGGTGCGGCCGAAGTTCTCGCGGTCCGGGAAGCTCGGATGTGCGCCAATCGCCACGTTGTTGGCGATCGCCCATTTCACGGTCTGGAGCATGGTGGCGGCATCGCCGGCGTGCCAGCCGCACGCCACGTTGGCGGAACTGATCAGTGCCAGCAGGGCTTCGTCGTTGCCGCAGCCTTCGCCCAGGTCGGCGTTCAGGTCGATTTGCATGGGGGTTCTCCTTGTACGGTGGGGTCCAGCCGGCGTTACGCGACGAAGCGCGTGGTGGTGCGGCGGCGCGCGGCGATCTTCATGCCATCGCCCTGCCATTGCAGCGCCTGGTCGATCTGCCGCAGGTAGCGGTCCAGCTCCGCCTGCGCGGCGGCGGCCTCGTCCAGCGTGGCCTGCACGAAGCGCACGGACGCGCCGAGCGGCACCTGCGCCAGCCGCCAGAGGTCGGCGCCAATCACGACGCCAATCTTCGGATAGCCGCCCGTGGTCTGCGCATCGCTCATCAGCGCGATGGGCTGGCCGGCCGGCGGCACCTGCATCACGCCCGGCACCACGCCGTGCGAGAGCAGGTCGCCGCTGCGCTCGGCGCGGCGCGCCAGCGCGGGGCCCTGCAGGCGCAGGCCCATGCGGTTGCTCTGCGGCGTGATGGTCCAGTCGGACTGCCACAGCGCGGCCTGCGCGGCGGGTTCGAAATCGGGATATTCGGGGCCGGGCAGCATGCGGATGGCCCAGGCGTCGTCGATGCGGTTCACGGGCAGCGCCCAGCCCGGGGCGGCCACGCCGAGCCAGTCGCGCTCCTCGTCCAGGCCCGGACGGCCGGCGGGCAGCTTGTCGCCCTCGCGCAGCACGCGCCCTTCGAAGCCGCCATAGCCGGACTTCAGGTCCGTGCTGCGGGAGTTCATGACCAGCGGCACGTCGATGCCACCCGCCACGCAAAGGTAGGTGCGGGTGCCGCCGCGCGGAGACGGCAGTGTCAGGGTTTCGCCGCGATGTACATCGAAGGCGTGCCAGCACCAGACCGGCACGCCGTCCAGGTTGGCGCCACACTCGGCCCCGACCAGCGCCACGCGCATATCGGCATGGAAACGCATGGCCGCGCGGCCCAGCGTGAATTCGATGCCGGCGGCGCCGGGCGCGTTGCCGAGCAGCCGGTTGCCCACCTGGAGCGCCAGGCTGTCCGCCGCGCCCGAGCGGCCCACCCCGAAGCGGCGGAAGCCCACCCGGCCGAGATCCTGCACGGACGCCTGCGCGCCGGGACGAATGATTTCGATCACGCCAGATACTCCTCGACGATGAAGCGCACGGTGTCGCCCGGCGCGAAGAGGGACGGCGGATCGCGGTCCGCCACGAAGAGCTGGGCGTCGGTATGCCCGATCAGTTGCCAGCCGCCGGGCAGCACGGCGGGATAGATGCCGGTCTGCTCGCCGCCGATGCCCACGGCACCGGCCGGCACGGCCAGGCGTGGCTCGCGCCGGCGCGGCGTGGCCAGCTCCGGCGCCATGCCGCCCATATAGGCGAAACCGGGCTGGAAGCCAAGGAAATACACCACGTACTCGCCCGCCGCATGCCGGCGCACCACTTCCTGCGGCGTCATGCCCGTATGCGCGGCCACATCGGCCAGATCGGGGCCGAACTCGCCGCCGTAGCGCACGGGAATTTCCACCAGCTTGCCGGTGGCGTTGCGCGTTTCGCCCGACGCCCACGCCACCTTCAGATTACGCTCCAGCGCGGCCACGTCGGCGGTGTCGTCGAAGACCACGGTGAGGTTGTTCATGCCGGGCACCACGTCCACCACGCCGCGCCAGTCGGCAGCGCGCTCGGCCATGGCCCAGATGCGGCGCTGGACATCGAGCGAAGCGGGCGGCGACACGCTATAGAGCAGCGCTTGCTCGGCCAGGCGATGGACGGTGCAATCGGGCATGTGGGGCAACCAGTGAGGATGGGGCGGATGGTTTCGGACCGAATGTGACTCAGTCGTATTTCATCGACGATTTATCGATAAATTCATCATAACGAAACATGCCGACGCCCAGCACTCGGGGTTGTCCCTAGGGTGTTATGCACCGTTAGCGACAAGATGACGCCAAGACGGGGATTAAGTGCCTTTTGAGTATCTTTCTATGAAAGGTGCTTGAAAGCCGCGAGCAGACATTCAGGACGCCCCTTGCCTGCCTGTCGGAACGATTGGCAATAAAAAAGGCCGGGAGCATGTCCCGGCCTTCCTTGTTCGTGCTACCCGCCCGCTTCAGGCAAACCCGGCCTGATGCGCCTGCTGGTCGGCGTGGTACGAGCTGCGCACCATGGCACCGACGGCGGCGTGGGTGAAGCCCATCTTGTAGGCCTCTTCCTCGAACATCTTGAAGGTATCCGGATGCACGTAGCGCATCACCGGCAGGTGGTGGTTCGACGGCGCCAGGTACTGGCCGATGGTCAGCATGTCGATATCGTGGGCGCGCATGTCGCGCATGACTTCGAGGATTTCCTCGTCGGTCTCGCCCAGGCCCACCATCAGGCCCGACTTGGTCGGCAGGTGCGGATTCCGGCGCTTGAACTCCTGCAGCAGCTTGAGCGAGTGCGCGTAGTCGGCGCCCGGGCGGGCCTGCTTGTACAGGCGCGGCACGGTTTCCATGTTGTGGTTCATCACATCGGGCGGGGCGGCCTGGAGCACGTCCAGCGCCTTGTCCAGACGGCCACGGAAGTCGGGCACCAGCACCTCGATGCGGGTGGCCGGCGACAGCGCGCGGGTCTGCGAGATGCAATCCACATAATGCTGGGCGCCGCCGTCGCGCAGGTCGTCGCGGTCCACGCTGGTAATCACCACGTAGTTCAGCTTCAACTGGGCGATGGTGCGCGCCAGGTTGCCCGGCTCGTTCACGTCGAGCGGATCGGGGCGGCCATGGCCCACGTCGCAGAACGGGCAGCGGCGCGTGCACTTGTCGCCCATGATCATGAACGTGGCCGTGCCCTTGCCAAAGCACTCGCCGATGTTCGGGCAGCTGGCTTCCTCGCACACCGTGACGAGGTTGTTGGCGCGCAGGATGTCCTTGATCTCGTAGAAACGCGAGTTGCCGGTGGCCGCCTTCACGCGGATCCACTCCGGCTTCTTCAGCTTCTCGGCCGGCACGATCTTGATGGGGATGCGCGCGGTCTTGTCGGCCGACTTCTGCTTGCGGGTCGGATCGTACTCGGCGGGGGATTGCGGGGCTTCGCTGGACGGGGCGATCAGGGCGTCGCTCATACTGTTCTCCGCACGCTTGGCCGCGTGCATGTTTGGCTGTGGACTTGGCTGTGAATCAGGGCCGGGGGCGCCATCGCTGTGCTCAGGCGGCCTCGGCGGCGGCATTCCCGCGCGCCGGGGCCCGCGCTTCGCGCGCCGCCAGCACCTCGCACAGGGCCGCCGCCAGGCGTCGCGCGATTTCGGGGTAGTGGGCCGCAGTGACGGGGGTCGTTGCACTCAGCGTCAATGGCGTTCCCCCGGCTTCGCCTGCCACCGGCACGGTGGCGCCCGCGCTGGCCATGTCGACTGTTTCCAGTCCGGCATAGCCGCACGGGTTGATGCGAAGGAACGGTGAGAGGTCCATCTGCACGTTGAGGCTGACGCCGTGATAGCTGCAGCCGTTGCGGATCTTGAGGCCGAGCGCGGCAATCTTGGCGCCCTGGTGCGGCCCGTCCGACAGATAGATGCCGGGGGCGCCGGGCTTGCGTTCGGCTGCGAGATTATACGCCGCCAGCGTGTCCAGCACCGCCTGCTCGATATCGGTCACCAGCTCGCGCACCATCAGGTGGCGGCGGCGCAGGTCCAGCAGCAGGTAGGCCACGACCTGGCCCGGCCCGTGATAAGTGATCTGTCCGCCACGATCGATCTTGACGACGGGAATCGCGGCATCGGGCGAGAGCAGGTGCGCGGGGTCCCCGGCCTGGCCGAGCGTGTAGACCGGCGGGTGCTCGACCAGCCAGATCTGGTCCGGCGTGTCGGGCGTGCGGGCCTCGGTATAGGCGCGCATGGCGTCGAAACAGGGCGCGTACGGCTCCAGACCCCGCTCGATGACTTGAATGGCATGCATGCCCGAGAGTGTAACGAAAAGGGCCGGCATGCGCCGGCCCCTGGTGGGCGACCCCGGTCATGGCGGGGTCTCGCGTTCGGCCTCCCGGCCCGGCCTCGGCGGCCAGACCAGCCTCAGTTCAGGAGGCCGTGACCTGATCCTGGCCCGGTGTCCATTCGGTCCCTCGAACCAAACGCCTCACGGCGCGGAACACGAAATGTGGCAGGTCCGCCACGGTCGCCGCCGGGCGGCGTGCTTCGGCAATCAGCGCCAGCCTGACCGGGCGGGTCGCCCTCGGGTCCACGCTGATCACGATCTCATCGCCGCGCCGGAGCAACAGGCTGCCGCCACAACGGAGCCAGTAATCCTCCGAGTCGTTCTCGCGGGTCACCCACACGTCCGTGGCTTTGGCGTCTTCCACAAACAGACGCTGGGCAGCATGGAGCGAGAGGCTGGTGACTTCGCCAGGGACGAGGGTGAACACTGTCGTTGTGAGCAAGGCTTTCATGATGGCTTTCTCCGTGTGCCGGGTGCCCGCTGACGGGTCAGATGCACCGGAACTGGCCTGGATATTGGACCGGGCCAGTTAGGGGGCGCTGACAAGCGGTTCCGGTGCATTGCATTCTAGTGATTGCCCTAGCACTATCAAAACGATATATATTCTTGTGTCTTGTTAGCCAAACTCACATAGAGAACTCGCATCATGGTCTGGAGCGGCAGCTGGAACCCCGACAACGGACAGCGCTGGAAGCGCGATTTCCCGCGCCTGCCGGCGCTCTCCGCGCTGCGCGCCTTCGAGGCCGCCGCGCGCCACGAGAGCTTTTCCCGCGCGGCGGCGGAGCTGTTCGTCACCCATGGCGCCGTCAGCCACCAGGTCCGCGCGCTGGAGGAAGAACTGGGCCAGCCGCTGTTCGAGCGGCGCGGCAAGCGGGTGATGCTGACCGCCAACGGCCGGGTCTACGCCGAGCGCGTGCGCGACGCGCTGTTGCAGATCGCCGATGCCACGCGTGTGCTCCAGGCCGGCAACCGCGACAAGCGGCTGACCATCAGCACCATGCCGTCCTTCGCCGCGCGCTGGCTCACGCCGCGCATCGGCAGCTTTATCGAGCAGCATCCGGAGCTGGACGTGGAGTTGCTGTCATCGAACTCGCTGGTCGATTTCGCCAATGAGGAAGTGGACGTCGCGCTGCGCATGGGCAATGGCGACTACCCGGGCCTGTACGTGGAACGGCTGCTCGACGATGTGTTCTTTCCGGTGTGCAGCCCCGATTTCAACGGTGGCCGCCTGCCCGAACAGCCGGCGCACATGGCCGGCATGCCGCTGCTGCGCGGCGAGGGCGATCCGTGGCAACCGTGGTTCGAAGCCGCCGGGCTGGACTGGCCGGAGCCGCGCAAGGGCCTGCTGCTGCAGGATTCCTCGCTGCTGCTGCAGGCCGCCGCCGAGGGCCAGGGCATCGCGCTGATCCGCTCCTCGCTGGCCTACAACGACCTGCTCTCCGGCCGCGTGGTGCGGCTGTTCGACGTGAATATCGTCTGCCCGTGGCTGCTGTACTTCGTCAGCACGCACGCCAGCCTGGAATTGCCGAAGGTACAGGCGTTCCGCCAGTGGCTGCTGCCCGAGATGGAGCGCTTCCGCAACATTTTGTCGCAGTGGTCTGACTAGCGCCCCTTACCTCACAACCGGAGGGTTGGTGGGGCGAATGGACGGGTCACAGGAGAAGCGTTCCTGACCGGTGGGGGAGCGGAGACCAGACGGCAATTTGGTATCAAACTCAATGCGCAGACCATTGGGCAGGTCTTCCTTGCCGTAGACAAAACCGGGAATCAACGGATATCGCGCGGTAATAATTCTGCCGGTAGTCTCGCTGTGCAATTTCGATATATACATAGCGTCTTCAGTCGCCGCAATGGTGAACCGCTTCGAGTCTTTGAATGGGTCGAAGCTCACCATATAGCGCCAGCCTTTGAAGGTTTTGCCGCCATCGGTCGAATAGAGCAACGAGATGGAGCAGCCTCGGTCGCTGCACGTCCGTTCTGGCGGCTGGGACGACGGAATGACAAGGTTCAGGCCGGTTGCATCCGCATTGATGAGCCTGCCCTGAAAGTTCTCGATGCCGTTGCGCCCAAGTCTTTTGCGAATCCCTTGCTTCGTGTCGTTGTAGTACGTCGTCCCATGGTGGCAATCCCAATAGTTCTCTAGTGTCACAAAACGATGGTCGTCGATGCGATAGATCACCTGTGGCGGCACATCGTAGACGGCGTCCAGCGGTGGGCCGACATAAGAGGGCGGCGTGGCGCAACCGGCAATCAAAAGGGCGCCCAGCGCGGCGGCGGTGATGGCGCTTCGCATCAGAATTCCCTCCGTTTGATCTTTTCAGCCTGAGCGCGGGTGATTTCAGCTGCCACGGTTTCGCCGTCGATATGCGACGGCATGGCGGGCTTCATCAGGTTGCCGGTAAGGAAATACGGGTCCCGCAAGGAGGTCCAATCCGCCTCCTGCAGCAATCGGGTCCAGAATGTGGGGTCCTTATATGCATCGCAGAAGCCAACGGGCAGGTCATAGGCGACCACGCGCTTCATGAATTCGGCATTTTCAGGCAAGCTGCTGTGATCCGTCGGCTCGGGTTGATATTGGTCGATGCGCTTCCGCATCTCTTCCCGGGTCTCAATTCTGCGATTGGGTCGCCCATCGTTGTAGATGTCTGGCTCTTCCCTGTATTCCTCCGGCTCGTAGATCGATGCGAGATATGAGAATGTCGTATCGAGACGCTCACCGGTTTCCGGGTCAACCTCGCCCCATTTTGCGGCAGTATGTTTTGGCCTATCGAAGCGCTGCACCTCCTCAGCCGTCAATGGATTCGGCACTGCCTCGGCGTTGATCGTCACCGTCTTGTTCTTGTCAGGTACCGCCCAAAGCTTCATCAATCCACCCAGTACCCCGCGATTACCGTCCCAGAAATCGTCGGACTTGACCCCGGGAGGTGGATCCGGGATCGGCGGTAGCGACCCAAACTTCTTGACGCCCGGCGCGTCGCCGCAAGGCGTACCAAGGCGTACCTCGCGCCAGCATCCTTTGTTTGACCGTATCGCCCAACTCCGCCAGCAGATTGGCATCCAAGCCCTGCCAGCCAATACTCTGCAAGGCCGTGCAACCCATCACCCGGTCATGGGGGCTGAAGTACACGTATAACCGCCCATGGTTGTCGCGCTCGGGCATGCCGAAGTGATTTTCGAGATCGGGGCGCCAGAAATTCATGTCCTCGGTCGCACCGACTTGCAAGCACTTTATCTGCGCCGGTGAGAGCGCCCGCTTTTCCTGTTTGATCCGGTTGGCGATATTGCGGAAAGTACTGACCCTTGCCCGTTCGGTAGGTCGTTCATTGCCACAGGTGAGGGAGTCGGTGATTTTGTCGTCGAGCGCGAACGGCGAATTCATGATGAACAGCGCGTCCGGCGCGCGTCTCGCACAAGGCCGTGGCGGCCATGGCAATCATCGTTCCCTGGCTGTGCGAGCAAATCGAGATCGTGTCATTAGGCGAATGCCGGCGAATCTTGTCGATCAGCCCGGCCAGACGCTGCACCGCATGGGCGTAATAGGTGCGTGGCGGCGCGTCCTGCAATTGGCGCTCCGTCTCGGTATTGAGCGCCTGCATATCCACACCCAGGACATGCCGGCGGAAACCGGCCTCGCTCCAGAGTTGCTGAAGATTATTTGTGCCGTTCTGGAAAGGACCACCGCCCCAATACCATGGCCCGCCCTGACTCGTGCATTGCGGCGCACTGTAATCAGTGCCCCGGATATTTCGTAGCGGGATCGTATAGTTTTCTTCCTGACCATCGGGAGCTCGATAGCCCCAGTAGAAGCGGATGACGGGGGAATATCCTGCTGTTACGACACGGCGCCCATCCTGCTGTTTCGTTACGCTATCAACCGCCGTGTAGGTGGTTGCTTCGAGGTCTGCGCGATTCAATCGCTGATTCAACCCGTCGCATAGCGCGCCTTCCGCCGCGTCATACCACTCCCCTTCCGAATTGACCCCGTACACAAAGATAATAATTCCGGGCAGGTGCGGAGGAATCTGTGCTTCCGCCCGGACCTCGAAGCTTTCCGGTGTCAGGAACGACTCCCAGTAAGGCCGTCCCTGCGCGTCGATCTGCATCGGCACGACGCGCGTGGCGATATTGAGCTTGTTCCGCTTCGATTCGTTAGCCGGCGCGGGTTGAGCCGACCGCCCATCGTCCTCTTCAAAAACATCAGCCATATGACCTCGCTTCCATGCCACCGCAGCCTGAAAAGCTGCGTATTCGGCATGCTAGACGCGAGGATCCGGTCACTACAATCGTAAAACGCCGAAACTCGCGTCGGCGAAGATGGCTTGGCGGCTATGGGGTCCGGCCGGGTGACTCAGCTTTCTTCGTCTTTTTCCGATGGTGTCGGCGCAGGCTTTGCGGCGGCAGTCTTTGCACGCCCCGCGCGCGGGTGGGCCTGGTCGTAGACCTTGGCCAGATGCTGGAAGTCGAGTGAGGTGTAGACCTGCGTCGTGGCGATGCTGGCGTGGCCGAGCATCTCCTGCACCGCGCGCAGGTCGCCTGACGACTGCAGCATGTGAGTGGCGAATGAGTGGCGCAGCATGTGCGGATGCACGTGGGTCGGCACGCCGGCCGACAGCGCCTGCTTGCGGATGCGCGACTGCACGGTGGCCCCGGACAGCCGCTTGCCGCGTGTGCCGAGGAACAGCGCGTGGGCGTCCTCGGGCGCCGCGCCGGGGCGCAGCAGCGTGTCACGCACGGCCAGCCAGGCCCGCAGCGCCTCCATCGCCTTGCTGCCCACCGGCACCGAGCGCCGGCGCGAGCCCTTGCCGATCACGGTGACCTCAGCCCCGGCCAGGTCGATCCAGCCGATCGAGCGGTACGCGCCATCCTCGGTATAGCGCAGGTCCAGCTGCACCAGCTCCGACAGCCGCAGCCCGCTCGAATAGAACAGTTCGAAGACCGCCTGGTCGCGCCGCGCCTCGGCCGAGTCGCCGGGGCGATGGGCGACCAGCGCCACCGCATGCTCCACCGACAGCGCCTTGGGCAGCGGCTGGCCGCGCTTGGGCGCGCGCACGCCATCGACGGGATTCATCGCCACGCCGTGGCCATGGCGCGCCGCCCACAGGTAGAAGCCGCGCCAGGCGGAGAGCGTGCGGGCGATGGTCCGCGCGGACAGGCCGCCGCCGTGCATGCGCGCGGCAAAGGACCGGATGTGATGGGTTTCCAGCGCCAGCAGCGCCACGCCCGGCGCGTGGCGCGCGGCGTGGGTCTGGAGTACGGAGAGGTCATGGCCGTAACTGGCCAGCGTGTGCTCGGCCAGCTTGCGGCCGGTGGCCAGCCAGTCGAGGTAGCGCACCACCAGCGGATCGGGCGCCGGCTTGGGGTCCGGTGCCTCGCTCTCCGATGGCGGGCGGCGGGCCATGTCAGTCGCGCAGGCGGTTCAGCGCGGCGCCGGCCACTTCGCCGATCTGGCCCAGGTAGGCCGTGCCCATGCCTTCGTGGAAGCGGCGCGCATCGGGCGAGCCCAGCACCAGCAGGCCGAAGGCGGCGCCCAGCGCGTCTTCGTCCGGCCGGGCCGGCACACGCAGGGCCACCATCGCCAGCGAGGCGATGTCGTCACGCTCGAGCAGCGCGGCGGCCTCGAAGCCACTGTTCGGGCCGCAGTACGGCGCGCGCAGCCCTTCGGCAAACAGGCGCAGGTCGTCGCTGGCGCCCTGCGCCACTTCGATGTGCGTGAAGGCTTCGCCGACGTTCCACACGCGCAGGGCCACCGCCGGCACGTCGAACACCTGCTGCAGGCCGTCCTGCACCGTGTACGGCAGCGCGTGCGAATCGGCCTCGGCCAGCAGGCGCAACTGCCAGGCATGCATGCGCTGCTGGGTGCGGTCGTTGTCGTGCCCGTGGCGGACCAGGTCGGCCAGCTTCAGCTCCAGCCCCTTGTTCTTCTCGCGCAGGATTTCCATCTGGCGCTCCTGCAGCGACACGGCGCGATGGCTGTGCGGGCTGGTCAGCTGCACCGCGGCCAGCAGTTCGGCGTGTTCCTCGAAGAACTGCGGATTGCTCTGCAGCCAGGCGGCGACATCTTGGGCGTTCATAAGCTTCTACCGGAGTATTTTTCGGATGGCAGTGTAGCAAACGGCACTGCTAGGTCTGGATCAGCCGCTTCTGACGCGAAATACTCATCAGGATGCCAATCCCCATGCCCAGCGTCACCAGCGCCGTCCCGCCATAACTGAGCAGCGGCAGCGGCACCCCCACCACCGGGAGGATCCCGCTCACCATGCCCATGTTCACGAAAGCGTAGGTGAAGAAGATCAGCGTGATGGCGCCCGCCAGCAGCCGCGAGAACAGCGTCGGCGCATTGGCGGCAATATACAGCCCGCGGAAGATCAGCAGCAGGTACAGCACCAGCAGCACCGCGTTGCCGATCAGGCCGAACTCCTCAGAGAACACCGCGAAGATGAAGTCGGTGTGCTTCTCGGGGATGAATTCCAGGTGGGTCTGGGTGCCCTTGAGCCAGCCCTTGCCGGTCACGCCGCCCGAGCCGATGGCGATGATCGACTGGATGGTGTGGAAGCCCTTGCCGAGCGGGTCGGTGGTGGGGTCCAGCAGCGTGCAGACGCGGTGCTGCTGGTAGTCGTGCAGGACCGGCCAGTTCACGCCCGGGGCGCAGATCTGGCTTTCATACGAGATCAGCAGCGTGATCGCCACCACGCCGATGCCCAGCAGCGGCAGGATGATCTTCCACGTCAGCCCGGCGAAATAGATCACATAGAGGCCGGCCGCCAGCACCAGCAGCGCCGTGCCGAGGTCCGGCTGCTTGGCGATCAGCCCCACCGGAATGCCGAGCATGACCAGCGCCACGACGAAGTCGAACCACTTGATTACGCCCTCGCGCTTCTGGAAGTACCACGCCAGCATCAGCGGCATCGAGATCTTCATGATCTCGGACGGCTGGATCACCATGCCCACGTTGAGCCAGCGCCGCGCGCCCTTGCGGATCAGGCCGAACATCGCCACCGCAATCAGCAGCGCCACGCCCACCGTATACAAGGGGACCGCGATCCGCATCAGCAGCTGGGTGGGCATGTAGGCGATCACCATCATCACTGCGTACGAGAGCAGGATGTTGCGCAACTGGTCTTCCACGCGGCCCGGCATGTCGATGGCGGCTGAATACAGCGCCACGATGCCCGTGGCGAACAGCAGGAAGACGATCAGGGCCAGCGGCTTGTCGAAGCCGGTGAGGGCCGTCCGGATCAGGGACATGACGCGGCGTTTATCCATGGCGCCCGTCTCCTTTACTCTGCAGCATGGTTACGGGGGGCGGGTGCCGTCGTGCTGACCGGCCGGACGCGTGGCTTGGCCGGCGCCGGCGCCGAGGCAGGCGCGGGGCGCGCGGCGGGGGCCGGGTTCGGGGTCGGAGGCGGCGCGGCCGGCTTGCTGTGGCCGAGCGCCTGGAGCATCCGTTCGTCGAGCGTGGCCACGGCCGAGGCCGGCGCGATGGCGGCCGGGTCCAGCTGGGCGGCGATCGATTCCGAAGCGCCGCGCGCACCCGCGCCCGAGGCCACGGTGGCGCCGGAAGCCCCGACAAGTGCAGCACTCGCCGCACCGGCAGCGCTGGCGTCCGCACCCGAGGCCGCGCCCGCCGGCGCGTTGGCCATTACCGTGGCCGTCGCGGCGTTGGCCGTCAGGCCGGTGGTGAACACGCTTGGCGTATCCACCGGCGGCTTGCCGCCTGCGCGCTCGCGCTCGGCCGGCGGCGGCGCGCTGGCCTGCAGCTCCTCGGGCCACTTGCCGACCAGGTAGTAATCCATCACCTTGCGGGCGATCGGCGCCGCCACAGCCGCGCCGAAGCCGGCGTTCTCGACGATCAGCGCCAGCGCGATCTTCGGGTTGTCCGCCGGGGCGAAGGCCGTATAGAGCGAGTGGTCGCGCTTGCGCTCCTCCAGCGCATGGTGGTTGTACTTCTCGCCCTTGGCCAGCGTGTAGGTCTGCGCCGTGCCGGTCTTGCCGGCCGATTCATAGGCCGCGCCCGCGAACACGCGCGCGGCGGTGCCCGAGTGCGTCACGGCCACCATGGCCTTCTTGATCACGTCGATATCGGCCTGCTTGAGCGGAATCCGATAGCTTTCCTTGGGCACGGTCAGCGTACGCTGGCGCGTGACCGAATCCTCCACCGCCTTCACCAGGTGAGGCTTCATCACCGCGCCGTTGTTGACGATGATCGACACCGCATTGGCCAGCTGCAGGATCGTGAAGCTGTTGTAGCCCTGCCCGATGCCCAGCGAGATGGTCTCGCCGTCATACCACTTCTGCTGCTCGGGCTTGCGGTACGCCTTGCGCTTCCACTCGGTGGACGGCAGGATGCCGCGGCTTTCGCCCTCGATGTCGATGCCCGTGATCTGCCCGAAGCCAAGCGGCTTCATGAAGTCGTGGATGCCGTTGACGCCCATGTCGCGCGCCAGCGCGTAGTAATAGGTGTCGCAGGACTGCACGATCGAGGTCTGCATGTCCACCCAGCCGTGGCCGCCCGGCTTGTCGTCGCGGAAGGTATGGTTGCCCAGCGTGAAGAAGCCCGGGTCGTGCATGCCCCAGGCGGCCGTGCGCTTGCCCATGGTCAGCGCCGCCAGCGCCATGAACGGCTTGTAGGTGGAGCCGGGCGGATAGGTGCCGCGCAGCGGGCGGTTCAGCAGCGGCTTGTCCGGCGAGCTGTTGAGTTCGTCCCAGGTCTTCGAGTCGATGCCTTCCACGAACAGGTTCGGGTCGTAGGTAGGCTTGGAGACGAAGGCCAGGATGTCGCCCGTGGCCGGCTCGATCGCCACCAGCGCGCCGCGCCGGTCGCCAAACAGCTGCTCGGCCAGCTGCTGGAGGCGGATGTCCAGCGACAGGATCAGGTTGTTGCCCGGCGTGGCCGGCGAGGTGGACAGCGTGCGGATCGGCCGCCCGCCCGCGCTCACTTCCACTTCCTCGAAGCCGGTCAGCCCGTGCAGTTCGGCCTCGTAGCTCTGCTCCAGGCCGATCTTGCCGATGTAGTTGGTGCCTTTGTAGTTGTCGGCGTCCTTGCGCGGATCGTACTTGGCGCCCTCGGCGTCGTTGGCCTCGTCCATCGCATCGATGCGTTCCTGGTCGCGCTGCGAAATGCGCCCCAGATAACCAATCACGTGGCTGGCCGACTCGCCGAGCGGGTACTGGCGGAACAGCCGTGCGCGCACGTCCACGCCGGGAAAGCGGAAACGCTGGGCGGAGAACTTGGCCACTTCCTCGTCGGACAGCTGGCTGCGGATCGGCAGGCTTTCGAAGCTGCGCGACTCCTCCAGCAGCCGCTTGAAGCGGCGGCGGTCACGCGGCTGGATATCTACAAGTGATGAAAGCGCCTCAATTGTATTGTCGAGCGTATCGGTCAGCTTCGACGGCGTGATTTCCAGCGTGTAGGCCGAGTAGTTGCGCGCCAGGATCACGCCGTTGCGGTCCATGATGATGCCGCGATTGGGCTCGATCGGCGCCACGGAGATCCGGTTGTCCTCCGCCTTGGCCGAGTACTGGTCGTGCTTGTACCACTGGAGCCACAGGAAGCGGGTGAACAGCAGCCCGAAGCAGATCACCGTAAACAGGGCAGCGGCCGCCACGCGGATGCGGAAGCGGCCGATTTCCAGTTCGACGTTGCGGATTTCGGTCATGGCGGTACTGCGGCTGCGGGTTCGGCGTGGGCGGTGGCCCGGACGGCTCTATATAGATAGATCCGGCCCGGGAAGGCTGAATCGGCTAAATCGGTCTGGTTTCGTCGACGTCATGCGAACGCCGCTGTGGCGCCAACAGCACACTGGTGGCCAGCGGCCACAGCAGCGCCTCGATGCAGGGCGCCAGCAGCAGCTGCCAGCCCGGCAGGGGCGCGCCCATGGCCAGGCGGATCACCACCGGCACGGCGTGGACGATAAACAGCAGCGGCAGCACATGCAGCGCCTGGGTATAGACGGAGAACCACAGCACGCGGCGGTGGATCGTGATGGCGAAGTAGGCCAGCAGTGTGTAGGCCATGGCGTGCTCGCCCAGCAGGCGGGCATCGTGCACATCCATCAGCAGGCCCAGCAGGAACGCCACACCCATGCCGACCTTGCGCGGCTGGTGGATGTTCCAGAACACCAGCACCAACGCCACCATGTCCGGAATCCAGAGCGTGGTGCCCCACGGCATCAGGTTGAACAGGAACGCGACGATGAACGTCACCGCGATGAACGCGGGGTTGACCGGGCGCAGCAGATAGTGGGGATTGGTCACCGTGCGGGCTCCGTGGCGGCAGGTTTTTCGCCGTTTTTCTCCGCCGACTTCTCGGCACCGGCGCGGGCCGCCGCCGAACGCGCGCCGCGCTCGGCCTTCTGCGGCTTGTCCTCGTCCTGCGGACGCGGGCCCAGCCCGGACTCGTAGCGCACCACCAGCAACTGCCGGTGCGAGCGCACGCCAGCCACCGGCTCGCAATACACGCGCGAGAAGGCCGTATCGGCCTTGCGTTCGATATGGGCGATCTTCGCCACCGGCAGGCCGGGCGGATAGGTACCGTCCAGACCAGATGTGACGAGAAGGTCGCCTTGCTGAAGATCGGCCGAGGCCGCCATGAAGCGCAGGTCGAGCTGCCCGGCGCGCGAGCCGCCGAAGGCCACGCTGCGCAGCCCGTTACGCACCACCTGGACCGGAATCGCCTGGTCCTTGTCGGTCAGCAGCGTCACCTCGGACTGGAGCGGCGAGACCCGCGTGATCTGGCCGATCACGCCGCGTTCGTCGATCACCGGATAGCCGGCGCGCAGGCCCTGCACGCTGCCCCGGTCGATCACGATGCGCTGGCTGTACGGGTCGCGGGCGTCATAGAGGATCTCGGCCGCCACCACCGGCGTGGCCGATTGCTGGGTCAGATTCAGCAGCTTGCGCAGCTGGTTGTTCTCGGCCTCGAGCTGGGCCTGGCGCACGGCGGCGCTGGCCTGCTCCACGGCGCTGCGGCGCAGCTCGCGGTTCTCGTTGGCCAACGTCACGGACGACTGGGCGTAGTCAAAGACGCCGCGCAGCGCGTCGCGCGGCACCAGGACCACGCGTTCCACCGGCATCAGCACGGTGGCGGCAACCTGGCGTGCGACGCGCATGGCGTCGAAGCGGGCATCGACCACGAGCAGCGTCAGCGCGATGGTCACGAAGATGACCAGCCGCGCCACGGCGGACGTGCCTTGCTTGAAGAGCGGCGGTGGGGAGTAATCCATTTACCCGTGCGCAGGCGAAGTCATCCCGCCGGGGGCGGCGGGAGAGGGCGGAAATCTCGTGGCGCACGCACCGGCGCAGCCTGCGGGGGCCGGCATGCCGCGTGTCGCCACGTTGCGGTTCCTGTTCTTACTCGTACGAGAAGATGCTGCCGAGCTTGTCCATGCGCTCGAGCGCCATGCCGGAGCCGCGCACCACGCAGGTCAGCGGGTCTTCGGCCACCAGCACCGGCAGGCCGGTTTCCTCGGCCAGCAGGCGGTCCAGGTCGCGCAGCAGCGCGCCGCCACCGGTCAGCATCATGCCGCGCTCGGCGATGTCCGCACCCAGTTCCGGGGGCGTCTGCTCGAGGGCGATCTTCACGGCGGACACGATCTGGTTCAGCGGATCGGTCAGGGCTTCGAGGATTTCGTTCGACGAAACCGTGAACGCGCGCGGAATGCCTTCGGACAGGTTGCGGCCCTTGACTTCCATCTCGCGCACTTCGGAACCCGGGAATGCCGAGCCGATTTCCTTCTTGATGGCTTCGGCGGTCTGCTCGCCGATCAGCATGCCGTAGTTGCGGCGGATGTAGTTGACGATGGCTTCGTCGAACTTGTCGCCGCCCACGCGCACCGAACCCTTGTAG